>WNEY01000809.1_pt1 | contig 20799 bp, 24 predicted proteins | sample 5400531 | NCBI WGS metagenome assembly WNEY01 (sample SAMN13153338, study PRJNA577476) | soil metagenome | isolation source: 200 cm saprolite under Douglas fir tree site 1 | place: USA:California | collected 2015-04-18
AATGGCGCCTCCTCGCAAAACAGCGGCCAGGGGCCGCACGCGTCGCCGCGTCCGCAAGAACATTGCGATCGGACAGGCGCACATCAAGACGTCGTTCAACAACACGATCGTCGCGCTCACCGACAAGGACGGAAACGTGATCGCGTGGGAGTCCGCCGGCTCGGCCGGGTTCAAGGGCTCGCGCAAGTCGACCCCGTTCGCCGCGCAGGTGACAGCCGACTCGTGCGCGCGCAAGGGCATGGAGCATGGGTTGCAGAAGGTCGAGGTCTTCGTGAAGGGCCCCGGCTCCGGCCGTGAGACCGCGATCCGTTCGCTGCAGGCCGCCGGCCTCGAGATTCTCGGTGTCAAGGACGTGACGCCGCAGGCGCACAACGGCGTTCGGCCACGAAAACGGAGGCGCGTTTAGTGGCCCGCGACACCTCCCCAAAGTGCAAACAGTGCCGCCGTGAGGGCCTGAAGCTCTTCCTCAAGGGCGAGCGCTGTCTGACGGAGAAGTGCGCGATCGAGCGCCGCTCGTATCCGCCGGGCGACCACGGCCGCGGTCGCATCAAGCAGTCGGAGTACCTCTTGCAGCTGCGCGAGAAACAGAAGGCGCGCCGGTACTACGGTCTGCTCGAGAAACAGTTCCGCACCTACTACAGCAAGGCGGCAAAAGGCACAGGCGTCACGGGCGAGAACCTGCTGCGCATGCTCGAGACGCGCCTCGACAACGTCGTCTATCGCCTCGGGTTCGCCGCCTCACGCGCCCAGGCACGTCAGCTCGTGCGCCACGGCCACTTCCACGTCAACGGCCGCCGCGTCAACATCCCCAGCTACCAGGTCAAGCCCAACGACATCATCACCGTCGCGCCGGGCTCTTCCGCGGAGCAGGTCATCCGCGACGCAACCGACCTGACCGCTTCAGTGGCTCCATGGTTGCAGGCCGACCATGACGGGCTGACCGGAAAGATCCTCAAGTGGCCGTCGCGTGACGAGATCGACACGCCGGTCCAGGAATCGCTCATCGTCGAGCTCTACTCCAAGTAAGGAAGGAATCGCATTGGCTACTCGCACAAGTTTGATGGAGTTCCAGATCCCGAAGATCGTCCACGAGGAATTGGACGAGCGGCGCGGGGTCTTCGAGATCGAGCCGCTCGACCGCGGCTTCGGTTACACGTTCGGCAACTCGCTGCGCCGTGTGCTGCTCTCGTCGCTCGAGGGCGCTGCGGTCACCTCGGTCAAGATCGAGGGGATCTCGCACGAGTTCACGACGCTGCAGGGCGTTCGTGAGGACGTGACGGACATCATCCTCAACCTCAAGAACCTCGTCTGCCGCCTGCACGGCGAATCGCCGGAGATCGAAGTCCACGTTGCAAAGCGTGGCGCAGGCGCCGTCAAGGCGTCCGACATCGAGGCTCCGGCCGAGCTCGAGATCCTCAACTCGGACCTCGAGATCGCCCACCTCTCCGACAAGGGCAAGCTCGAGATGACGCTGACGATCGGCCGGGGGCGCGGTTACGTGCCGGCCGAGATGAACCGCGGGCCCGAGCACACGATCGGCGTCATTCCGATCGACTCGATCTTCTCGCCGGTGCGCCGTGTGGCGTACGACGTCGAGGCAGCGCGCGTCGGTCAGCGGACGGACTACGACAAGCTCCGGCTCGACGTGACGACCGACGGCTCGATCACCCCGAAGGACGCGATCGGGCAGGCGTCCGAGATCCTGATCAGGCAGCTCGCGATCTTCACCGACCTCGATCGCATCGAGGGCTTCGGCGAGTCCGCGGCCGCTCCGGGCGGCGACGGCGCTCAGGCGGAGATGCCCCTCGCGCACGGGATGGAGAACTTCCCGATCGAGGAGCTCGAGCTCGGCGTTCGCTCGTACAACTGCCTCAAGCGCGTCGGCATCGAGACGATCGGCGACCTAGTCGTCAAGACCGAGAACGAGCTCGCTGCAATCCCGAACTTCGGCAAGAAGTCGGTCGAAGAGGTCAAGGAAACCCTGTCGGCGCACGGTCTAACGCTGCGCGGCGACGAGAGCGGCGGGGGGAACAACCTCTAGTGACCCTGCCGGCCGCACTTCGTGGCGCCGCGCCCGCGATCACGCTGCGCGATCCGGCGTCCTCAGTCGCACTCGGGCAAACCAGCCCGAGTGCTCCCTGCGTCCTTGTCTCGCTTGGTGCTCGCGACCGCGGCATCCACGAGCACGACCGACAGGGCCACTAGCCATGCGCCACCGTCGCGCAGGCAAGAAGCTCGGGCGCGACTCGGCGCACCGCAGGGCGCTCTACTCGAACCTTGCCGGCGCGCTGATCGAGCACGGCCGGATCAAGACCACCCAGGCGAAAGCCAAGGCGGTCAAGCCGTTCGCGGAACAGATGATCACGCTCGGCAAGCGCGGCGACCTCCACGCTCGGAGGCTCGCGCTCGCCGAGCTGCGCTCGCAAGACGTCGTCCACCTGTTGTTCGCCGACGTCGCTCCGCGCTTCGCGGAGCGTGCCGGGGGCTACACGCGGATCGTCAAGCTCGGGCCGCGGCTGGGTGACGCTGCAGAGATGGTCTACCTCGAGCTCGTTGACTACGAGCCCGACGGTCGGACCCGCGCAGCAACCGCCGCGTCGTAGCGAAGCGAACGGATGCTCCTGCTCGGAGCGATCCTGCTGGCGATCTTCGTCCTGCCGTCGCCATGGGGGATCGTCGCAGTCGTCGCCGGCGGGCTCGCCGACATCGCGGAGTCGCTCGTATTCCTGAAGTGGTCGCGGCGGCGCCGCGCCGTCACCGGCGTCGAGGCGCTGATCGGCAAGACCGCCCTTGTCAGCTCGCCGACGCAGGTCCGCGTGGCGGGGGAGATCTGGGAGGCGAGGTCGGCTGACCCGCTGGTCGTCGGTGAAGAGGTGGAGGTCACCGGCGTCGACGGGTTGACGCTGCAGGTCAGCCGACGGAGCCGAGCGCCGCGCTGACCGCTGCGATGATCACGCCGCCGAGCGTGACGGACGCGAGCGCGCGGATGAAACCGACTTCGAAGAACTTCCAGCGCAGCCAGGCCAGGATCAGTAGCTCCATTGCCACGACCGCGACCGCGGAGTAAAGGGCTGCCTGATAGTGCGGGATGAGGAACGGCAGGGTGTGCAGAATGCCGCCCACAAACGTGCCGGCACCGGTGATCCCGCCGCGGACCATCGGGTTGCCCCGGCCCGTCAACTCGCCCGTATCCGAGAGCCCTTCCGAGAATGCCATCGAGATGCCCGCGCCGAACGCGGTGGCGACGCCTGCGATGAAAGCGTAGTGCGGCTTGTGAGTGACGACGGCGACGGAGAAGATCGGCGCGAGCGTCGAAAGCGAGCCGTCGATGAGCCCCACCATCGCCGGCTGCACTCGCTGCAGGAGGAAGGCTTGCCGGTCGGTCATTGACTAGAGTATATCAACTCAATCGCAAGACATTAGAACATAAGGCAAACCTGACAAACAAAGTCAGGAAGACCTGACGTGCGGCTGAAGCTAACGCTCGAGTATGACGGCACCCATTTCCACGGCTGGGCGCTGCAACCGGGCTTACGCACGATCGAAGGAGTCGTGCGCGACGCGCTCGGTGTCTTTCCCTCTTTCGCCGATCTGGCGGTCGCAGGGCGAACCGACGCGGGTGTGCACGCACTCGGCAACGTCGCCAGCGTCGACGTCGAAGGCGGCCCGCCCGCACAGCGGGTCGCGGAAGCGCTCAATGTGGCGTTGCCGGACGACGTCGCCGTCGTCTCCGCGGAAGAGGTCGGGCCGGACTTCAACGCGCGGCATTCGGCGAGCTCGCGCAGCTACCGCTACCGCATCTGGCGCCGCCGCGAGTCGTCTCCGTTCGAGCAACAGCGTTCCTGGTGGTACACACGGCCGATCGACGAAGAGCGTCTGGCCGTCGCGGCCGAGCTCCTGGTGGGCGGGCACGACTTTCGGGCATTCACGCCGACCGAGACGCAGCACCAGACGTTCCGGCGGAACGTGACGGCCGCGGCGTGGCACCGCCACGGCGATGCGCTCGTGTTCGAGATCACGGCGGACAGCTTCCTCAGGCACATGGTGCGAACACTCGTCGGCACGATGGTCGCGCTGCCCCCTGAACGCATCGCGCCGCTGCTCGAAGAGGGCGCACGCAACGAGGCGGGGCGGACGGCGCCGCCGTGGGGTCTGTACCTGGAGCGCGTCGAGTACTGACGGCCGCGTAGGCTCACCACATGGCCGATTACTTCCTGGTCAAGCACGTCCCTGGCCCGGATTGGGATCATTCGCGACTGCGGCGGGAGCAGGACGGCTGGGACGAGCACGCGGCTTTCATGGATGCGTTGGCTGCGGAGGGTCTCATCGTCCTCGGCGGCCCCGTCGGTGCGGGAGACGGCGACTATGCGTTGCTGGTCTGTGATGCGGAGAGCGAAGCCGCGATCCGGGCACGTCTGGCGGCTGATCCGTGGGAAGACACGATCTTGCGAACCGAGAGCGTCGAGCCCTGGTCGGTCTGGCTGCGAGGAGGACGCGGCTAGCATCAACTGCATGCGGTTTCCTGTCGTTCTCTTCGACCTAGACGGCACAGTGATCGACTCCGGCGCGATCATCCTCGCGTCGATGCGGCACGCCGCAAAGGAGGTGCTCGGCGCCGAGGTTCCCGACGAAGAGCTGATGTCGGCGGTCGGAGGGCCCGGGCTGGAGGCGCAGATGCACGCCCTCGCTCCCGACAAGGTCGATGAGCTCGTCGACGTCTATCGCGCTCACAACGAGCCGCTACACGACGAGCTCGTCTGCTGTGCGGGGATGGACGACGTGCTGGTCCGGCTGAAGGACGAAGGCCGCCGGCTCGGAATCGTGACCGCGAAGCGGCGTCAGACCGTCGACCTTGCGTTTGCGCGCATTCCGATCGCGCATCTGTTCGAGACGGTCGTCGGCGGCGACGAGACTGCGCGGCACAAGCCCGATCCGGAGCCGCTGCTGCTCGCACTCGACCGGATGGGCGCCTGCGCAGACGAGGCCGCTTACGTCGGTGACGCGCCGTTCGACGTCGAGGCGGCGAAGGCCGCCGGTCTGTTCTCGATCGGCGTCACGTGGGGCGGCATCCATGCCCGCGAACGGCTCGAGCGCGAGAAGCCGGATGCGCTCGTCGACACGCCGGAGGAGCTTCTTGGCGTCCTCTAAGACGGAGAAGCGCGCGGCCGAGCTGCGCGACGTGCTCACCTACCACCTCTACCGCTACCACGTCCTCGACGACCCCGAGGTCTCGGACGCGGAGTACGACACGCTCTTCGACGAGCTCGTTCGGCTGGAAGAGGCGAACCCTGAGCTCGTCACACCCGATTCGCCGACGCAGCGCGTGGGCGCTCCGCCATCGGAGAAGTTCCAGAAGGTCGAGCACCCGTCCCCGATGGGCTCGCTCGAGAAAGTCACGACGGACGAGGCAGTCGAGAAGTGGCACCAGGACGTGGTCAAGCGGCTCGGCACGAGCGACGTTGCGTACGTGACGGAGCCGAAGATCGACGGGCTCTCGATCAACCTCATCTACGAGGATGGGGTGTTCGTTCGCGGGGCGACGCGGGGCGACGGGCGGCTGGGGGAGGACGTGACGCCGAACGTGCGCACGATCAAGGCGATCTCGATGCGCATGCAGCTCGCCGACGGCGAGACGCCGCCGCCGCTACTCGAAGTGCGCGGCGAGGTCTACCTCCCGCTCAGCGGCTTCAACGAACTGAACGAGCGGCTTGTTGCCGAGGGGAAGAAGCCGACGCCGAACCCGCGCAATGCGGCGGCGGGATCGCTGCGTCTCAAGGACTCCACGATCACCGCAGAGCGGCCGCTGTCGATCTGGGTCCACGGCCTTGGCCACCGCGAGGGCCTCCCTTCGAACGGCCACTGGGAGTCGCTGGAATGGCTTCGCGCGCATGGATTCCGCACGAACCCGTACGCGGAGCGGCACGAGACCGTCGAGTCTGTCGCCGCCGCGTGCCGCGACTGGGAGAAGCGGCGGATCGAGCTCGACTACGAGATCGACGGGATCGTGATCAAGGTCGACTCCTTCGACCAGCAGCGCCGGCTCGGCGCGTTGCACGACCGGCCGCGCTGGGCGCGGGCATACAAGTGGGCGCCGATGACGGCGGAGACGAAGCTGAACAAGATCCACATTCGCGTCGGCCGTACAGGCGCGCTGAACCCGTGGGCGCAGCTCGAGCCGGTCGAGGTCGGCGGGGTCACTGTGTCGCAGGCGACGCTGCACAACGAGGAGGACATCAACCGCAAGGACATCCGCGAGGGTGACAACGTGATCGTTCAGCGCGCGGGTGACGTCATCCCTCAGGTCGTCGGGCCGGTGCTGCCACACGCGAAAGGGACGAAGCGGTTCAAGATGCCGAAGAAGTGCCCGCTCTGCGGCGTTGACATCGTCAAGCCGGAGGGTGAGGCGATGCACCGGTGTCCGAACCGCGCCTGCCCCTCGCGCGGGCTCGAGTCGCTGATCAACTGGGTGCAGGCCGCCGCGGATATCGAGGGAGTCGGCGAGCAATCCGTGCGCCGGCTGTGGGATCTCGGGCTCGTGCGTTCGCTTCCGGAGCTCTACAGGCTGACGAAGGACCAGCTGCTGGAGGTCGAGGGCTACGGCGAGATCTCGGCCACGAGTGCGATCGAGTCGATCGAGGCGTCGAAGCAAGTGCCGTACCACCGGGTCTTGTTCGGGCTCAACATCCCCGACGTCGGCTGGGTGACCGCCCAGAATCTCGCGCGGCACTTCGAAAGCGTCGACCGGCTTCTGGCTGCTGCGCAGGAGGACATCCTCGAGGTGGAAGGTATCGGCCCGGAAAGAGCGGAGGCGATCGCCGAATGGTTTGCGGACGAGGCGAATCGTGCGCTCGTCGAGGAGCTGCGTTCGCTCGGCCTCCGCTTCGAGATCGGTGACGAGCTCAAACCGGTTGAGGGACCGTTGACCGGCAACAGGTACGTGATCACGGGCACGCTCGAAGCCTTCACGCGCGACGAAGCGGCGGCGGCGCTGGAAGCGAAAGGCGCGAAGGTCGGCAACTCCGTCTCCGGCAAGACGACGGGACTGATCGTCGGCGAGGAGCCTGGCAACTCGAAGCTGACGAAGGCGCGCAAGGTCGAAGTCCCACTCCTGTCCGAAGCCGACCTGGTCGAGCTCCTGCGCAGCTGAGGTCCCGTTGCGACATGTCTTGGTCTGACCCCGGGACATGTCTGGGTGCGGGCTAGGAGCCGGCCAGGACTTGCGCGAAACGGTCTTGCGCGCGGCGGGCCCACCAGTACGACAGCGGATGACCGTTCTGTACCACTGCGAACACGTAGCGGTCGCTGACATAGCCGGAGAGCGACGACGCACTGTCCGTCGTGCCTGTCTTCGCCAGGACACGACCGCGCGCAGGCGGTTTGCTCAGGCGGTGCTGCAGCGTCCCGTTCAAGCCTGCCACCGGCAGAGCCGCGAGCAGGGCGGGGCTTACGGCCGGGTCCGCCCACGCGAGCTCCAAGAGGCTTGCCAGCGCATTGGTCGTCAGCCGGTCGAGCCGCGACAGGCCCGAGCCGTCGACGATGCGCACACCCGTCATCGGCACGCCCGCCTCGGCGAGCGTCTTCATGACCACCGACGCTCCCGCCGCGCTCGTGCCGCGGTCGAGCTCGGCGAGGCCAAGTTGTTTCAGCAGCATTTCTGCGGTGAAGTTGTCGCTCTCGCGGTCCATGAAGCGCACCATCGCCGCGAGCGTCGGTGAGGTGACACTGGCGAGCGGCTCCGACCACTCGGCGACCGGACCCGTCCGGACGGGTCCTTCGACGGTGATGCCCGCCTTCCGCAGGGCGTCGCGGAACGCCGTTGCAGCTGCGAGTGCCGGTGTGCGGGTGACGACTCGTCCCACGCGAGCGCGGTCGACGACAAGGGCCGAAAGAGGTGGAGACTCGTCGATGAAGAAGCTCGGCTTCCAGCCGGCGACGATGCGCCGCGCGTCGTACGCGCTCTCGTCGCCGATCACCCCGCCGGTCACGCTCCGAATCCCCAGGTCCTTCACCTGTGCGGCGAGAACGCGCAGGTCGGCGCGGGACAGTGTCGGATCGCCGTTGCCCTTGAGGGCCAGGGTGCCGGTCCACTGTGTGCCATCCTGCTCGCCCTCGCCGAGCACGTCGGTCTCGATGCGGAACGCCGGCCCGAGCCGCCCGAGGGCCGCGTAGGTCAGCGGCAGCTTCTCGTTCGACGCCGGCGCCAGAGACCGGTTGCCGTTCTGCTGGAAGAGGACCGTGCCGGACGAGAGATCGAGGGCGACGGCCGCCGACCGTGCGGGGGCGATGTGGGGGACGCGGAGCGCCCGGGCGAGCCGGAGCCGCAGCTGCGAGTCCTGGGTCGGCCCCGCGGGCGTCGCAGAGGGGGCTGCGAGGGCGACCAGCGCGAAGAGGGCTGCGAGAAGACGGCGGCTCACGCGGAATCCATTTTTCGGCCCCGGCCGGTTCGAGTCAAGAAGATGGGCCTATGCAGGGCAGAAGATAGTCCGGGCGGCCCATGTGCAGGGAGTGCGCAGGCTCGATACTTGTTCAAGGGCCTGGAACCGAGGTCGACGCCTCATGATCCACGACGAGATCCGCTCACTGCTCGAAGCTCCGCCGGACGGCGAGGACGCGCCGACCATCGACGCCATCGAGCACACGCTCACGGCCGGGTATGCCAGAGCGCTGGCGCTCGAAGCAGAGCGCTGGCGTCTCGAGCGCAGGATCGCCCAGGTCGCGGCGGAGCTCGGCGGGAAGTCGCGGGACGACGAGCACTCCGAGCTCACGCAGCTCGGGCAGCGGCTGTCGGTGGCCGACGGCGATCTCAGCAACCTTCGCGTGCTTCTCTCCTCGCTGCGCAGCCGCGCGGACGAGGTTCGGACAACCGTCTAATTAGAACTAGACGATCCCGCTTCTGACGGCGTAAACGGCGGCCTGGATGCGGTTGTCGATCTGCAGCTTCATGAGGATGTTCGAGATGTGGTTCTTGACGGTCTTCGGGCTGATGTGGAGCTCGCCGGCAATCATCGCGTTGTCCTTGCCGTTGGCGATCAGCTTCAGCACCTCGATCTCGCGCTCCGAGAGCTCGGCGCGAATCGTGTTCTCGATCTCCGGCTGAGTGCTGGAGGCTCGCACGCGCTGCAAGACCTTCGAGGCAATCGTCGGTGAGATCAGAGACTCTCCTTGCGAAGCGGCCTTGATGCCTGCGATCAGCTCCTGAATCGACGAATCCTTCAGCAGATAGCCGCACGCGCCCGCCAGGATGGCGTCGATCACGTCGTTGTCCTGGTCGGAGATCGTCAGCATCACGACGCGCGTGAGCGGCGCGATCGTCGAGATGTGGCGCGTCGCTTCCACGCCGCCCATGCCGGGCATGTTCAGATCCATCACGACGACGTCGGGCGCGACCTCGCGGACGATGTTCAAGGCCTCCTGACCCGCGGACGCCTCCCCGACGACGTGGACGCCCTCGTCTTCCAGGAGGTTGCGAAGCCCACTCCTGAAGAGATCGTGATCATCGACGATCAGGACCCGGACCTGGCCCAGCGCCTGCTCGTCCACCTGTAGGGGCTGATTCATACTGGGCGTTCCTTCCCCCGGAGCCGCGAACGAGCCAAGTTTAGTGGAGGGTGATCGTGACCGTGCGCCGGCCCCAGGCAAGGGCCCCGGCCAGGGTCGGGAACCACAAGTCGATCGTCAGCCCCTGCACGGAGCTGCCGGTGTCGGCCGCCACGCCTTCGCCGTAACCCGGGATGGACATCCGGGTGCCGAGCGGGATCACGCTTGGATCCACGGCGACGATCCCGGGACCAACCGGAAGTCCAGTCGCGGTCCGTCCCGGCAACGAATAGCCGGTTGTGGTCACGGTCAGGGTGCGCGTGCCGTCCGTGACCCAAGTGCCCGCTCCACCGGCCGGGGACGAAGCGGTCTGCGACTGCAGCGTCTGCGCCTTTGCAACGACTTGCCGCGCCTGGTGATCGAGGGCTCTGATCTGACGGGCGTTCAGGCGTTGCTGGCGTGCGAGCGCCTTCAGATAGGAGACCCGGTGGGCCCGCGTGCTCTCGAGTACTGCAGCGGTCCGCTCGGCTCGGGCCTCGAGGGTCTGGACCTCGCGGATCCGGGCGGCGAGCTCGAGTGCGAGGCCCTGCAGCTTTACCCGTCCGTCCCGGGCGTCCGTCGCCGCCTGGGCGCCCTGGCGGGCGCTCCGCTCGAGCTGGTCGAGCCGGGTGACGGCCTCGTCGAGCGACGTGGCGCCGAGGAGGACTGCGATCGCATCGGGCTCTCCTTCTTCGTAGAGAGCCCTCAGGCGGTCACCGAGGAGGCGCTGGGACGCCTTGAGATTGCCCGCGACGATCTCGACTTCCTGCTTGACCCGCTCCCGCTCCAGCTTGAGGGCCTGCGCTCGGCTACGGAGGCCTGCCAGCTCGCTCCGTGCTCTCGCGAGGCGCGAGTCGAGGGCATACAGGTTCAGGAGAGCGGCCTGCGAGCGGATGGCAAGGCCCGCCTGTTGGTGGCGCAGCGACCCAGTCCCTCTTTTCGGGCCTGCGCCTTCAGCTCCCGGGAGAAAGACACCGAGAAGAAGCGCGGCTCCGAGCGTCAGCCCGAGCGCGAGGCGGCTCTCCCTACGCCAACGCACGGCTTGTGACCCTAGCAAGCAATCGGACTTTGTGCGGTCCTCACACATGGGAGGAATGGTCACTTTTAGGCTCGGAAAGCGGTTGCAGACAGCCGAATACGTTGCTAGGGTGCGCGACTTGTGACGTACCGGCCCCCTCCGGTGCGCCCGTCGAACCAGATCTTCCGCGCGCTGGCAGCTTGCGGCAGGAAACGACAGGCGCAGGCGTTCTTCCTCGGCCTTCGGCGCTCGCTTGCGACGCCGAACGTAAGAGGCCGTGCCGGCTTGGCCGGCACGGCCGTTCTCGCAGTGCTGTGTGCGGTGGCATCGGCGAATGCAACGCCGGGGACAGTCGCGGCGAAGCGGGCACAGGCGCAGCGGGTCCTCGCCCAGATCCAGCAGATCGACAACAGTCTCGGAGCGGCCGTCGAGTCCTACAACCTCGCCAACGTGCAACTGAAGAAGATCGAGAGCGACCAGCGCGAGAACCGCCAGCAGTTGAAGCTCACGCGCGCCAACCTGAAGGTCGCCCAGGACTCGCTCGCGGCGCGGCTCGTGAGCGCCTACACCTCCACGCAGGACAACTCGACGCTGTCGGTGCTGCTCGGCGCGACGAGCCTCGACGACCTGCTGAACCGGATCGAAGCCGTCAACTCGACCTCGCAGCAGGACGCGAGCATCGTCCAGCAGGTGACGTCCTTCAAGGCGGCGATCCAGCGTCAACGGGTCGCGTTGCGCACGGCCCACTCACAGCAGCAGAAGATCGTTGCGAAGAAGGCCGCGGAGAAGCAGCGGATCGAGTCGCAGCTGGCTTCGCGCCGACAACTGCTCTCGTCGATCAAGGGCCAGATTGCCCGGATGAGGGCCGCGGAAGAGGCGCAGCAGCGCCAGCTCGCTGCCGCGGCACGATCGCGCCTCGCGGGAGGAGTACCCGTGCCGGGCGGGATTGGCATCTCGGCTTCGACACCGGAGGGCTCGACGGTCGCGCCCCCGAACATCCACGGTGGCGTCGTCGGGATCGCGATGCAATATCTCGGTGTGCCCTACGTCTGGGGCGGATCGACACCGCGCGGTTTTGACTGCTCGGGGTTCGTGGCGTACGTCTTCTCTCAGATCGGCGTCTCGCTGCCGCACAGCTCGTATGCGATGTACGGGATGGGCACGCCCGTCTCGATCAGCCAGCTGGAACCCGGTGACCTCGTCTTCTTTACCGGCGCGAGCCACATGGGGATCTACATTGGCGGCGGCCAATTCATCCACGCGCCGCACACCGGCGACGTCGTGAAGATCTCCTCCCTCAGCGGCTACTACTCCTCGAACTTCGCCGGCGCCCGGCGGATCTAAGGCGCCGACTCGGCGGCGCCGCCAAGAGGTCGTGTGGGCTTTGCCCGCGCGACCGTTTCAACGCGCGATCCGGCGCAGCGACAGCCACAGCACCGCGGCAACCGCCAGCGGCAGCACCCACCACGCCGGGATGGACGTGGCCGCGAGTAGGGCCGTCAGTCCGAACGCGACGACGATGCCGACGGCTACGCGCCAATCGTCGCCGACCACGAAGTCCCACCAGAACGTCGCGAACCGCTTCATGCGATCGCGAGCTTCCGGCGGCGCAGCGCCGTGACAAAGCCGAGTGAGATCAGCAAGACGAAGGCGAGCACGCCGGGTAGCGACGCGTCGCCGCCCGGCCAGTCGACACCTGCTCCCTCGGCGCCCCAGAAGATCCCGAACGTCGTCAGCATCACGCCGACCGCGAATGCGAGCGTGTTCTCGGGGACGCGGCTGAGCGGCTCGCGGACGACGAGTCCTGTCGCAACGACGAGGACGACCGCTGCGCCGGCGCCGAGCGCGGCCAGCGGAATGCTCCCCTGTGTGCTTCCGAACGTGAGCACGATGAAGGCAACCTCGAGGCCTTCGAGGAGCACGCCCTTGAAAGAGATCGTAAATGCGTACCAGTCGAGCCCGGCATGTTCCACGCGTGGGGCACTTGCGGCTTCGGCTCGCTCGCGCGCGAACACCGCGTTCTCGTCGCGGATTGCCCGCCAGCCGCTCGCGCGCAGGATTGCTTTGCGTAGCCATTGCAAGCCGAAGACGAGCAAGAGCGCCCCGACGACGAGTCGCAGCACCTCGATCGGGATCACGGTCAGCGCGGGCCCGAGCGCCCCGACGATGGCGGCGAGGGCGACCGTCGCCGCGCCCGCACCGACCAGAGCCGGTCGCCAGCCGCGTGTGAGGCCCATCGCGAGCACGATCGTGAGCGCCTCGACCGTCTCGACCGCGCTCGCGAGGAACGCAGAGAGAACAAGGAAGACGTCGGTCAGGAGTAGAGCGCCTCTAACCGCGGAAAATGCTGCGCATTTTCCGCGGGTCTAGTTAGTCCCATCGCTCCGCTCGGGAGATCGAGGAGAACCTTCCGTGGCATATAGGACCTCGATTTCATCCGAGAAATGCTCGAGACACACACGCCGCTTGAGCTTCATCGTCGGTGTCACCTCTCCGTCCTCGAGGGTGAAGTCACGAGGCAGGATTGTGAACCGCTTGATCTGCTCAAAGCGCGAGAGCTCGCTGTTGACCTCGTCGACGGCACGTTGCACCGCAGGCTCGGCGGTACCCCGGTCGACATCCTCCGAGAGCGTGATCAGCGCCGCGATGTAGGGCCGGCGGTCGCCGAGGACGAGCGCTTGGGAGATCACACCATGTGTCTTGAGCGCGTTCTCGAGATTCTGCGGCGCGACGTTCTTCCCGCCGGCGGTGACGAGGATGTCCTTCAGCCGGTCGGTGATCGTGAGGAAACCGTCCGCGTCGAGGTGGCCGACGTCGCCCGAGCGCAGCCAGCCGTCTTCCAACAGGATCTCGCGCGTCGCCTCCTCTTCCTTGAAGTACCCGCCGAAGACGGTGTCGCTCTTGATCAGCACCTCGCCGTCGTCCGCCACACGCAGCTCGACACCGGGTAGCGCAGGTCCGACGGTGCCGAAGCGGTAGCGCGTCGGCCGGTTGATCGTCGCACCGGTCGTGCACTCGGTCAGCCCGTAGCCCTCGAGGATGATGACGTCGAGCGCGGCGAAGAACTCGATGATGTCTTTCGCCAGCGGCGCGCCGCCGGACACGCCGATCCGGAGGTTGCCGCCCAGACGCGACTTCACCTTGGAGTACACGAGCCGGTCGGCGAGCTTGTGCTGCAGCGCTAGCGTGGCCGGCACGGAGCGCCCCGCTTCGCGCAGCTTGCTGACCCTGCCGCCGACCCGTAGCGCCCAGTCGATCAGCCGCCGCTTCACACCTGTGGCCTCGTCGAACTTGGCGGTGACGGCGGTGTGCACCTTCTCGTACACACGAGGCACGCTCGGGAAGACGGTCGGCCGCACCGTGGGAAGCGCGTCACCGACCGCGTACGGATCGGGGCAGAACGCGATCGTGTACCCGATGTGCGCGCCGAGAAGTGTCAGGCAACGGCCGAAGTTGTGTGCGAGTGGGAGGTAGAGCAGCATCACGTCGTCGGTGACGGTGAAGTCCTGTACTTGCCGCACCTCTTCGACCATCGCGTAGTAGTTGCGGTGCAAGATCATGCAGGCCTTGGGCGGGCCGGTGGTGCCCGAGGTGTAGATGAAGGTGAAGAGGTCGTTCTCGTCGATCGCGGCAGCGGCCTTGTCGACCGCACGGGGGTGCTCGGCGGCGTGCGCGCGGCCTCGCTCCCGCAGTGCTGGGAGGTCGGCAAACGTCAGCACGTGCTCGAGCTCCAGCCCGTCGAGCTTCGCTCGCTGCTCATCGTCCTCGCAGAGTACGCCGACGGCCTCGGAGTGCCCTGCGACGTACTGGGCGTCCTTCGGCGAGTTGTTCATGTAGATCGGGGCGCCGACGGCGCCGATCAGCCCGAGGGCGAAATCGAAGAGCACCCACTCGAGGCGGGTCGAGGCGAGGATTGCGAACGCGTCCCCTTTCCGCACCCCGAGGGCGAGCAGGCCGTGGGCGATCTCGTCGACCACCTGGGCCGCCTCCGTCCAGGACACCGGCCGCCAGGAATCGCCCTCCTGGACGAGGTAGGCGGGGCCGTCGAGGTCCCGGGCGACCGCGTCCTGCCAGAGGCGGGCGATCGTCCGCGTCCCGGTAGCCGTCGTCGTTGTCGCCACGCCCTCATCGTAATTTGAAGGGAAGGGTTGCCCGATGGAGAATGGGCCGGGTCCCGATAAGTTACGCCGGAGCCAGACTGAACCCTGGCACCGGATAAAATTCAAGAGGCGGCCATGCGCACTATCTGGAACGGATCCATCTCCTTCGGCCTCGTCAACATCCCCGTTGGCCTGGCCCTGGCGACCACGGCGAAGGCGAAGCAGTCGGACGTCAGCTTCCGGACGCTTCACCGGGAGTGCAAGACCCCGATCCGGCAGAAGCGCTGGTGCCCGACCCACGAGCGCGAGGTCGGGCCGGACGAGATCGTCAAGGGCTGGGAGGTCGCCAAGGGCGAGTTCGTGATCGTCGAGGACGCCGACCTCGAGGCAATTTCGCTGCACGACGAGTCACGCTCCATCGAGATCACGCGCTTCGTCCCGCTCGCCGAGGTCGATCCGGTTTACCTCGACCGCACGTACTACCTCGCGCCTGCCCAGGCGCCCGCGCAGCGCCGGCCCTACGTGCTGCTGCTCGAGGCGATGAAGGACGCGAAGATGGGCGGGATCGGACGCTTCGTTCTGCGCGGAGCGGAGCACTTCGCGCTCATCCGCCCGAAGGGCGAGGCGCTCGTGCTCGAGACGCTCTTCCTCGCGGAGGACGTGCGCTCACAGGCGGAGATCGAGGAGGCGGTCGCCGGCACCGAGGTGAAGAAGGCCGAGCTCGATCTCGCCCAGCAGGTGATGCAGAGCCTCGTCGGCGAGTTCGACCCGTCCGAGCTCGTGAGCCAGTACCGCAGCGATCTGCGTCAAGTACTCGAGGCCAAGCTGGAAGGCCAGCCGATCGCGAAGCCCGAGCCCGTTCCTGACGCGCCCGTCGTCGACCTGATGGAAGCGCTGAAGCGCAGCGTCGCCGAGGCAAAGGGCCGCAAGACGGGCGCCGCGCCAAAGAAGAAGGCGGCTGAGAAAAACGGCTCTTCAAAGCGCGCACCCGCGCGCAAGTCCGCTTAACAAAAAAGGGGTTGCGGGGGAACTCCGTTCCCCCGCCGAGCTAGTGCTTCTGCAAAACCCCCAGCGCCTCGAGCTGCGCCTGGAACAGCGTCTTGTCGATCTTGCCCTGGTAAATGGGCACACCTTCCTCGACGCAGACGCGGATGACCTCTTGGCGGTCGATCCCGAGTTCCTTGGACAGCTCCTCGGGCGTTAGGTGGTTCGCCATCGACGCTCCTCTCTTGTCCTACGAAAAAGCCCGCCGGCGCAAATGCGCTCAGCGGGCTAAGTCGAGCCTCCACATGTCATTGCCGGATTCAACGGACCGGCACTCCCAAAGCAATCATCGGTCCACAGGATAATCGGCCCTGATGACGGACGCAAAACTGCCCGGTTTGGAGGAGCGCTTCGCCGAGATCAAGGGCGTCCGCATGCGGTACTTCCTGGGCGGGGAGGGGCCGCCGCTCATCCTCGTCCACGGTCTCGGCGGCGCGGCGGCGAACTGGACGGAGCTCGTCCCCCTCTTGATCGGGCGCCACAGGGTGCTGGTGCCTGACCTCCCCGGGCACGGCGGCTCGACCGCCCTGCCGGCGGTCGCCGGTCTCGAGCCGTTCGCCGACCGGGTGGCTCTCGTCGCCGAGCGCGAGGGCATGCTGCCCGCGCCGCTCGTCGGCCACTCGCTCGGAGGAATGATCGTGCTGCGCATGGCGCTTCGCCGGCCGGAGGACGTTCCCGCCATCGTGCTCGCAGCCGGCGCGGGACTCAGCATCGGGAACGTCTGGGGGAGGAACATGCTCTCGGTGTTCAGCACGATTCGGCCCGGCCGTCTCGCGGCGCGCTACCGCGGACGTGTGACGCGCTCGCCACTCCTGCGCCGGCTGGTGTTCGGGTTCGTGTCGGTCGCGGATCCGGTTGGCCTGACCGACCAGGCTGTCGAAGGATTCCTCGCGGCACACCTGCTGCACACGGACGTGGGCAGCGCTTGGTACGCCCTCCGCGCCGACGATCCACGTGAGGAGCTCGACGCGATTCGCTGCCCCGTGCTCGTGCTTTGGGGTGCCGAAGACGTGCAACTGCCGCTCGACGACGCCTTCGAGTACACGCGGCGCCTGCGCGCTCGCCTGCGGGTGATTCCCGGCTGCGGACATCTGCTGATCGGTGAGCGGCCGGACGTGTGCAAAAGAGCGATCGAGGACTTCCTAGGCGACTGCGGCCTCGAACGGCACCACCTCCGCACCTGAGCTTGTCGGCGTGGAGAGGAACTCCACGCGATACGCCACGACTTCCACGGCACTCCGTTTCTTTCCCTCGTCTTCCCACGTGCGGTACCTCAGCCGACCCTCGAGCGCGATCTTCCGGCCTTTCGCGAGGTAGTCGGCGCAGAGCTGAGCCTGTCGGTCCCAGGCCGAGATCCGGAAGAAATCGGTGTCGCTGTCTTTGCCGCCGCGGTCGACGGCGAGCCCGAACGTCGCGAGTTGCTTCTCCGGGCCGAACTCCCGCAGCTCGACATCTGTCGTCAGGTTCCCGATCAAGATCACGCTGTTCATGCGCTGCCCTCCAAGTTGTCGATGAAGGCAACATAGCGGGGAAGATGTGACGGATCTGTGCCGAAAGCGGCTACTCTTTGGGCCGCCTCGGGGTGTGGCGCAGCCTGGTAGCGCGCTCCGTTCGGGTCGGAGAGGTCCCCAGTTCGAATCTGGGCACCCCGACTGCATGCGGGGGAGCCTCGGTTCCCCCGCGGTCAGTCCACGCTGCGGATCCGGCGGTCGGCGAGGCCGAGCAGGAACAGGAACGCGCAGAAGGCGGAGCTCGCTGCGATCAGTGTCCCCGGTGGCGCCAAACCGGAGAGCAATGCCCAGAGCCCAAGCCCTGCGGGCAGCAGCCCGATTGAGCCGAACCAGTCCATGCTGATGACGCGCGACAACATGTGTTGCGGAACGAGCTGCATCAACATCGTGTCCCACAGCGTGATCGCGAAGCCGATGCAAAAACCGCGTCCGACCTGAACTGCAGCAGCGCCCCAGTACCACGGCGAGAGGCCGATCAGCACCCCGAGCGCGCTGTTGACGAAGAAGAGCCAATAGATCAGCACTCCGCGCCGCCGGGCCGGCGCCGTCTGCGCGAGTACGACCGAGCCGAGGACCATGCCGATCCCCTGCAGCGTGAAGAGGAGGCCGTAGGACCCGACGCCGCCGTGCCACTCCTGCTCGACCAGCTTGGGCAACAACACCTGCAACGCTGCGAACCCGACCATCAGCACGACCGAGAAGGTGCGGATCGTGATCCAGAGCCACGGCACCTGCAGCACGTAACGCAGGCCGACGCTGAGCTCGTGGCGCAGTCCCTCGGACGGCGCGCGCTCGAAGACTCGCGGACGCGCCGGCGCAAGCACAGTGGCGGACACCAGGAAGGAGGCGGCGTCCGCGGCGAAGATCGCGCTCGAGCCGGCGAGGCCGTAGATCCCGCCTGCGATGGCCGGCCCGACCACCAGCGCGGCTTGGCGCGAGACCCCGACCAGCGCGTTCGCCGAGCCGAGGCTCGGCTCCTCGACGAGTAACGGCAGGATGCCGCCGAACGCAGGCTGGAACAGGCCGCTGCCGAGACCATGCAGCGCGACGAACGCGACCATCGCGCCGAAGCTGAGATGTCCGGTCGCATCGGCGAATGCGAGCCCGCCGATGATCACCGCACGCGCGAGATCCGAGCCGATCAGGAGGAGCCGGCGGGAGTAACGGTCCGCGAGCACGCCGCCGATCAGGAGCGTCGTCACGAGCCCGAGGGCCTCCACCATCAGCACGATCCCGAGCGAGCTGGCTTTGCCGGTCAGCGTGAACGCGCGCCAGCCCAGCGCGACGATAAACGCCGCGTCTCCGATCTGCGACACGGTCTGGCCGGCCCAGAGGAAGCGGAAATCACGGTGTCTGAGCGCCTCGAGGACGCGAAGTCGCGGCGGGGCGCTCACCGGGGCAAAGCTATCCTGCGGGTATGCCGGATCGGATCCGAGTCGCAGCAGTGCAGATGACGAGTCGCGCCGACAAGAGCGCGAACCTCGAGAAGGCCGAACGTCTCGTCGCGCAGGCCGCCGCGACCGGAGCCGACGTCGTCGTCCTCCCCGAAAAGTGGAACGCGATCGGCGACGCCGCGGTCTACCACGCAACCGCCGAGCCGCTCGAGAGTGGCGAGTCCGTCGCCGCCATGTGCGGGTGGGCGCGCGCGCACGGGATCACGCTGGTCGGCGGCTCGATCGCGGAGCGTCGCGAAGGACGCGAGAAGCTTTCGAACACCTGTCTCGTCTTCGACCCGGAAGGACAGCTCGTTGCGACGTACCGCAAGATCCATCTCTTCGACGTGGAGGTCGGCGGTGTCGTCTACCGGGAGTCCGAGGCCGAGGAGCCGGGCGACGAGCCGGTCGTCGCGGACGTCGAAGACTGGAAGATCGGTCTCTCGATCTGTTACGACGTGCGCTTCCCCGAGCTGTATCGGATCCTCACCCTCGAAGGCGCTCAACTCGTGACCGTGCCCGCGCACTTCACGACGCCGACCGGCAAGGATCACTGGCATGTTCTTCTACGCGCGCGCGCGATCGAGAACCAGCTCTATGTCGTCGCCGCCGCTCAGATCGGCGAGACGCTACCCGGCAAGCCGGCGTACGGGCGCTCGCTCATCGCCGACCCGTGGGGCGTTGTCGTTGCACAGGCGCCGGACGAGGAGACCGTAATCGCCGCCGAGCTCGATCGTGCGCACCTGCAGAACATTCGCGCGAAGCTGCCGTCGCTCGCGAACAGGCAGCCGAACGCGTACCGGTGGCCGACGCGAGTCTGACGCACGGCGTCTGGCTCGAGCGCGTCCCCGATCTCGTCGCCGAATGCGTCGAGGAGTGGGGGCTGCAGCTGGGTGAGCCTTACGTCGGGGGAGCCGCCGGGCATGTACACCGGGTCGAGTTGCCCGACGGTACGCCAGGCGTCCTGAAGGTCTGGTTCCCGCATCGCGAGAGCGAGCACGAGTCCGATGCCCTTGCCTTGTGGAACGGCGGGGGCGCCGTACGACTCCTCGCGCACGACCCGTCGCGCTCGGCGCTTCTGATCGAGCGCTGCGAGCCCGGGACCACTCTCAGCGCGATCGGTGCCGAGCCGGCGCTCGGCGTACTCATCGAGCTGCTGCCACGCCTGTGGAAACCTGCGGGGTCACCGTTCGGCACCCTTGCCGACGAGGCAGAGTGGTGGGTGGAATACCTCCCGAGCGAGTGGGAGCGGGTCGGCCGACCGTTCGAGCGTCGCATTCTCGATGCTGCCATGAGCGCATTGGTCGACTTGGCAGGGACACAGGGAGAGCAGGTGTTGGTCAACCAGGATCTCCATGGCGACAACGTCCTCGCTGCCCAGCGTGAACCCTGGCTCGTCATCGACCCAACGCCGCTCATCGGCGAGCGTGAGTTCGCGCTTGCACCGATCATTCGCTCGGACGAGCTCGGCGAGACCCGCGCCGACGCGCTCTACCGGCTCGACCGTTTGACGTCCGAGCTCGGGCTCGACAAGGAGCGCGCGCGCTGGTGGACGATCGGGCAGACGCTCGCGTGGTCAACCGACACCTCGCGTTATCCGCAACATCTCGAGGTCGTACGTTGGCTGCTGGAGGACGCCGAGTGAACTTGCGCGCAGTCCTGTTCGACGTCGACTTCACGCTCTGCCGTCCCGGGCCGGAGCTCTCCGCCGAGCGCTACGCGCGCATCGCCGCCCGCCACGGCATCACGCTCGACGCGAGCCGCTACGACGAGGCGCGCGACTCGGCAGTCCTCAACCTCAAGCGCCATCCGGAGCTGGTGCACGACGAGTCGATCTGGCATCGCTTCACCGAGGAGATCTTCATCGGCATGGGCGGCCCCGAGGCGATCGCGAGTGAGTGCGCGACGGAAATCGAAGAAGGCTGGGGCGTGTCGGAGAACTTCGAGCTCTTCGAAGACGTCCTGCCGGTGCTCGAAGAGCTGCGGCGCGCTGAGCTTCGGATCGCCCTGGTCTCGAACGGCATCCGCGACCTGACCGAGTTCGTCGCGCACCACCGGCTCGACGTCGACGCGATCGTCGACTCCCGCTCGCACGGCCGCGTGAAGCCGCACCCGAC
>WNEY01002659.1_pt1 | contig 20785 bp, 21 predicted proteins | sample 5400531 | NCBI WGS metagenome assembly WNEY01 (sample SAMN13153338, study PRJNA577476) | soil metagenome | isolation source: 200 cm saprolite under Douglas fir tree site 1 | place: USA:California | collected 2015-04-18
GCCGACTTCGACAACAGCTTCCAGCCGCGCTACGCCTTCGACCCGACGGACAACAAGGGCCTGTCGGATTTCGACATCCGCCACAACTTCGTCTTCAACTCGACCTGGGAAATTCCAGTCCGCTCCTCGCTCGGCGGCGCCGCGAAAGCACTCGCCGAAGGCTGGCAGCTCGCGAGCATCCTGACGGTGCGATCGGGGATTCCGTTCACCCCGCAGCTCGGCTTCGATCGGGCGCGCGCGCTGCCGCGGTCGGGCGGCGCGGGTCAGGAGCCCGACCTGGTCGCCGGCTGTTCGCTGAATCCGGTGCTCGGCGGCGCGGATCAGTACTTCGATGTGAACTGCTTCTCGCTGCCGGCGGCGGGCACGTTCGGCAACGTGCCGCGCAACACGATCATGGGTCCAGGATTCGGATCGCTTGATTTCGCCGTGTTCAAGAACGTCATGGTCCGCGGCGGCCGCCGGATTCAGCTCCGTGCGGAAGGCTTCAACATCACCAACCGCGTCAACTTCGGGCTGCCGCAGCCGACGGTATTCAACTCGGCGGGCCGCGTGTCGAACGCCGGCCAGATCACGACCATCGTCGGCACGGCGAGGCAGTGGCAGTTCGGCGTGAAGGTGGACTTTTAGGGCCAGGCGAGTCTGGTGGGTCGGGTGGGTCGGGTGGGCCTGGTAGGTCTGATGGGTTCTGGTAAGTCGGGCGGTGGATCGCTTTAGAGGTTGGGTGTGGTAGGACGGCGCCTGCGCGATCGTGAAACTCGCCACTGTATCAGAGGGCGTCACGCAGTCGGGCATGAACGGTGCGCCGCGTTCGATTGCTCATGCGAGCCCCAGAATCAGCGAACCGACGAAGATAACGGTTGCTCCAGCTGCGGCGGCGAGCTTCAGCCGCGCCGACCGGATCAGACCGGCCAGCGGCGCGCCAACCTGTTTCACGTCACGTTCCAGCTCGTTCGCAACAGCTTCCGAGATGTAGCCGAGACGCAGCGCGACGTGAATGCAATAACCGACTTCGGCAAGCGACGCGTGCGAGACTTTGAGGAAATTCAAGCGCCTGCGACCGGGGGAGTAAGCAAATCCTTCAACGATGTTCGCGGCGACCGAGAACGCGGCGCGGCGCAATTGACCTCCGAGCTCGAAGCGCTCGTACGCCGGAAAGGCTTTCAATGAAAGCTGATGCAGCCGGATGAACAGATCGTCCGCGCGCTGCCAGGCCACGAGAGAGTGATGGGCGAGTGACATTCGAACACCTCCTGATCACTCAACCACCGTGCCAGCGCACCCCGCGCTCCCGCACGCGCCACCCCCACGTGACGCATACACTCACCTGACCGACTTGCTCTACCGGACCCAGCCGACCTACCAGCCCCACCTGACCTGCTAGACCTACCAGGCCCACTCGGCCTAACGGGCCATGTCGATCCACCAGGCCCGCCCCCCCCACGCATCCGCCCTACCCGACCCACCAGCCCCACCTGACCTGCTAGACCTACCAGCCCCACCGACCCAACGGGCCAAGCGATCCACCAGGCCCGACTCATAACCCGACCACAATGGTCAGACCAAAGAAATTGGTATAGTCCCGCCATGCCGACACTCACCGACGCCGAATTGAAGCAATTGATGAAACAGCTGGCGCGAGTCGAAGGATTGAATCTGAGCGACGAGCGCGTGGATCACGATCTGGTTGCCTTCAAAGGGCACATCGCGGCAACCGAGAAGATCCGCGCTGTGCCGCTGCCGCTCGAGGCCGAACCGTTCGTGAAGTTGAAACGATGAACTGCTTTGGACCGGGGACTGGTGCCTGGGGGCTGGGGATTGGGGGGCCGGGGGTTCGGGCCGCCTGTCCGCCGAATTGCGCTTACGAGCCCGCGAGCGAAGGCGGAGAGGCTGGACGGAGTGTGAAATGGATCTGACGAGACGTGATTTCCTCGCCGCGGCGGCGGCGATCCCTGTAGCCCAGGCCTTGAAGCCTGCGTCTCGGCCCAAGGACCTACCGTACCTGTCGCTGACGGAGGCGTCCGCGCTGATCAGATCGCACCGCGTCTCGCCGGTCGAGCTCACGCAGGCGATCCTCGATCGCATCGATCGCGTCGACGGCATGGTCGGCGCGTTCATCACCGTCACCCGCGACGAGGCGCTCGCTGCCGCGCGTGAGGCGGAAAGGGAAATCGCGCAAGGCAAATACCGCGGGCCGCTGCACGGCATCCCGTTCGGCGTCAAGGACACGCACTATACCAAGGGCATCAGGACGACGGCGAACACGCCGGTGCTCGTCGATTTCGTTCCCGACTTCGATGCGACCGTCGTCGCGAAACTGAAGCAGGCCGGCGGCGTGCTGGTCGGCAAGATGAAGCTGCCGGAGTTCTCGTTCGGCAGCGCGGGCGAGGGCGGCGCGTTCCCGGACGCGAAGAACCCGTGGAACCTGTCGCGCACGCCGGGAGGATCGAGCAGCGGATCGGCTGCGGCGCTGGCGGCCGGGCTGTTGACCGTCGCGACCGGCGGCGACACGTCCGGATCGATTCGAAACCCGGCGACCTTCTGTGGCGTGGTCGGCATGAAGCCGACCTACGGTCGCGTCAGCCGTCGCGGCATCGTCGTGATCTCGTGGTCGCTGGATCACGTCGGGCCGATGACGCGCACTGTTGCCGACAATGCGATGGTGTTGAACATCATTGCGGGGCACGACGTCGCGGACGACACCTCCGCGTCACTGCCAGTACCGGACTACACCCGCGCGCTGCGGCGCGGCGTGCGCGGCATGCGCGTCGGCATCCCGACGCCGGCACAGCTCGACGGCTACCACGACGACGTCATGCGCGCGTTCCACGAGGCGCTCGACATGTTTCGAAAGCTGGGCGCGAACGTGTTCGAAGTGGATCTGCCTGCGACAGCCGACGTGGTCGACGATGTGCAGCAGATTGTGCGGATCGCGGAGGCGGCGTCGTATCACGAGCCGTTCCTCGCGACGAAGGCAGATCAGTACGGCCTGACCAGCGTCCGCCGCGACGTCGAAGCGGGGTCGCTCATCCCGGCCGTGCAGTACCTGCGCGCGCAGAAGGTCCGCGCCAGGTTCACGAAGGAGCTGTCGGCGGCCTTCGGGGCGCTCGACGTGTTCCTCACGCCGGGCATGCCGGCGCCGGCCGGCGAGCCGATCGACGTCAAGCAGCCGTTCCGCCGCATGTTCAACGCGTGCGGCTTCCCGGCGCTCGTCCTGCCGATGGGATTCTCCACCTCCCCGGCGGGCCTGCCCCTCGGCCTGCAAATCGCCGCGAAGCCGTTCGACGAGGAGACGATCTATGCCGCCGCGCAGGCGTTCGAGTCTGCGACGGCATGGCACTCGCGGCGGCCGGCCCTGGATGTTGCGTAAATGACAATTGAATAAGCGTCGCGAATGCACGTATCGTGCGCGCGGCTGTGGTCGACGTTTGTCGCGATTCTGCGTCGCGGGCGAGATGCCGCCACATTGAAGTGTGTCGCCCGACCCACCCGACCCACCTGACCCACCCGACCCACTCGACCCACCCGACCCACCTGACCCACCTGACCCACCTGACCCACCTGACTACCCGACCCACTCGACCCACCAGACCCACCCGACCATCGTGATTTGACCTGCCGCGCTCCGACGTGTTACACCTCCGCGCACCGCTCTGAATGGTCAGACCAAAAGAGGACGAAGGCGATGAAACTTGCCTCGAGCGCCGTCAAGCTGCTGACCGTGATGTTCCTCACAGCCGTCATCATCGCGGCCGCGTGCAGCCGCGGTGACAAGGCGCGCAACGAGTCGGCGAACGCTGCGGCACGTGCCGGCGCCGCCGCGGGGGACACCTATCCGGAGCCGCGCTGGCCGTCGTACTTCAAACCGCCGAAGTCGATCGACGACCTGATGGACGCCGCGCGATCGTTCGTGCGCAATCAGTCGGGTCTGCAGGGCAAGGGCATGGGCATCCTGCAGCCGGGCGAGTCGGTGCTCATCGTCGCCGCGAACGACGCCGATCCGATGGTGCTCGACGCGATCAAGCGCGCGCTCGTCGAGCGCAAGATCACGCCGCACATGAGATTCGTGTCCGACATGGCCGGCGAGACCAGGGATCAGGCCGACGCGCGCCAGAAACGGCGCGACAAGGGGCGCGACATCACGAAGGCCGGTATCTATCAGGCGTCGCAATGGATCGAGAATCAGTTCCCGAATCCCGCGGAGCCGAAAGCGTGGCTCAAGGCGCGCCGCCCCGACGTCTACAAAGAGCTGTTCCCGGGCGAGACCGGTGAGATCGTCAACGACCCGACGAAGCGGCAGCGTCCGCGCGGTGAAGCCGCCGGCGGCGAAGACGCGGACACCGGCGCCGCGACGAACACCGACTATCGGTCGCGCAATGCGGTCGGCGACGGCATCAAGAACTACCTGACGGCGCATCCCGAGATCCGCGGCGTCTTCTGGGGTCAGGGCGGCAGCACTGGCCTGCGGCGGCAGCTGTACCCGATGTCCGACAAGTTCCTCGGCACCTTCGTCACCGACAACGTCTACACGCTGCAGAGCCAGATGTCGACGTATCCAGGCGACGTGTGGCAGCTCGCCGAAGAGCAGCTGCTCGAGCCGCTCGTCTACGTCGATCGCATGGAGGCGAAGGATCCCGAGGGGCTCGATGTCTGGGCCGACATCACAGACGAGATGGCGCAGCGATGGGCCGCCGGAGCGTATCAGCGCGGCCACCTCTACATGTTCCCGAACCAGGCGACCGGCCGCTTCGGCTACTCGTTCGTGAGCTATCCCGCGTTCCAGCAGAAGTATCTGCAGCGCGAGCCGATCGCGCGCATCAACGGTACGATCGCCGGCACGCAGGGACACGGTGGATTCTTCCCGCGCTGGGAAATCACGTTCACCAACGGATTCATCAGTGACGTGAAAGGCGGCGGCGCGCAGGGTGAAGCGCTGAAGGAATTCGTCAAGTGGGACAAGCTGAACAACCTGACCTATCCGTACCATAACCAGCCGGGGTTCTGGTACCTGTACGAGATCGCGTTCGGGTCGCATCCCAAAGCGTTCCGCCATCCGACTCCGCTGCTGAAGACCGGCAACACGAGCCCGGACCGCGTGCGGAGCGGCGTGATTCACTGGGGCCTCGGCATCCGCCTCTGGCACGATCCGGACGTGCCGACCGAATCGAAGGTATGGCGCGAGTTCAGCGAGAAGAACAACGTCCCGTTCGATCACGGCTGGCACACGCACACGTACTTCACGACGTATAAGGTGCGCCTGCGCAACGCGAACAAGTGGGTGACCCTGCTCGACAAGGGGCACATGACCAGTCTCGACAACCCCGAGGTTCGGGCGCTGGCGTCGCGCTACGGCGATCCGAACTACCTCCTGACCGAAGATTGGATTCCGGAAGTACCGGGCATCAACGCGCCGGGCGACTACCTGAAGGACTACGCGCCGGATCCGGGCAAGTACGCGCTGCAGGTGCTCGACAAGGCAAACAAGGGCATCTACCAGCATTACTTCCCGGGCGCGGGCGCTAAGATCACATTGGGGCCGGCCGCTGCGCCCTCACGGCCCGGGAGTAACTGACACCTGTCATGGCTGACGGCTCATGGCTGATGGCATATGGACGATGGATCCATCTGCGATGAGCCATCAGCCATCAGCCATCAGCCCTGAGTCGTGCCGCAACGACGCACACTTTTTCGCGCTGACGTCCGGACAGGACCCGTCCGGGCCGAAAGCAACGGAGCGTTAGTCGGTGCCTCGCCGAATCGTTACGTCATGCGTGTTCATCGCCGGCGTGTGCCTCGTCACGCCGCGCCGTGCGCCGTCCATCGAGGACATGTTCGTCGCCGCCACGCAGGCCGCCGAGGACACCGAAGGCGCGATGTGCATGATGCCCGGCGGCGTGGACAGTCCGCCTGAAGGCGGACACGTGCCTTCGCACGCGGCCCAGGTACCTTCGTACGGGGCGTCCGGCTTCAGCCAGACCAGGCAATCACAGATCGCCATCCCGAAGAGCAGCAACATCGAAGGAGGCGATCTGCCGCCCGTGCGGATGGTCGTCGATCCGTACCCGAGCTTCAACGGCGTCGCTGTCGACACCACGAACGACCTGGTGATGATGAGCGACACCAACCGCAAGAGCCTGCTCGTCTACGACCGCACCGCTGGCAGCCTGACGTCGAAAGAGGCGGCCACGCCGCGGCAGCAGATCATGGGACCGGACACCGGCGTGGGCTTCGTCGCCGGCGTGGCGATGGATCCGGCGCACCGTGAGCTCTTCACCGTGAACAACGACGTCGAAGATCGCCTCGTCGTGTTCGGCTACGACGCGCGCGGCAACGTGAAGCCGAAGCGGCTGCTCTACGTCCCGCACCAGTCGTGGGGCATCGCGTTCGCGCCGCAGCGCGACGTCCTCGCGCTGTCGGTGCAGACGCCGAACATGTACGTCGTATTCAAACGCGACGCGAAGAAATTCGACGCGCCCGTCCGATCTGTGCGCGGGCCGAAGACGCAGATGGCCGACCCGCACGGGATCTACTTCGACGAGACGCACAACGAAGTGGTCGTCGCGAACCACGGCAACTTCCGTCCCGGCGAGCTGATCACGTCCTACACGGCGTACGACGCGCCCGAGTCGCGCCAGGAGCGGAGCGGCGGGAAGCTCGACGAGAACGCGCGCGGCAAGTTCCTGCCCTCGTCGGTCACCGTGTTCGACGGCGACGCGAAGGGCGACGTCGCGCCGCTGCGCGTCATCCAGGGGCCGCTCAGCCAGATCGACTGGCCGATGGGCGTCGCGGTCGACGAGGTGAACAACGAGATCATCGTCGCGAACAACGGCGACAACTCGGTGCTCGTGTTCCCGAGGACCGCGAACGGCGACGTCGCGCCGAAGCGCGTGATACGCGGGGCGCTGACGGGCATCAAGGGACCGATGGGCGTCGCGTCCGCCAGGGATGAAATCTTCGTCGCCAACTTCGGCGACCACACCGCGCTCGTGTTCCCGCGGCTCGCGGGCGGCAACGTCCGGCCGCGCCGCATCGTCCGGAACGCGCCGGCGGGAAAAGAGACGAGCGGGTTCGGGAACCCGTACTCGGTCGCTTACGACACGAAGCGCCAGGAGATTCTCGTCCCCAATTGAGTCAGCCAGCCGCGCATCGCGGCGTTTGCCAGGCTGGCAAACGGAAACGTCGCACCGGCGAGGGTGATTCAGGGTCAGCTGACGCGTCTGAGCCGGACGACCCACGGGATTGCATACGACACGACGAACGACGAGATCATCGCGCCGAATCCGCTCGCGGCGGCGGTAGTGATCTTCCGCGGCGGCGCGATCGGCGAAGAGGCGCCGGTGCGCACGATTCAAGGCGCGCGCACCGGGCTGTCGCGGCCCGAAACCGTCGCCGTCGACGAGAAGAACAACGAGATCGTCGTCGGCGATCCAGGCGATCGGCGCGTCCTCGTGTATCGCCGCACCGCGGACGGCGATGCGGCGCCCATTCGCACGATTCAGGGGCCGAAGACGAAGCTGCTGCAGATTGTCGGCGTCTCGGTCGATCCGGTCCGCGATGTGCTCGTCGTATCGACGTACTCGCGTCTGCCGGGCGGCGTCACCGGCCTGCTGATCTTCGGCCGGACCGATCAGGGGGACGTCGCGCCGAAGCGAGTCATCGCCGGGCCCAAAACCGGCATCACGCGGCTGCGTCAGATCGGGCTCGACCCCGAGACCGGCAGGATCTACGTCGCGGCGATCAACAACGAGTACCTGCCGCCCTACGACATCGACAAGCCGCGGGCCGGCCTCGACCCGAACGCCGAGCTGCCGTCGCCGTGGAACACCGGCAGCGAAGGGTTCATCGGCGTCTGGGACGATGTGGCGGATGACGGTGATGTGCCGCCGCGCACGCTGATCAAAGGGCGATCCACCGGAATCGTGCACCCGGCCGGCGTCACGTTCAACGCGAGAGACGGCGAGGTGGTTGCGCCGGACGCCGTGTGGAACGGGCTGTTCACGTTCCTGAAGCCGGAACTCTTCAAACGGACGGCGGCCGGGATCCAATGATCCGACGCCTCCTGGGGATTCTCGGCCGGCGTACGTTTCTGACGTTCGGCCTCGTGACCTTTCTGGTTGGCGCGCTGCTCGCGACGGTGAACGTCACGTCGCGCTACGCGCTGAAGTTGTACGTCGACGACCAGCTGCGCCGGATCCCGTGGGATCTCGCCGTCTATCAGCAGGGCGCAGTCGGCAACGACCGCAGCCTCCCGACCCAGATCACCAACACCAGGGGCGTGACGCGCGTCGAGAGCATGGCGTTTCTGCGCGCGCGGTTTCCGGAAGGCGGCGAGGTCGAAGCGCAGGTCGATCGGAAGCCGTTCACCGCGCCGTGGCTCTGCCTGCTTGCCGCGTCCGATCCGTCAATCCTGCCGCCGGAGCTGAGCTTCGCACTGGAACATCGCTCGAACACCGGCGATCGCAAGCGCGGCGCGGTGCTGTCGCTCGTCGGCCCCGAGTACGCGATGGGAAAAGCGTTCCTCGCGCTGCAGGGGGCGCGCGACTTCACCTTGCAGGTGCACGTCCAGGATCAGCCGCGGTTCCTGTTCAACACGCCAATCAACAAAGTCGTCCGCCTCGATCGCGACGAGCTCAATCGCTGGCTGATGGATCAAACCGGATCCGTCAGCTACGTGCCCTACATCGGCGCAATCCTGCTGATGCCGTACGAGTGGGACATCCTGACGAAGTTCGATCAGGTCGCCACCGGCTTCGTCCCGTCCGACATCGTCGGTGTCGCGGACCAGGACGCCGGTCACATTCAAATGGCGGAGTACGCGCCAGAGGTCGTCTACCTCGCGCGCATCGATCGTGCGAGCCTGGTGTCGGGGTGGGACATCCCCGGGTCGCTCGCGAACGTGAAAGCGCTGAACGCGCGCCTGCACGGCCGCGCTGAGGAGAATCCGCCGATCCCGAAGAGCGCGCTTCAGGAACCGGCGCCGGGCCACAGCCACGAGGCGGGCGAGCCCGCCGAGGACTCGAAGTTCAGCGGGAGCGTGAGCTTCGTCGTCGACAGCACGACCGAAGTGCTGCTCGAGCGGATGCAGGGGATCGCGCGGCTGATCGGTCTGGTGTCGTTGCTCGTCGCGCTGCCGCTCTTGTGGATGGCCTGGGTGCTCGCCGCCAATCTTGCGGGGTTGCTGATGCTCAACGAGCGGCGCACGCTCGGCCTGATGCGCCTGCGCGGCATCTCCGGCGATCTCATGGGCCGCGCGCTTCTCGTGAGCATTGTCGGCGGCGGCTTCGCGGGCGGGCTGCTCGGGCTCGCGGCAGGGTCTGTGCTGCCACTCCTCGTGTACGAACGCGGTCGACTGCCGGCGGGCGTTCTCAGCGAGCCGCGGCAGATCGGGATCTTCGCCGCGTTCCTGGCGATCTCGGTCGTCCTCGCGCTCGTAGTGAGCCGCCGGCTGGTGAAGTACGCGATGACGATCTCGCCGCTCGAGGCGTCGCGGCGGGTGTCCGGCTCGGAAGCGGTGCAGGTGTCGATGACATTCGGGCCGGTGCAGCAGCTCGCGCTGGTCGTCGGCGGCTACGTGCTGTCCGGCTGGATCTTCGACTTCGCGATCTCGGACACCTTCACCTGGTTCCGACTCGTCGACCGCCTGCTCGATTTCCTCGGCCTGCCGCTCTTCCTGTACGGCGTGGCGACGCTGATGGCGTCCCGACGCGAGCGCATTCAGCACGTGATGGCGCCGGTGCTCACGCCGATCGGCGGCGTGCTCGGCAAGTTCGCGCTGCGCCACATGTCGGTGAAGCCGCATCGCATGGTCGCGTTCCTGCTGATCGTTGCGCTCATGTCGAGCGTGAGCCTGTATCCGGTGATCACCAGCCGTTCGTTCGAAGACAAGGCGATCCGGGGCGCCCGGGTGCAGCTGGGCACCGACTGGCAGGTGTTGTTCAATGGACCTGACCTGGTCGACATCGATCGGTTGAGCGGCACGGCCGCGTCTCAGTTGGCGGCGCTGAAGCCCGAGATCGCGAAGCTCGTGACCTCGCTCGGGCGCGTCGCCGGCGTGGAAGACGCGACGTACATGATTGAGGCCGTGCTTCCGAGCTTCTATCTGCCGGGATACGGGCTCCGTGGCGTTCCGCTCTATCTGTTGGGAAACACCGACGAGTACGGCAGCCGCGTGTACTCGGAGCCCGGCGTGGGGCTCAGCGCCGACTTCCAGACGATTCTGTCGCATCTGAACGATCACGTCGCCGTGTCGCCGCCGGTGGCGGATTTCTGGCGGCTCGAGCCGGGATCGCAGATGCTGCTCGGGCTCGATCCGGACCGCCGCGCCGTCGCGTCGAAGGCGGCAGGCATACTCGCGTTTCTTCCGGGGCTGCCGCCCAGGAGCGTCAGCGATCGGCAGGGCTACGTGCAGGCGCGCGTCGATTATCTGAACTACCTGTTCAGCAGCAATGCGTATCTGGCGACGAGCGCCGACAACCCGCAGCTCGGCGCGCTGCAGATACTGATCTCCCGGGTCATTGTCCTGATGCGCACCGACAGGGAGGTCGATCCGGTCGCGTTCCAGCAGGCGATCGCGAAGGCGGCGCCGTTCCCACCGCTCGAGATCCACAGCCTGTCGCAGGAGATCGGCAAAGTCGGCAGCGACATGTACATTTCGCTGGCGCTCGCCAACATGCGGATTTATCTCGTCGGCGGCCTGCTGCTCGCGCTGATCGCGATCCTTGCGGTCGCGATGGCGAACTACCGCGAAGATCGCCGGACGCTCGCGCTGCTGCGCATCCGCGGCGCATCGCCCACGTCCATGTGGCGCTTTGTCGTCGCGATGCTGCTGTCGCCGGCGCTCGTCGGCCTCGCGCTCGGCGCCGTGTCGTCGGTGCTTGCCGGCTTCGGGCTCGCGAACTATGTCTGGCGATTGCGCGAGATTCGCACGGTCGTTCAGTTGCTGCCAACGCACCTGGTCGTCGCGCCGCTCACCGGGTGGGTCGCGCTGCTGCTGATCGTGATCCTGGTCGGCATCGCGTCGGGGTTCAGCTGGTGGGTCTTCAGGCATACTGCCCATGAGTCCATGCAGGGCGCTTAGTTAGGGCAGGGATCAGGGATCAGGGATTAGGGATTAGGGGTTCGGGATTCGGGATTGGGGATTGGGGATTCGACCAGGGAAGGGTCATGTTTGAGCACAAGGGCGTCGACGTTCGGGTCGCGGGCGTCAGCAAGCTGTACAAGATGGCAGCCGAGGAGGTCCACGCGCTGCGGGAGAGCTCGTGGGAGGTCCGCAGGGGCGAAGCCGTCGCCATCATGGGCCCCAGCGGCTGCGGGAAGACGACCCTCCTGAACCTGCTCGGCGGCGTGGATCGGCCGACGACCGGAAGGATCCTGATCGAGGGACAGGATTTGACCGAGATGAACGAGCGCGCGCTCGAGAGGCACCGCTTGCTGCGCGTCGGATTCGTCTTTCAGTTCTTCAACCTGATTCCGAGCATCACTGCCATCGAGAACCTCGAGCTGCCCATGGTGATGGCCGGCGTCGCGGAATCCGAGTGCCAGTCGCGCGCGAGGGCGCTGCTCGGTCTCGTCGGACTCGAGGCGAAGGGGCAGAAGCGGCCGGAGGAGTTGAGCGGCGGCGAGCAGCAGCGCGTGGCCATCGCCCTCGCGCTCGCGAACGATCCCGCGCTGATCCTCGCCGACGAACCGACCGGTAATCTCGACTCCACCAACGCCGCCGCGATCGTGAATCTCCTGAAGTCGCTCGCGGTCGACCACGGCAAGACCGTGATCATGGTCAGCCACGATCCGAAGATGGTGGAAGTCTTCCCGACGGTGCACGCGATGCGCGACGGGCGGTTCGTGCCGGCTGCAGCCGTCGCATAGGCGACGCTCCTCTGAAGCCGTCGCGCTACAATGAGGATCCGAATCCCTGCAACGCTCTGAACGCGAGGGAAACGCTTGACAGCCGCGGAGCGCGACCCTACCATCCGGTCTGCGTCATTGGTTAGACCATTGCCGATGATCGACGCGCCCCTCCGGGCCGCCACGACGGCGGCGCCCACCGCGGTCGCGTCCGATCGCCGCACGGCCGGCCTGCTCGCGATCCTCGCAGCCGGCGCGATCGCGTTCTGGTTCCTGCCGCTCGGCATTGCGCCGCAGGCGCACAAGGCGCTCGCCGTCGGCCTGTTCATGATCGCCGCCTGGATGACGCAGGTGCTCGACCACGGCGTCACGGGCATCCTCGGCTGCTTCCTGTTCTGGATGCTCGGGATCGCGAAATTCGAGACGGCGTTCTCCGGGTTCGCGGACACATCCGCGTGGTTTCTGTTCGGCGCCGTGTGCTTCGGCCTGATGGTCGGGAAATCGGGCCTGGCGCGCCGCCTCGCGTTCGGCGTCATGCGCGCCGTCGGGCACAGTTATCCACGCCTGCTCCTCGGCCTGATCATTTCCAACTTCCTGCTGACGCCCGTCGTGCCCTCGGGCATCGCGCGCGTCGTGATCATGGCGGCGATCGCGATGGGGCTCACCGACGCATTCGGCGCCGGCAAGGGCAGCAACATCGCGCGCGGTATGTTCATCATCCTCGTGTACCAGGCGACGATCTTCGACAAGATGGTCATCGCTGGCGCATCGTCCATCACGGCGCGCGGCGCCATCGAGAGGTTCGGAGGGGTGAACGTCCTCTGGAGCCAGTGGGCGCTGGCGTACCTGCCGTGCGACATCATCGTGATGATCGTCGCCTGGCGCCTGGCGCTCTGGCTGTATCCGCCCGAAACGGCGATGCTGCCCGGCGGCTCCGACTACCTGCAGCGCGAGATCCGCGCGATGGGACTCTGGTCGACGGTCGAGATTCGCGCCGCGCTGCTGATGTCGCTCGGGATCGCCTTGTGGGTGACCGACTTCCTGCATCAGATTCCGGCGCCGATGATCGGCCTCGGCGTAGGCCTGCTGGCGATCATGCCGCGCATCGGCGTGCTCGACACGGAGGACGTTCGGAAGATCAACTACCTGCCGATCTTCTTCGTCGCCGCCGCCGTCAGCCTGAGCAACGTGCTCGCGCAGAGCAAGGCGCTCGACGTGCTGACCACGATTCTGTTCAACGGGATCCAGCCGTTCATCGGCACCAGCTGGGTGTCGACGCTGGTGCTGTACTGGGCGGCGTTCCTGTATCATATCGTCATCGGCAATGAGATCGCGATGCTCGCGACGTCGATCCCGCCGCTGATGACGTACGCAAAGCAGCACGCGATCGATCCGCTGACGCTCGGGATGATCTGGACGTTCGGCGCGGGGCCGAAGCTCTTCATGTACGAATCAGCCGTCCTCGTGGTCGGGTACTCCTATGGGTACTTCGACAACAAGGACCTGCTGAAGGTCGGCGCGCTGCTGTCGATCATCACCGCACTGATCCTGTTGGTGCTCGTGCCGTTCTACTGGCCGCTCATCGGGCTCGGGAGATAAACGATGAAGTTCCTGCGATCGATCGTCGCGGTGTGCGCGCTCGCCGTCCTTGCGGCGCCGCACACCGCACCCGCGGCGACGACGCTGTCACAGCTGCGCGGCATCCAGGAGCTCAAGAGCTGGTTCAACACCTTCAACGGCCACACGCGCCTGATTTTTCTGCTGTCACCGACGTGACCGGCGTGCGTGGCTGGCGCCCGGTGGGCGCAGGAGGCGCTGCTCGCGAAGCATCCCAAGGCCGACGTTCGCGTGTTCGTGATCTGGTTCCGGATGTACCCGGGCGATGCGGAATCGAAATGGCCGAGTGAGCTGCTGACCGACGCCCGGGTCGAGCACCGGTGGGACGAACCGAAGACGGCGGGACGCTGGTTCCTCACGAACCTGCAGTCGCTGCGTCCGTCGCGCGGCGGCGACGGCGTGTTCCCGCAGCGCGTCGATGCGCTCTGGGACAGCTACCTGCTGTTCGACCGCGGCGCGACGTGGAACGACACCCCGAACGGCGTGCTCAGCTGGGGGTTCACGGTGATGCGGACGCGGCCGCAGCTGCTGAAGGACTTTGAGTTCGCGATCGCGAACTGAACGTCGGTCTCGGGGGGTGATAGTATCGGCGCCGGTCCGGTGTCGCACGATCCTGAGGCCGTCGAAGGCGTGGAGCGCGAGACGGTCTGTGGGCCTCTCGGGGACAGCTACCAGGTACTCGCGGCTTGGCGTCGGGCGAAGAACAGATAGAGTGGAATACCGGCGAGGATGATCAGCACGCCCGCACCCGAAGGCCGCGGATCGCTGTAGATGGCGTTGGCGACAATGAGGAAGGCCGCGATGGCGAAGACAGCCGGCGCAACAGGGTAGCCGAGGGCCTTGAACGGCCGCGGCGCAGCGGGCTCGCGCCAGCGCAGCACGAACAGCGCGGCGACGGCGACGCCGGCGAAGAGCACGACCGCGAACCCCGTGTACCGGATCAACGCGCTCGCGCCGCCCGACAACACGAGTACTCCGCTCCATACCGACTGGGTGACGATCGAGGCCGCGGGCGTGCGGTAGCGCGGATGCACGCGCGCGGCCGACGGCAGGAACACGCCGTCACGCGCCATGGCGTAGTAGACACGCGGGCCCGCGATCGTCATGGCGCTGATGCTCGCAGCGAGACTCACAATCGAGACCCCACCCATGACGTCCCCCGCGCGGGCGCCGAGCAACCGGTCGGCGATCACGTCGAGCACGCTGCCTTTCACGGCCTCGAGGCTGCCGACCGGTAAAACGTACAGATACAGCAGGTTCAGCAAGAAATAGATCGTGACGACCGCCAGGGTGCCCATGGCGAGCGCCAGCGGAACGTTGCGGCTCGGATCGCGTATCTCTTCCGCAACATAGCTTGCGGCGTTCCAGCCGGAGTACGTGAACATGACGGGCACGAGCGCGAGCAACCACGAGGCCGGACCGACCGCGCCGGCTGACGTCTGGAGGTTGGCGATCGAACCACTCCCGATCGAGAGACCGAGCGCGATGAAGACGACGAGCGCCGAGACCTTCAGGGCGGCCAGCACGTTGCCGACAATGCGTCCCGGTCCGACGCCGCGGACGTGGACCCAGCACATCAGGGCAATGACTGCGAGCGCCACCAGCGCCTGGCGCGAAACCGTCAATGGGATCCACGGGATCGGCACGACCAGCAACGGCGCATCGCTGGCCGCCACGGGCACGAAGCGGCCGAGATAAAAGGCGAACACGACGGCGCTCGCTGCGATGGCACCGGAGAAGCCGGCAAAAAACGAGGTCCAGCCGGTCAGGAACGCCGCGATGCGACCGAAGGCCGCGTCGAGATATACGTACTCGCCGCCGGCTCTGGGCCGAAGCGTCGCGAGCTCCGCATAGGCCATCGCGCCGGCAAACGCGAGCGCGCCGCCGGCCAGCCACGTGGCCAGAAACAGCCACGGCCTCGGCACGTGCGCGGCGACTTCGGGTGGCGAGAAGAGAATGCCGCCGCCGATCACATTCGAGACGATGATCGCGGCAGCATCGAAGGGTCCGAGCCGGCGCGCAAGCGAGGAATGAGACGAGACCGGCACCCGCGCCGATTATAGTCGATGGTTTCTGGCGAAGAACCGACCATCACCTTGTTCGGACCGAGGAGCGACGCGCCACGGCGTCGAACCGTGCTGTCCTTCGAAGCGACATCGGAGATCCGTTCTGCGTGCCGGATTTTCGCGACGCCGAAACAATTCCTGTGGCTTCGACTACAGCGGTGAACACGGAGCGTGACAACGTGTAGGGCGAGGGTCGATCGAAATCGCTGCCTACACCTCCGCTCGTTCGAAGCGGAACTGCGTGGCCGCCATCAGCGTGAGGCAGACGGCCAGACAGCCGAGCAGGGAGCCGAACCACACGCCCGCGTCGTAACGGTCGGGGCGCTGAGGCAGCTCCCACACGATGGGAACTGTGATGTCGTGCCAGAGAATCAGCCACAAGTGCAGGAGGGTATAGCCCGTTAACGCGGCTACGCTCAGACCGATCCCGTTCCGGCTGTTCCGCGCCAGCGTCGTCATCAGATACGTCAGGCTGTAGATTAAAAGCGCCACTGCACACATCGCGAGAGGGACGCGGGGGAACAAGCCGGGGCGAGCCGCCGTCAAATCGGGCCGCGTGAGCCAGTTGGCCGCGAGGGCCAGCGGCACCAGCGTCAGGATCTGCGCGGCGCCGAGGCACCAACTGGTCCAGAGAAAGGAGCGGCGGGAGCGCGGGCGCGTCAGCAGGAAGTCCGCGGTGCCGCGTTCGAACTCGACGCCCACACCCATCGCCCCCAGGATGAGCCCGGCCACCGCGATCAACTCCATCAGCGACGCTCCGAGCGCGTCGGACACCACGTGCCAGAGCAGCCGCGACGATTCCGGCCTGGCGGCGATCCAGCCGAAGGGATCGAACTGTACGTACGCGCCGAAGATCCCGATCGCGAGCAGGCAGGCTACGATGCCAAGGAAGGCGCTGCGAGTGTCGCGCCAGCATTTCCAGAGGTACATGGATCCTCCTTGCGAACGAGTTCGAGAAACACGTCGCGCAGTGACAGCGGCGTCACGTCGGTCACCGCCGCGCCCAGCGATCTGAGCCGCGCGGCAAAGCCGTCGGCGTCGCGCGACACGAGGTACCGCGAAAACGATCCTCTGCGCGTCGCCGATTCGACGGGCGCCGCTCGCTCCATCGGCAGATCGCGTCCCTCCGCGAACGAGAAGAACACGGTGGACGTCCCGGCCCCGCCGCCCTCGGCCAGCAGTTGCAGCACCGTGTCCTGAGTGACGGGGTCGAGCCCCGCCGTCGGCTCGTCGAGCACCAGCAGGTCGGCGGCCTGACCCAGAGCGAGCAGCAGCCAGACCTTCGCGCGGTTACCCTTCGATAACGTCTTGAAGCGCCGCCGCATCGGAACTTCCAGCCGTCGTGCGCCTGCCTCAGCGGCCGACGCCGACCAGCGCGGGTAGAAGCCGCGCGTGAATCGCACCATTTCCTCCGGTGTGAGCTCGCCGTAGAGCGTCTTGTTCTCGCCCACGAACGCCACACGTCGAAGAATATCGACCGTCTGGGTCGCGCAATCGAATCCGAGGACGCTCGCGCTCCCGGAGTCTGGCCTCGCCAGGCCCATCAGCATTTTGATCGTCGTGCTCTTGCCGGCGCCGTTCCGGCCCAGGCATCCGTACACTGCGCCTGCCGGCACGCGCATCTCCAGGCCGTTCACCGCTTCTTGCTGGCCATAGCGCTTCACCAGTCCGCGGGTGGCAATGGCATAGTCGGTCATGACTTCCCTCCGAGTGCTTTCAACTCCTCGTCCACGAGCTGCACGATCTCGTCGCGCGACAACCGCAGCTGTCTTCCTTCGACGGCGACCTGGCGGGCCAGGGGCCTGAACCGGCGGACGCGCTCGACCTTGAGCAGCCCCGGCGGACCGTCGGCGACGAATGTGCCGCCGCCGGGCACGGCGGCGATCACACCCTCACGCTCCAGTTCCAGATAGGCGCGCGCGACCGTATTGGGGTTGATCCGAAGGTCCGAGGCCAGCTTCCGCACCGACGGCAGCGCGTCTCCGGCCCGCAGGGCGCCGGCGGCCACGGCGTGCTTCACCTGCGCCTGAATCTGCAGGTAGATCGGCAGTCCCGTGGACGGGTTGACGTGCAGGAGCACACTGTATTAATACATTAATACGGACGGCCGGGTCAACCGTGGCCGCGGTACAGGACCTCGGCCTCCGCATCACCGGCTACCCGGCGCCGGTTCTGCGTTGGCGCATCGGCTCTTGCATCCGTGCGTCGTGCTGCATCTCGCGCGGCTTCATGAGCTCCGCCTAGAACTCCTGGCGGTGATCGTGATGTCGGTCGTGGCGGTGTGATTCAAGGAGGCTCCGACCGCACTCCGTCAGGACGACCGCGGCGCCTTGCCGCCCTGCAGAGGAATGGTCCGGACGAGGCCCTCATCCCGCAGTGTCGAAGGTCAAGCGCGAGTGATCGCGTAGACATGCACGGGTTCACCATGCACGGGGTCCACGTCGGCTCGCTCGAAGCGTTCACCGATCTTCGTGGCAATCCGAATCGAGCGAAGATCATCGGGTGCAATGAGGCTGACGATGCGGTCGATCTGGGTGTATTCCCAGACCCATCCAAGCGCGGCTGTCGCCGCCTCAGTCGCAAGGCCGTGGCCCCATCGAGAGCGGTGAATGATCCAGCCGAGATCGACGCCGGGCCATTGCGTCTGCGGATGGTAAAAGCCGACACAGCCCATCACGTGTCCTGTCATTTTCTCGATTACAGACCACTGACCGTATCCGCGCAGCTCCCACTGGCGCAGCATGTCGTTGGTGTTCTTCAACGCCAGGTCGAGACCGGCAGGCAGCTCGCGTAGTGTGACCTGCTTCTGCTCCACGACCTCCGGATCCCACAGGATGCCCATTAAGGCTTCCGCATCCGCCAGCTCCGGCACTCGTAGCAGGAGGCGCGCTGTTTCGATCGAATTGATTGGGAAGGCCAAGCTCGGCTCCAGGCGGCCTGTGAGTCTATGACTGCAATCCGACGCGCCCCGCAGCTTGAACACCCACGAACTCCGCGAGCTTCACGCCGTGGTCGACGGCCACCATCTCCGCCGCCTTTTCGCCAATCATGATCGACGCCGCGTTCGTGTTCCCGCGGTGACGACGAACGCGGTATCGCCGTCCCGCACGAAATCGAAGATGGAGAGGATGTTGGGATGCGACAGCTTCGCGACACTCATCGCCTGGTGCTCGAACCGCGCGAGTCCCGCCGGATCCATCGCAAGCTGGCGGAGAGAACCTTGATGGCCACCTCGCGATCGAGCCGCGGATCGCGCGCGCGATAGACTTCGCCCATCCCGCCCGCGCCGATGGCGGCGATGATCTCGCAGTGCCCGAGGCGGCTGCCGGGCGTCAGCGCCATTGCACGGTTATTCTACGTGACGGGTTCGCCGATAGAGGCCGGGATCATCTTCGACCCCGCCGCGCCCGGGTCGAAAAGCCATTTGGCAGAGTCTTTCCCGCGCGGCGCGCTGAACGCTGTGAGAGACTAGGTCCACGGGAACGCGGCTGACGGACGAATAACGCCATGACGGATGGTCCTCGGCGGGAGGAACAGGACAAGTTGGACGAGACAATCGACGAGTCATTTCCCGCGAGCGACGCGCCGGCCAACACCGTCGAGACGGGGATTCGCACCGGCGAACCGCCGTCCTCTCCACGTTTCGCTGTATCGGATAATCGCGCGTCAAAACGGCTCGAGTTGACGGTCGGCGGCCACACAGCGTTCCTTGCATACGAACGGACGCTCGACACGTTGACGCTCATTCATACTGAGGTTCCCGACGATCTCCGCGGCCGCCATGTGGGTGACGCATTGGTTAGGGCCGCGCTCGACATCGGGCATTCCGAGGGCCTGCGGATCGTTGCGGTGTGTCCGTTCGTGAGAGCCTACATGCGAAGACATCCGGCTTCGGCGTCGGCCAGAACTATAAAGGAACCGCCTCAGCCGAGCGATTGAGGTTAACAGCCCGTGGCGAAAGTCTGGCTGCATTCGACGGGCGATGCATCCCCGCTCCACCCCAACGCGGCTGCCGCGTTGGGACCCCGCTGGCTGCGTTGCTCCTCGCTCAAATACTCCCGGTATTCTCGGTCGTCGCGCCTTGCCATCGGGGCGCCTCGCCCGTCTCGGTGCGACGCCAGACTTTCACCACGGGCTGTTAAGCCGCGAAGCGCTAATCCGATTCGGTCTTGAACCGATTGATGTCGTCGAGTTCTTCGAGCGCGCCGAGCGGCCGCTCGCCCCAGGTGCGTCTTCAGCACCGCGACGCGGCTGCAGAGCGACTTTCTTGCTTTTCAGTCCCGCCGGCTGCACGCAACGTTCGACGTACGCGTCGAGGAGGCTCAGCCTATTTCTTCACGCCTCTTCATTCGATCGCGCCGGAAGTGAGTGTCACCGGAAGTCTTGTCCAACAAATGGATCCAATTCTGCCGCCACGTTACACTGCGATGATTGTCGATCCTCGCCCACCGACCGTCACCGAGCGCCTGATGCCACCGCGTAACCCGAGCGCACCGTGATCGGCCAATCGACACCTCCGCTCTCTGACCAAGACCTGGTCAAGCGAAATACTCGACGTGTTGGCCAGAGATCGACCGCGAGGTGACGTTCCTAGCACGGGCCGTTGACCGGTTTGCCTATCCCAAGCCGAGTAGGTGAATGCAGCGCTCGGGGTTGTCGCCACGCAGCGGATCTCAAGATCGACCCCGCAATGAGCGTTCTCGCCGGCGAGTGGGCCGGAGCGCACATCGTCGGCCAGGTCGCACGGATCACTGCTCGAAATGACGGGCCGACGCCACGACGGCCACCGGACATCGTGGCCGCTCGCTTCGACGCTGGCATTCACCTTGGGGGAATACGATCGCCGACAAAGGTGCTCGCGGCGCGCAGCGCTTTCGTCGACCGCCATTCACCGCGACGCCGCGGAATCAGCGCTGGCTTTCGGATTTCACGTGTCCCTCTGCGGTCGCGACCGTCGCTTACAGCGAATATGGCCACGGTCGCGGCAGCAACAGCATCATCAGGGCTGCACCCATGAGCGCCGCGTTCTTCGTGAAATTGATCTCTTCGCCCAGGCGCTGCGCGGGATCCGCGACATTCCAGAAGTCGTGCATCACCGGCGTGACGCCGAGTAGAAACAGGACGATGAGCACCAGCCCGATCTCCGGCCGGAAACCGACGACGACGCTCGAGCCCGCCACGAGGAGCCACAACCCCGAGATGATCGCGCTCGCCCCCGGCATCGGAACGTGCTTGTACGCACAGTACCCGCGAATGGCCAC
>WNEY01000811.1_pt1 | contig 20765 bp, 15 predicted proteins | sample 5400531 | NCBI WGS metagenome assembly WNEY01 (sample SAMN13153338, study PRJNA577476) | soil metagenome | isolation source: 200 cm saprolite under Douglas fir tree site 1 | place: USA:California | collected 2015-04-18
ACCCGACCTACCCGACCTACCCGACCTACCCGACCTACCCGACCGACCCGACCTACCCGACCGACCCGACCTACCCGACCTACCCACCTACCCACCTACCCACCTACCCACCTACCCGACCTACCCGACCTACCCGACCTACCCGACCTACCCGACCTCTCTGGCCTGCCCGTTACGTTATAATCCGTAGTCATTACGGTGTTTGACGTAGCACACAACCCCTTCGTGTACGGCGAGGTCGTGCCGGCGGCGGCCTTCGTCGACCGCGTCGCCGAGCTCGAGCGCCTCGTCGGCGACCTGGGCGCGGGCCAGAAGGTGTTCCTGATCTCGCCGCGGCGCTACGGCAAGTCCTCGCTGATCCGCCGCGCCCTGGCGGCCATGACACGGAAGGGCGCCATCACGGTCGAGGTCACCGTCAGCAGCTTCAGCTCGTATGTCGCCTTTCTCGAGGGCTACGCCCGGGCGCTCGTGGCGGCCGAAACACAGTGGGATCGCGCGCGGGCATGGCTGCGCGAGGCGATCCGGTCGGCGCGCGTCGAGGTGGCGGTGGACCCGCGTGGCGGCGCGGGCGGGCGCATGCGTCCGCCGCTGGCCGTGCTCAAGGTGTCGTTTCCGAGCGCGCGGACCAATCGCGAGATCTCACAGCTTGCGGCGGACGTCTTCGCGCTCCCCGCGCGCCTCGCCGAGGCGCGCGGCCGCAGCGTCGTCGTCGCGCTCGACGAGTTCCAGGCGATCGGCGGCTTCAACGGCGGCTCGGTCGAGCACGCGATGCGCGCCGCGGTGCAGCACCAGCGCGAGGTCGGTTACGTCTTCGCCGGCTCCGAGCCGAGCCTGATGGAGCGGATGCTCGGGCCGAAGCGGCCCTTCTACAAGGCGGGCCCGGTCATGCGGCTCGAGAAGATTCCGGCCGCCGAGTTCGCCGCGTTCATCGACGCGCGATTCGCGCGATCGGGCATGCGGGGCGAGGAGGGGCTCGGCGCGGCGGTCGTCGAGCTCGCGGGCAATCTTCCCTACGACGTGCAGCGGCTCGCGCACGAGACCTGGGACGAGGTCCGCGCCCGCGGCAGGAAGCGCGCCACGCTCGACGATCTGCACGCCGCGTTGAAGCGGCTGCTCACCGAACAGCAGATGATGTTCGAGGCGGTGTGGCAGCGGCTGACCCTCGCGCAGCGGGCGGTTCTGCGCGCCGTCGTGATCGAAGAAGGCCGGGAGCTGCTCTCGGCCGACGTGCGCGTCCGCCACCGCCTCGGCGGACCGTCGACGGTTCAAGCCGCGCTCGCGGCGCTAGTCCGCGACGATGCGATCACGCGCGACGGCAATCGCTATGCAGTCGTCGATTCACTGCTCCGCGAGTGGGTGGCGCGCCGGACCTACTGACCGCGCCCACAACCGGCCCGTCGGACGCGGACGGTTGGCAACGACCCGATGAACTCCGGTGCTTCTTTCGCCGCCAGGGCACGCCGCCGGCCGCCCCGGGACATCTCACGCAGGAGTTCTTTGCGCCAGGAGTTCTCCACCCAGGAGTTCTGCACGCGCGTGCTCGAGAAAAACGACTCCCGCGACGACCGAGAATACCGGGAGCCCTCGTCCGCGTGCGCACAGAACATGACAGCTCGAACCGTCCGGCCTTTCGATCGCCTCAAGCGGCGTTCTGACCTGCACACGGGGGGGACACCCCCACCTAGGTGGTGTTGACCGACAATCTCTGGTCTGGTCGAATAAGCTCGTCCACAAACCCTGCGGTCAAAATGGAGGCTTCGGATGACGCGCGGAACGTTTCGCCGCTGTGTACGGCTAATGTTCGTACTCCTCATCGCTGTCCTGAGCCTTCCTCTCTTGCTGGACGTACGTGTCACCGCGCAGGCGCCCGCTCCTGGACTTCCAAGCGTCTTCTGCCATGTCACCGATGGTGCTTTCACCACCTGTCCTGATGGCACGCACGAGTGGTCGGACGTTACTCCGAAATTCTTTCCGGATACTGGCTCATATCTCTACGTGGACCAGGCTGATCTCGACGTGCAGTTGGGGACGCCGCAGTCCCCCGTCGACACGCTCATGCTTTTGTATGACGAGTGCGGCCAAACCAGGCGGTTGGGACCTGACGAGTACGTCCGCGTAGGGTTTACCACCGTGGAAGTTGAGAACGCCACAGAAGCGCTCGAGCACTACGTCGTCCACATCTTCAGCGACGGCACCATCATCTTCCTCGAGAATGGCGTTCCGAGGACGAATGTTGCCGGAAAGATGCGGGTCCCCAGCATCGCAGGTCAGCGCGGAGCTGTGGGTTTCGGGCCGTCACCAAGTTGCGCCGTCGATCACGTGTTTGCGGAATTCGAGATAAAACTGTCCGCGACGGGCGTTGCGCTGCAGGGTGGTTATTCTCCTGACCCCCAATTCTGGTCTGCCCAGGCGCCGTGTGACCGGAAGTGCCGGCAGAGCAGGGCAGCCGCTATTTTTGCCGGTCTTGCTGCCATCGCCGGCGCGGCGAGCGCCAGCCCGTGCGATGGATTCTGCGCGGGCCTGGCCTTGGGGTTTGGCCTCGACTCTGCCTTCTTCTGGTATTTGAGCGCCGACCCACCCGACTCGAATTACACCATCATCGACGCACCGGTCGTGCCACCCTTCACGCCTGTCGACGCGGCAGCTATGGGCACGCAAGAGGCGGCGGACGCCGCGAACGCGTTGCTCGCCAACGTCTCTCAAGTCATCGGCTTCGAGGGCGCTCTCCTCACAGCAACTGAGCGCGCACAAGGTGCGGCCCTGGCTGGGAATTCGCTCTGGGAACGGCGGCAATCGCTCGCAGCCGCCCAGTTCGCCACCGACGCTGCAGACCTCTACGATGCGCGGTTGGTCCTGCTCGAAAATGTCCGCGACGCTCTTGTTGCCGCCGGGTTCGAGAGTGTTTTCGTGTCGCCAGCCGCTGTCTCAGAGTTTCAGCAGAACGTGGCGGCCAATGGCCTCCCGGCCAGCCTGCTGGACGGCATAGCGCTCACCAGTCTTGGGGCACGAACTGACGCTGCGCAGGTGATTGCCAACGGATTCCTCTTCATCGCTCCGAACGAAGCCGCCGGCAGTCTTCCAGAGACGCTGACCGATCAGCGGATGGCCGGGGCCATCCGGGAAATTGCGACGGATCATCGCGAGTTTGCGCAATCCGTATTCGGCTTCGTAGCCCCGATCAGACCGGGATTCGACGCGAACATCCTGCCAGCCAATGACGACGGCTCGACAGGGGTGGTCCCGATCGGGTTCAACCTGAATTTCTTTGGCGCGACCCACGACACGCTGTTCGTCAACAACAATGGCAATGTGACCTTCGATGCCCCCCTGGCGACATTTACGCCATTCCCCTTGACATCGACAAACCGGGCGATCATCGCGCCGTTCTTTGCGGATGTGGACACGAGAATCGGGAACGTCGTCACTTACGGTCAAGGCACCGTCGATGGGCGGAAAGCCTTCGGAGTGAACTGGCCCGGGGTAGGCTGCTTCCGGACAAACGCGAGCGTGCGGAACTTCTTCCAGATGCGCTTGATCGACCGCTCGGACGTGGGAGCGGGCGATTTCGACATCGTCTTTAAATACGACTCGATTCAGTGGGAGACCGGGCAGGCCAGTGGCGGGAATGTCGTCTGCCAAGGAGGAGCTTCTGCCCGGGTCGGTTACTCCAACGGAACCGGGAGCCCCGGTACGTTCTTCGAGGTGCCCGGGTCAGGGATTGCTGGGGCATTTCTCGATTCGAATGTGCAGACCGGGTTGCGTCGCCGGCCGCCGCTCACATTCTCGGTGCGCTCTGGCGTGCCTGTGTCAATCGCGGACCGGGACGGCGACGGTGTCCCCGACGAGCTTGATAACTGTCCAACGACGGCAAACCCAGACCAGGTGGACAGCGACTTCGACGGCATCGGGGATGTGTGCTCGGTAGCGAGGCGGAATAGTACCGCTGCGTTCATCACGGCCGCGGTAACAGGGGGAACGTCGATTGAGGCAACACCGTTGCGTGTATCAGACGCCCCCAGCCTCACGGAAAAGCTCGTTCGCATCGTGGAGTTCCGGTTGAATGCCGGTTTGACCAACTCGCATATCCAACTGACGGCAAATCTTGTAGATAGTCTTGTTGCCGCCGGCGTGGTGCCACCAGAAGCAGCGGAAGACCTCACATTTAGCGTGCTCATTCAGATCGATCAGGATTTCGATGGTATTCCCAACATTCGAGATCTGTGTCCCGCGTCGGACCTGCGCCCCTCGGTGGTCATCAATCAGTGCGATTCCGGAGTTCCCAACACCCTGTTGACAACTGGCTGCACAATCTTCGATTTGATCGTGGACTGCGCTAACAAAACCTTAAAAAATCACGGCGCATTTGTAAGCTGTGTGACTCACCTTACCAATGATCTCAAGAACAAACGCACGATCACCGGAGCGCAGAAAGGTGCGATTCAAAGTTGTGTCACCAAGATTAGAATCCCGTAGCTCTGAGGGGAGCGCAGAACAAGCAATCCAACATCCATAGGTGCTGCACAGAACACCTATGGATGCTGTAGTCCTCTTCTTGTAACGATTGAACAAGAGGTAAGGCAATTACCAGCAAGAAAGCCTTCCTGGTCGTCTCTCTAGCGGTCGTCGCATTCGTGGCAGAGTTGGTGCTGTACCCTGCTTTTGGAATGGGCGCGGCGCTTACACTCCGGCCCAAGGCTCCAAGATCGGGCGCCGCGTTTCTATTGTTTGCACTTATGGCCTTGACAGTCAGCACTGGCATCCTCGCGCCAATATGCGCCGTGTGTGAGGCACGGATGAAGCGAGAAGGCTATGGCCTCCGCATGATGGCGGGGGGAGTGGGGGCAGTCGTCATGGGGTTGATCGTTCTCTTCCTGATTGAATGAACGGGCGGTGTCGCGTGTGGCATCCGGCCTTGTTCCGCTTATCCTCCCCATCCCGTATCCCAGGGCCTTCGGATCGCGCAGCGCGCGGCGCGCAGGGATGCGACTGACAAGTACCACGTCGCGCCTTGACGAACCCACACAGGCCACATCGCTCGGTCGCGCCGAGCGGCGAGCGCGAATCGCCGCAATCCGTGTGCTGGCGCGTTGGGTCTCCGGCTCGAAACGCTGAACCACTTTCCCGTCCCGGCCAAGACACGCGAGGGTTTCCCGCTCGAGCAATCGCGTCTGAACTGCGCGCTCGCGGCGCTCGTCCGCGACGATGTGATCACGCGCGACGGCAATCGCTATGCGGTCGTCGATTCACTGCTCCGCGAGTGGGTGGCGCGTCGGACGTTCTGACCTGACGCCAGCACAGCCATTCGCCTGGAATGGCGATTGCACCGGCCGGCGACGTGAGCAGCGCCAAACTCGGTTTGCTGATGATCCTGATCACCGGAGCGTTCGCGACGCAGGCGCAGGCGCAATCGGAAAGCAAGTTTGCCATCGGTGCGGAATTCGGCGTTGTCGCGTCCGGCCGAACGTCGACACAGGACTACGCGCATGCTCACGCAGAATTCAATCCGCTGTGGCGCTTTGGAACCGAGAACACAGGCTGGGGCTTTCACTGGGGGCTCAATTGGTACACGGTCGATATCGATCGGCCGATCGGCGGCACCGCGACGGAGCTCGGGGAGCTTCATATTCGCCCGATCATGGCGGGCTACGGGTATACCTGGAAGATGCGAATCGCGGGACGTACGACGGAGATCACCGCTGACCTGCTGGGTGGATATGCGTTCGGGTCGATCGGGCTCGCGCCGGCCGCGATCGACGCTTACAGTCGAGTCGGGTCGGGGTCGGTAAGCGCCGACGCCTCGAACACGCTCGTGCTGAAACCCGAAGTCGGCGTCTGGTACGACATCAACAAGAAGTTCGGCTTCAACGTCAACGCCGGCTACATGATCGCGCGGCCCGACGTCACCATCACCAGCACCGCCGGTTCCGACGTGCGAACCGCGCGCGCCGACCAGTTCATTCTCAAGGTCGGGCTCGCCTACTCCATCTTCTGAAAGCCGGTTGGCGAACGAGGCGACGCCCGGAACGATTCACCGTGACTTCCGACGTTTTGTTCCCTCTTGACGCGGAATATTCCGGCGGTCACCGGGGTTTGAAGAGCGTACTTGGTGGCATGGAGCGTTCATGAAGATCGTCATTGCCGGCGGCACCGGCTTCCTCGGCCGGCCGCTGGCGGGATCGCTCGCAGCGGACGGTCACGACGTCGTCGTCCTTACCCGCGGCCACGACACCGCGCGCGCCGTCCATCTGCGATCGGTCCCGTGGGCGCCCGACGGCGCCGTCGGCGCGTGGGGGTCTGAAGTCGACGGCGCAGGCGCCGTGATCAACCTCGCGGGCGAATCGATTGCCGCGAAGCGCTGGACCGCCGCGCAGAAGCAGCGGATCGCGGACAGCCGCATGCGGGCGACGCGCAGCCTGGCGACCGCGATTCGCGCGGCCCGGACGCCGCCGCCGGTGCTCGTGAGCGGCTCGGCCGTCGGCTATTACGGGCCGCTGTCCGCCCAGCCCGCCACCGAAGAGACGGCGCCGGGCACAGACTTCCTCGCGCGCGTCTGCGTGCAGTGGGAAGACGAAGCGATGGCGGCGGCCGGCGATCGGACGCGTGTCGTCCGCATCCGCACCGGCCTGGTGCTCGAACGCGACGGCGGCGCCCTGCCGCAGATGCTGCCGCCCTTCCGGTTCGGCGCTGGCGGACCGGTCGGCTCCGGGCGGCAGTACTGGCCGTGGATTCACCGCGACGATTGGATCGCGCTGGTACGCTGGGCCATCCAGACCCCGGTGGTCAGCGGCCCGCTCAACGTGACCGCACCGCATCCGGTGACCAGCGCCGACTTCGCCCGTGCGCTCGGTCGCGCGATGCACCGCCCCGCGTTCATGCCGGCCCCTGCGTTTGCACTGCGCCTGCTGCTGGGCGAGATGGCGGATGCCCTGCTGCTCTCTGGCCAGAATGCCGTGCCCGCCAAGGCGTTGCGCGAGGGCTTCCAGTTCAGGTACTCGGACCTGGACGAGGCGCTCGCGGCGATCTTTGCACGGCCGCGCGGATGACGCGAAGGTCCGCCTGAAGGCGGAAGCTACCTGCGCGAGCCCCTCGATACTGAGCGCCTGAGCTCTCAATACCCGGCCAGCGTGCGGAGTGCGTCCGCGATCGTGTCGGCGTTCGGCAGGTTCGCCGCCTCGAGGATGTGCGAGAAGGGCGGATGCGTGTCGGGACAGGTGACGCGCATCACCGGCGCATCGAGCGCGTCGAACTTCTCCTCCATGATCACGGCGGAGATCTCCGCGCCGAGGCCGAGCGTCTTCACGTCCTCGTGCACCACCAGCACGCGGCTCGTCTTCTCGAGCGACCGGAAGATCGCCTCCTTGTCGAAGGGCAGGAGCGTTCGCAGGTCGACCACTTCGACCTCCACGCCTTCCTTCGCGAGGCGGTCGGCCGCGTCGAGCGAAGGCATGACCATCGCGCCGTACGCCAGCAGCGTGATGTCGCTGCCCTCGCGGCGTGTCGCCGCCGCACCGATCGCCACGATCTCGTCACCTTCCGGCACCGGGCCTTTCACGCGCCGGTACAGGTATTTGTGCTCGAAGTACACGACCGGGTTGTCGTCGCGGATGGCCGCTTTCAGCAGGCCCTTCGCGTCATACGCGGTCGACGGCGCGACGACCTTCAGGCCCGGGCGATGGATGAACCACGCCTCTGGGTTCTGCGAGTGATACAGGCCGCCGCCCACGTTGCCGCCGCTGGGCGCCCGCACGACGATGGGGACCGACGCTCGCCCGCCGTACCGGAAACGCAGCGTCGCGGCCTGGTTCACGATCTGGTCGAACCCGCATGAGATGAAGTCGGCGAACTGCATTTCGGCGACCGGCCGGTAGCCGCGCAGCGCCGCGCCGATGCTGATGCCGATGATCGCCGACTCCGAGATCGGTGTATCGACGACGCGCATCTCGCCGAATTCCTCGTACAGCCCCTGCGTGACGCCGAACGCGCCGCCATACGCCCCGACGTCTTCGCCGAGGACGAAGACCTTCGGGTCGCGGCGCATCTCTTCGGCCAGCGCCTCGCGAATGGCTTCGAGGTACGAGAGCTCTTTGCTCATACGAGAGCGAAACCACGAAGACACGAAGGTCCACGAAGAGCACGAAGAACTCCTTGTACCAAGCCTTCTTCTTCGTGACCCTCGCGGTTCTTCGTGCCTTCGTGGTGAGATTGTTTACGCATACAGATCGGTCACGGCGTCCTGGGGCTTCGGATCCGGCGCGTTCATCGCGAATTCGACGGCGTCGTCGATCGTCGACGCCACCCGCGCCTCGACATCTTTCAGCTTGTCATCGTCCAGCACGTGGCGGGCGCGCAGATACGTGGTGAATGTCGGAATGGGATCGCGGCTCTTCCACATCGCGAGCTCCTCGTCCGAGCGGTAGAACGCCTTGTCGTGCTCCGAGTGGCCGTGCCAGCGGTACGTCTTGCACTCGATGAGCGTCGGGCCGTCGCCGCCGCGCGCGCGCGCGATCGCCCCCAGCGTCGCCTGATACACCGCGAGCACGTCGTTGCCGTTGATCGCGACGCCGTCGAACCCATACCCCTCCGCGCGAATTGCGACATCGTCGATTGCCATGCTCTTCTCGACCGGGACCGAGTAGGCGTACTGATTGTTCTCGCAGATGAACACGATCGGGAGCTGCTGTACGCCGGCGAAGTTCATTCCTTCGTGGAAATCGCCCGTGTTGCTCGCGCCCTCGCCGAAATAGGCGATGACCACGTTGTCGGTCTTCTCCATCTTGAAGGTCAGGCCGAGCCCGGCGGCGACGGGCAGGTTCGCGCCGAGCATGCTCGTGTTGCCGAAGATGCCGAGCTCGGTCACGCCGCTGTGCAGCGCCGAGTCGCGCCCCTTCGAGAGGCCGGTGGCCTTCCCGAACATCTGCGACATCATCACGCGCGGCTCGACGCCCTTCATCAGGAACGAGCCGAGGTCCCGGTGCAGCGGGCAGACGAAATCTTCCTTCCGCAGGCCGAAGCACGTGCCGACGATGATCGCTTCCTGGCCGATGCCGGTGTAAACGCCGCTGCGAACCTTTCCCTGCTTGACCAGGATGCTCAGGCGCTCGTCGAACGCGCGGATCAGCTTGAGCCAGTAGAACATCTCGAGCAGCTGCTCCGGCGCGAGCTTGAACTTCGTACGCTTGATGGGAGGCATCGGTGAGAGATAGAGATAGAGATTATGTCAAGGACACGGAGGGATACAAAGGCCACAAAGGCTGTGGAGGCCGCTGTGGCCTCTGTCAACCTTTGTGTCCTTTGTGCAAAGCGACTAAACGAAAGTCAGGGAAGCTTTGCGGAAATTGCCGTTGAGCAGCCTGGTCGAGTCGGTGCCCAGCCAGCCGTCGAGGACCTGCGCGTAGACGGACCGGAAGTCTGTTTCGTAGCGGATGTCCCCGCCGCTGTTTTCGAGCGTCTGGTTGCCGGCGCCCGGATTGAGATCCGGCGCGGTGCCGTACAGGCCGCCGTTCACGCGACCGCCCATCGCCAGCATCACCGACGCCGATCCATGATCGGTGCCCTGGCTGCCGTTCTCGGTGATACGGCGGCCGAACTCCGAGAAGCTCAGAACGAGCGTCTCCTCGAGCAGCGCCTGGTTCCTGAGGTCGTTGTAAAACGCGGTCAGCCCGTCGTTCAGCGTGGCCATCAGATTGTAGTACGCCCCGTTGGCGGCGTTCACGGTCTGCGCGGAGTGCGTGTCGAATCCGCCGGTCGTGACGTAGAACACTCTGGTGCCGACGCCCCGCGCCATCGAGCCGGCCACCGCGCGCAGCGCTTGGCCGAAGCCGCTGTTCGGGTACGTCAGCGACGGCGCGTACAGCGCGACGGTCGCCACGCGATCGAGCGTGGCCAGCGCCTCCTGCGAGCTGCCGTAGACGAACGCGAGCTCGGGGCGATCGACCGGCACGTGGGATGAAATCCGCAACGCGGTCGCGCGCTCGGCGGTTGCCTCGGCGCCTGAATTCGGGCTCGCGAAGGAGTAGCCGGTCGGGCTCGCAATCGCCGGCACGGCGGTCCTGGCCTGGAGCACGTGCGGCAGGCTTGCCGTGGTGTTCCATCCGACCAGCGCATCGACCGGCGACGGCAGCGAGTCGAGATACCGCCCCACCCAGCCGAGCCCCGACGAGTTGTTCGGATCGGCCGTCGACCAGATGTCGGTCCCGAGGAAATGCGATCGGCTCTGGTTTTCGTAGCCGGTGCGCTGGATGAGCGCGAGGCGTCCCTGATCGAAGATCTGTTTGAGGCCGGTGAGCCGCGGGTGAAGCCCCAGCGCGACGCGCGAGGAGTCGGTGCCGATCTGCAGGACTTGTCCCGCCGGCACCGCCAGCGTCGGGCGCCGGCTGCGGTAGAACGGGTCGTTGTACGGCACCAGCATGCTGAGCGCATCGTTGCCGCCGCTCAGATACAGGACCACGAGGTTGCGGACGTGGGCGCCCTGCGCGCGGGCGAGGTCCGACAGGAACTCCGGCGCCGCGAACGTGACGGTGAACGCGGCGACGCCGCCTTTGACGAATTGCCGTCTGGTGACTCTCATACGAGCTGGTACTCCGGCGATCCCGCAATCAGGTGGACGAGTCCGGGGGCCTTGGCTTGAATCTGCGCGTCGCTGCCATTCCACGCGCCGGTGGCGCGGAGGTAGGCCGACAGCTCGCCCGTCACGCTCGTGTCGAGCGGCGCGGTGGCGAGCGCGTCGACCAGATACGCGAGCAACGACTCCGGCGTCCGCTGCGCAGTCGCCGCCTTGACCGCCGTCGTGAGGTTGAACCGCTGGTTGGCCGCGATCGTGGCGGCGAAATTCATGCGCGCCAGCATGGCGCTCGTCGAGAACCAGCTCTGGCCCAGGTCCCACCCGCTGACGTCAGGCGGCTCGTAGAGGATCTGGCCCATGTTCGAGAGCGGCGTCAGCGCGTCGTTGACCGAGAAGCCGATCCAACCGATGTCCTTCAGCGCGCGGATCACGAATTCCACGGGCCACGCGTAGCGCGCGAAGTACGCGCTCTCGTCCCAGAATTCGGGCGAGAGCAGCACCTCGCGCATGACGGCCTTCATGTCGAACGCGCTCTGCAGATAGACCTGTGCGACGCGGTTCACGAACGTGACGTTGACGGCGCCGAATTCCGACACGAAGAAGCGGTACAGCTTGGTCGCCAGGTAGCGCGCCGTGTTCGGGTTCGCGGCGAGCGCGTTGATCAGATCGATGCCGTCCTGCATGCCGTTGGCGGCGGCGCGCGCCGGAATCGTCCTGTTGCCATCGGGATAGATGGCGAAGCTGAACGTCTTCGCCGTGGTCTCGTGCTGGCCGGCGTTGTAGATGAACTCGTAGTGCTGCGAGCCGTCGGCCGCGGTGCCGGGACGCTGGAGGTTCCAGCCGGTGAACACCCGCGCGCCGGCGTACACGTCGGACTCCGTGTAGTTGCCCACGCCGACGGTGAACAATTCCATGATTTCGCGCGCGAAATTTTCCTGCGGCTGCGCCCGCGTGTTCGTGCGGCCGTCGAGCCACACGAGCATCGCGGTGTCCTTCGCGATGTTGACGAGGATGTCGCGGAAGTTGCCGAGCGCGTCGTCGCGCAGCATCTCGATCTGGCCGCGCACACGGCCCGGATCCTCCGACGATTTCGCCGCGAGATAGCGCGCCGCTTCGGCGCCACCGAACGTGCCGGCGATCTTGGTGTAGCCGGTCGCGAAGTGGTTGTGCCAGAACAGCGTCATCTTCTCCTGCAGCGGACGCTGGGAGTGCACCATCCGGAACAGCCACCGCTGGCGCGAGTCGACGATGTTCGACTGCGGCGCGAACTGCCCGCGGATCGTCGTGTTGACGTAGCCCGCCTTGCCGATCAGCGAGTCCACCGTGTCGGGGATCCGATCGTAGTTGACCAGCGTGTCGACCGCCTGCCCGATCGACATCTGGCCGTAGGTCGCGAGTTCGTCGGGGCGCGCGCCAAAGCCGGCGCGGCGGAAAAGGTGCTCGATTTGTCGATCTGGAGTGCTGGCCATTGATTCGTCCTGCTGTGAGCGTCCCTGATGCCTACATCCTAGAGAGGCTGGGGCGATTCGGCAACGGTTTTTCCAGCCAGCCGCTCCCACACCATCCGCGCCGCCAGCCAGGGCGACCGCGCCACCAGGCGCCGGCGCAAATCCTTATACGACCGGCGGCCGACGGCAAAGTCCAGGATGAGTCGGGTGATCACCTGTTCAACATGTGCGCCGGCAATCACCCGCGCAATTCTGCGGCGATCCGCGAACAGATACCTCTGAACTCGCACCGAATCCCGCAGTTCGGCGCCAATCTCGTAATCGCAGGCGCGGCGGTAGCGTCGCGCCACGGTCGAAACGCCGCCGGGTCCCAGCACCGCTTTCGCTGCGAGATCTCCCGACACCATCGCGTAATAGATCCCCTCGGCCGTGACGCCGTTGACAAACCCGCCGGCATCGCCTGCGAGCAGCACCCGGCCCCGCGCGGGCGCAGGAAGCGGCCCGCCGACCGGAATCAGGGACGGCGTGAAATGCTTCCTCATCGATTCTCCGGCGACGATGCCCCGATCGCGAAGGCGGCTGATGAACCTGCGCTGCAGGTCGTATGGCGCCGCGTCGATGGCCTGGCGGTAATGGGAGAGCACATAGCCGATGCCAACGTTGACGTGGTCGCGTTTCGGAAATACGTAAGCGTAACCCTCAGCTGCACTGTTCCCTTTGACCGGCCGGGAGCCCTCAGGGTTAAATCCGTAGGCCACCCACAGCGTCGATGAATCCACCTCGCGCAGGACGGCGCGCGGCGATTCCTCCATCATGTCGAGCGCCACGGCCGAGGCGGCCCAGCCCGGATTCAGCCCGAGGCGCCGCGCCACCACGCTGTGCACGCCGTCGGCGGCGATCACGACCGGCGCCTCGAACCGGCGTCCATCACGCGTGCTCACGATCACGCCGTCGCAATGCTCGCGCGCCTGCACGATGTCCGCGCCAGACACGAGCTCCGCGCCGGCCTCGACCGCGAGCGACACCAGCAGCGCGTCGAACTCGACGCGCCGGATCATCAGCGCCGCGGGGCCATCCGACTCGATGACGGTTGATTCGCCGCCCGGTCCTTCAAGATAGAGCCGCGAGACGGTATGCGTGGCGATCCGCGGCAGCTCGCGTTCCAGCGCCGGAAACCGCTTCAGAACACGCAGGCTGATGCCGCCGCCGCACGGCTTGTTTCGGGGGAACGCGACACGGTCCAGGAGGCGGACGGCGATCCCGGCAGCGGCCAGAACGCGCGCGGCGGTCGCGCCTGCCGGTCCGGCGCCGACGACAATCACAGGTTTCGGCGACGAAGGGAAGGCGATCATCAAAAATGGCGCAAAATAGGCCTATTCCGCGCAAATCGCGCCATTATAGGCGAGAGTCGCTCTCCATAGGCTGTTGCGCCACCGCGCCGGCTGTGGGATAGTTGACCCCGATCCGAAAGACCTTTCGTTACATGCGCGCTGGATCATCGCCTGTCCGCATTCTGACGACGGCCGGCAGTATTGCGCTGCTCGGCCTGTTGTCGGTTGCACCCGCGCTGGCGGCGCCAGCGCCCCGCCGCGGGGCCGCCGGACCGACCTGCGATCCCCAGACCACGACGCTCAGAAAGCTGGCGCGCCAGCCGAAGTCGTTCGGCGGGCCGCTCAAGCGGCAGTCCACGCACGCCCTCATCGGCCTCACAGACCTCGCCCCCCGGCTGCTGCGCGGCTCGCGCACGATCTTCGATTCCGACGAGGCGGCCATTCAGAACGACGCGCCCGCGGCGCGCAACGACGAGGACGATCGTCTGTTCCCGTCGCTCCGTCCGCTGGGACTGCTCGTGGGCTCGGTCGACCCGCGCCCTCGCAGTCACACGTTTTCTCCCAAGTCTCCTCGCGGCCCACCGCCTCCGGCCTAGGCCTCTGGTTCCCCTGGTCGTCAGCGGTTTGCCAAAGTTGAGGTGACTGATGCGAGTTGTTCTCGCAGACTTGAAGTCCACACGTGGGTTCGTCAGCAAAGACACGGTCGTCGGCGGCTACGGATCGCGGCTCGATCCGTTTTCGCGCGTCACGACCGTGATGGCCTTTCTCAAGAAGCGGTTCCACGACGTCCCGAGCGTCCACATGGCCTACATCGCCGCGATCCTGTCGCGCGCGGGCCACGAGGTGAAGTGGACGCGCGGTGAGGAGATCGACGGCGACGTCGCGCTCGTCCTCTCCTCGCTCGTCGACCACAAGCAGGAGACCGCCTGGGCCGACCGCATGCGCGCGCGCGGCGTGAAGGTCGGCTTCATCGGCATCACCGCGTCCAAGATGCCGGCGCTCCACCAGGATCACTGCGATTTCATTTTCAACGGCGAGCCCGAGGCGGCCGTCATGCGGCTGGCGCGCGGTGAAGTGCCGAGGGGCACCGTCGTCAGCGAGCAGATCGACGATCTCGATTCACTGCCGTTTCCGCGGTGGGATCTGGTCACCGAGGATCGGGGGCGAAGCCTCGGCATCAAATGGTTCACGCGGCCGCTCGGCGGCGGGTACCCGCTGCTCGCGAGCCGCGGGTGTCCGGAGTTCTGTACGTACTGCCCGCACCGGATCCTCGCCGGCTACCGCGCGCGCTCGATCTCGAACATCGTGGACGAGATGGAGCGGCTGTGCAGCCGGGTCTCACAGCCCTACGTCATCTTCCGCGATCCGCTGTTCACCGAGCAGCGCGACCGCGTCGTCGAGCTGTGCGACGAGATTCAGCGGCGCGGGTTGACGGTCACGTTCGAAGCCGAGACACGGCTCGATCGTCTGGACGTGGAGCTGCTCGACAGGCTCTGCGCGGCCGGGTTCCGCGCGATGAGCTTCGGCGTCGAATCGCTCGATCCGGCGACGCTCAGGAAGTCGGGGCGGCGGCCGATTCCGCAGAGCCACCAGCGCGAGATCATGGAGCACTGCCGGAAGCTCGGGATCGTCACGGCGGCGTTCTACGTGCTCGGGTTCCTGCAGGACGACTGGAACTCGATCGCGGCCACGATCGACTACGCGACCGATCTCGGGTCGACGTTTGCGCAGTTCAAGATGCTCACGCCGTATCCCGGCACGCCGATGTTCAAGCAGATCGAGCCGCTGCTGAGCGAAACCGATTGGGAGAAGTTCGACGGCTACACGCCGACGTTCCGCCATCCGAATCTGACGGACCCCGAGCTGCGGTTCCTGCTCGGCGCGGCCTATACGCGCTTCTACATGCGGCCGTCGTACCTCGCGAACTTCCTGAAGATCCAGAATACGGCGATCCGCAAGTGGGTGAGCCGCATGGATCGGCGCGTGAACGCACGGCACTCCCGCGTGGAGATCGCCGACTTCTCGCGGCCGGTGGCATGCTGAACCGCACGTTCAACGCAGAGCCTGCCCTCGACCGGCTCAGGGCAGGCTGCTCGCCGTGAGCTCGGCGAACGCCGGGTGCTGCGGGCTCTGCGCCGATCGTCGAGCGTAGTACGCTCTCGTCATGCGCACTGCCATCTCGCGCTACGGAGCGCGAGTCCTGCCCAATACCGAGGAGCTCGTCGCGGCCTGCAGGGCCCGCGGCGAGTTCATCCAGGGACCCCAGATCGCGGAATTCGAGAGAGCGTTCGCCGGGCGCCACGGCCTCGATCCGGCGTGCGCGATCACGGCCGCCTACGGCCGCATGGCGTTCTACTACATGCTGAAAGCGCTCGACCTCCCGCCGGGCGCCGAGATCATTTTTCCGTCGCTGACATTCTGGGTCGTTCCGGAGCTTGCCCGCGTGGCGGGGCTGGATGTGGTGTTCGCCGACGTCGACCCGAAGACATTCAACATCGATCCGGGCTCGGTCGAGCGGCTGATCACCGACAGGACACGCGCCATCGTCCCGACGCACCTGTATGGCCTTCCGTGTGACATGGACCGCCTGCTCGACATCGCGGCGCGGCACAACCTGATCGTGCTCGAGGACTGCGCGCATGCGCTCGGCGCGAACTACAAGGGCAGACCGGTGGGCACGTTCGGGACCGGCGCGCTGTTCAGCTTCCAGACGCTCAAGCCGCTGAACTGCTACGGCGGCGGCCTGGCGCTGGTGCGCGACGCGGGAATGGCCGCCAGGGTCCGCCAACTCGTCGAGGCGCTGCCCTGGCCGAGCGAAAAGCGCGTGCGCGATCGGCTCCTCATGGGGCGGCTGCAGCGGATTTTCATCAAGCCGTGGGTGTTCTCGATCTCGCTCTTCCCGGTGTTGTGGGTGTCGGCGCTCGTCGACGCGAACCCGGATGTGTTTCTCTGGGAAAAAATCCGATCGCTCCATCCGCTGCCCGAGCAGTACACGGAGCGGTTCCCGAACGTGCAAGCGGCGATCGGGCTCGAAGCGCTCCAACACTTCGACACGTGGACCGCAAAGGCGCAGGCCAACGCGGAGTACGTGAACCGGGCGCTCGCGGACGTGCCCGGAATCCAGGCGCCGTACGTGCCGGCCGATCGCTCACACGTCTACTATCAGTACTGCGTGTACGGGCCGGAAGGGCCGAAACGAGACGAGCTCGTGGTGCGGTGCGTGCGGCGCGGCATCGACATCGAAACGCTGCACGTCGACGTGCCGCCGGACATGGAACTGTTCGGCAGCGTCAAGGCGGAGGCCGCGGGCGCGCGTCGAGCCGCGCAGGCCTTGCAGATCCCGGTCCATGCCGGCCTTCGGCGGGACCAGATCGAGCGTGTGGCGCAGGTGGTCCGCGGTGTGCTACTGAACGCGTAGGATGCCCGCCTATCTCACGATCGTGATCTTCGCCGTGCTCGAAGGCGAAATCTATTACAGCAAAGTGTGCGCGGACGCGATGATGGGCAAGCTGAACTGGGCCGGCGTCTGGTGCGCCGGCGCCCTCGGCGGCTCGCTGGGAGACCAGATCTGGTTTTACGCGCTGCGCGGGCGCATCCACTGGCTCGATCGGTTCCCGAGGCTTGCGAAATACCGGGACGCTGTCAGCGCGCGCGTACATTCTCACGAGGCGTTGATGGTCCTCAGCGGCCGCTTCCTGCCGGGCCTTCGCACGGCGATCCCGGTCGCGTGCGCCTACGCGAATGTCCGTCCGGTGAAGTTCAGCGCGCTCAACCTCGTCAGCGCGTTCGCCTGGGCCGGAGCGATCATGTTGTTCGTGAGGATGGGGTCGAGGACGCTGATTGCGTTCGGGCTGAACGTGTGGTGGGGTCCGCTGATTCCCGCGGCGCTCGTGATCCTGTTCTTCCGGTGGCTCAGCCGGCCGAAGCGAACTCCTCGGCACGCGGATTGATTCCTCTTTGCGCGTGCGCACCGCCTGCTCCGCCGCGCTCGCCTTCGCGCTCCTCATCACGGCCGACGCATCCGCCCTCCCCGCACAACGCCGCCCACCACGCGGGCCCATCCGGAAGGCGACGCTTCGAATGACGGCGACCGCCTACTGCGATCGCGGCAGAACAAAGTCAGGCGCTCCGACGCGCGACGGCATCGTCGCCGCCGATCCGCGGCGGCTGCCGCTCGGAACGCGGCTGCAGATCGTCGCGCCGGGCAAGCCATACGCACGCACTTACACGGTGACGGACACCGGATCCGGGATCAAAGGGCGCGACCTCGACATTTTCATGGCGAGCTGCGCACAGGCGAGAAGGTTTGGACGGCGGACCGTCACTGTCCGCGTGATGAAGTGAGGCGCGCTCTCACTTTGGCGCAGCAGCGATACGGCCGCGCTCTCGCAGGTTCGCAGGGCGACACGCACGTGCGGCCGGACGGCCTGCGCTCATTGCGCCGAAATCGCAGCCCGGCGGCCGCGCAGCACGAACTTCTGAATCTTTCCGGTCGCCGTCTTCGGCAGCTCCGTGACGAACGTGAAGCTGTGCGGGCACTTGAAGTGCGCCAGCCGATCGCGCGTGAACGTCCGCAGCTCCTCCGCCGTCGCGGCGGCGCCCGGCTTCAGCACGACGAAGGCGTGCGGCGCTTCTCCCCATCGCGGGTCCGACAGGCCCACGACCGCCGCCTCCTGGACCGACGCGTGACGCAGCAGCACGCCTTCGACCTCGACCGACGAGATGTTTTCGCCCCCGCTGATGATGACGTCCTTGAGCCGATCGCGGATGTCGACGTAGCCGTCCGGATGCACGACCGCCGCATCGCCGCTGTGAAAGTACCCGCCGCGGAGCGCCGACGCAGTCGCGTCCGGATCGTTGTAGTACCCCTTCATCACCACGTTGCCGCGGACGACGATTTCTCCAACCGTCGCGCCATCGCGCGGGACGTCACGGCCTTCCGCGTCCACCACCCGCAGATCGCCGGATGTGATCAGCTCCACGCCCTGCCTCGATTTGATGACGGCGCGCTCGGCGGCGCTCAGCGCCTCGTGCTCGGGCCGCGCCTCGCACACGGTGATGAACGGGGCCGTCTCGGTGAGCCCGTAGACGTGCGTGATCGTCCATCCGAGCTCCCGCTCGATGCGCTCGATGGTGGCCGCGGCCGGCGGCGCGCCGGCGGTGACGACACGCACGCCTTTGCGCGCGCGCGATCGGACGTCGGCGGGCGCCCCTGCCACCCCGATGAGCACCGTGGGCGCGGCGCAGAGAATGGACGCGGACTCGGACTCGATGAGCTCGAACACCTTGAGCGGATCGACCTTCCGGAGGCAGACGTGCGCGGCGCCGACCGCGGTCACCGCCCACACGAACGTCCACCCGTTCGCGTGAAACATCGGCAGCGTCCACAGATAGCGATCGTCGAGCCGCATCGGAATGTGCAGCAGCGTGCCGACGACGTTCATGTACGCGTTGCGGTGCGTGATCATCACGCCTTTCGGTCGTGAAGTCGTCCCGCTCGTGTAGTTGATCGTCAGGAGATCGGTTTCTTCGATCGCCGGCCGCTCGAAGAGGGCCGGCGATCCACCGACGAGCGTCTCGTAGTCGAGCCAGCCGTCGCGCGTCCCCTCGAGCGCGACGCAGTGCCGCACGCCCGGCAGCTGCGCCCTGATGCCGTCGACGCACTCGAGGAAGTCCTCGTGCGCGCAGACGACGCTTGCGCCCGAGTGCGCGATGATGTACTCGAACTCGCCGGGGCTCAGGCGATAGTTGATTGGCACGAGGACGGCGCCGATATTCGGCACGGCGTAGAACGACTCGAGCTGCGCGTGCGTGTTGGGCGAGATGTACGCGACTCTGTCGCCCGGCCTGACGCCGAGCCGCTGCAGCGCCGCCGACCAGCGGTCGCAGCGCGCGAAGAACTGCGCGTAGGTCAGGCGCAGCGCGCCGTCGACCAGCGCCAGGCGGTCGGGATACAACGCGCGCGTCCGGCGCGCGAACTCGAGCGGCGTGAGGGGGACTTCCATGAGATTGCTGATTGCTGATTGCTGATTGATGATTGATTGCTGATTGATGATTGATGATTGATTGCAGAATTCTAAGCTGCAATCAGCAATCTGCGATCTCAGCGCGAAGCGCCATCTGCAATCTCAGCGGGAAGCGACGCCCGGCACCCTGCCGAGCGAGATCAGGTTCGCGAGCAGCTGATACGCGCCGTCGGTGCCGACAGGCAACTGCCGCCACAGGCCGAGCCCCACGTACACCCACCGTCCTCTGCCGTACGTGGCCTCGACGAGCGCGCCGGTCTTCGGGCCTTTGTTGTAGGTGAAGTTATCCTCCATCCGGACGAGGTCCTTGTAGCGCGAGTCCTTCTCGCCGAGGAAATACAGCCCGCGTTCCTGGACCCAGTTCTTCCACGCCGCCTCTCCGATCTCGTTCGGAGTGGTAAAGATCGGGTCGTGCGGCGCAAGGATCGTGGCCGGCGCATTCTCGTCGGTGATGCGATTCTGACTGACCTTCGCCGGGTACGGGCCGTACTGCGCGTCGTTGAACTCGAATTTGTTGTACTGCACGATGACCGTGCCGCCGTCGTTGATGTATTCCAGCAGCCGGCGGTTGTTCGCGCGCAAATCATCGCGGCGCTCGTACGCCCGCACGCCTGTGACGATGGCGTCGAAGCGCGACAGGTTGCCCCAGGCCAGATCCTCGGCGCCGATCATCTCGACCTTCGCGCCAAGCTGCTCGATCGCCGGCGGCACCTGATCGCCGACGCCCATGATGTAGCCGACCGTCAGGTTCGGCTGAATCCGCACGTCGATCACCTTCAGCATCGTGTCCGCCTCGGCGTAGATGTGATACCGGCGGATGTGCGGATACTCGATCGCCTGGTAACCGCGCGTGAACGACTTGCCGTTCGCGGACGCGATCGCGCGGATGTGGTATTCACCCGGAGCCGTGGCGGGCCCGGGCCTGGCCAGGAACCGTACGGTCATCGACTCGTCTTCGCGCTCGAACTTCACCGTCTGATCGGGCGGCGTCACGGTCCAGCCGGCCGGCACCTCGAGGCGCACGACGGCTTGCGCCGGACCGGTCGTATCGTTGACCATCGTCACGCGGATCTCGCGGTCCGCCGGCGGCGGGGCTGCGGCGGCAACGACCGCGGGTGCGGGACGGTCCGAAGCCCGTCCCCTGCCTGACTGGCCCGGCGGTGTTGGCGAGCCGCGGCCCGCCGGTGTCGGCGGTTTCCGGCTCGTCGACGTCGGCTGGGCACGCTCCTCGGACCGTGGCGCACTCCGGATCGATGCTGCCGGAACGATCGCGATCTCCGGCGACACGCGCACCGAAAACGCCGGGGCCACGAGCAGCTCGGTGCGCTTTTCGCCGCTGAAGATGCTCCCTTCGTAGCGATGCTGCACCGGTAAGCCGACGATCACCTCCTCGCCCCCC
>WNEY01000812.1_pt1 | contig 20764 bp, 22 predicted proteins | sample 5400531 | NCBI WGS metagenome assembly WNEY01 (sample SAMN13153338, study PRJNA577476) | soil metagenome | isolation source: 200 cm saprolite under Douglas fir tree site 1 | place: USA:California | collected 2015-04-18
CGGCTACGTGCTCGCCCACGGCGCCGACGGCGCCCGGCGGCTCGCCGACGCGGCGGCCGAACGCGCCCAGGCGCGTCTTGCGGAGGTCGACGCCGACACCTCCGTGCTCGAGGAGATCGTCGCCGGTCTCGCCGCCCGCACCTCGTGAATCAGCGGTGGTGTAGCGGCCGGGATCGACGCGCTAGCCTTTGCGCTCCTCCTCGGCACTGATGCGCCGCTCATAGCGATCCACGCCGGGCATGCTACGTCGAGTGAAGAAGCGGCTGGACGTCCTGCTCGTCGAGCGGGGCCTCGCGGAGAGCCGTGCGCAGGCGCAGGCACTCGTCATGGCGGGGCTCGTGCCGGGCTACGAGAAGCCCGGGCAGCAGGTCGACGACGCCGCCGAGCTCCGGGTCGAGCGGGGGCCGCGTTTCGTCTCGCGCGGCGGCGACAAGCTCGCCAACGCGCTGGATGCGTTCGGCGTCGACCCGGCGGGGCTCGACTGCCTCGACGTGGGCGCCTCGACCGGCGGCTTCACCGACGTGCTGCTCCAGCGCGGCGCGGCGCGCGTGATCGCCGTCGACGTCGGCTTCGGCCAGCTGCGCCCGAAGCTGCGCGGCGATCCGCGGGTCGTCGTGATGGAGCGGGTCAACGCTCGGGCGCTCGAGGAGCTGCCGTTCGCTCCGGAGCTCGTCGTCTGCGACGTCTCGTTCATCTCCGTGCGGACGGCCCTGCCGCCGGCGCTGCGGCTCGCGAAGCCCGGCTGGCAGGCGCTGGTGCTCGTCAAGCCGCAGTTCGAGGCAGGGCGGAGCGAGGCTGGGAAGGGCGTGGTGCGCGATCCGGCCGTGCGCGCGCGCGTCGTGCGCGAGGTCGCCGAGGCCGCGCTCGCGTGGGGCGGGCGGACGGCCGGCGCCGTAGACTCCGGGGTGCCGGGGCCGAAGGGGAACCGGGAAGTCTTCCTGCACCTCGTCCACCGGGAGAAGCCGACTCTTGACGACCGCCTCGACGACTGGATCGGAGACGCCGTTGGCTAGGCCCGTGACGCGGGTCGCCGTGATCACGCACGGGAAGGCACAGACGATCGGTCCGGCGCTGGCGCGGCTCGAGTCGGTCGCGCGTGACGCCGGCGTCGAGCTGCTGCTGCCCGAGGAGGAGCTCGAGAAGCATCGCCTCGCCTCGGCCGACGGCGATCTCGGCGGCGCCGAGCTCGCGATCGTGCTCGGCGGCGACGGCACGATGCTGCGGGCACTGACGCGCTTCCTCGACTCGGGCGTGCCGGTGATCGGCGTCAACTTCGGCCGGGTCGGCTTCCTGGCCTCGATCCGCCACGAGAGGCTCGAGGCCGATCTCGGCCGCGTCTTCGCCGGCGAGTACCAGCTCGTGGAGCTGCCGACGCTCGACACGGAGGTCGACGGCGAGGTGCGCGCGGCCGTCAACGACGTCGTGATCACCAGCTCGATCCTCGGTCGCATGGTCGAGCTCGGCTGGGCGGTCGGCAACGAGGACCTCGGCCGCCAGCCGTGCGACGGCGTCATCTGCTCGACGCCGTCCGGCTCGACCGCCTACAACCTCTCGAACGGCGGCCCCGTGCTCGTCTGGGGCCTCGACGCGATGGCGATCACATTCGTGGCCCCTCATTCGCTCGACGCGCGGCCGCTCGTGATCCCACGCAGCCGCGACGTGATCGTCTGGAACCGCACGGCGGACGTCCCCGTCACCGTGCTCGTGGACGGCCACGTCTTCGCGGAGGTGGGGCCCGCCGGCCGCGTCGGCGTCCGCCTCGGCGACCGGCGCAGCCTGCTCGCGACGCTGCCGGAGACGACCTTCTTCACTCGCTACCGGGAGACATTCGGGTCCTGACCGTTAGAGGCGATGGCCGCGTGCCGCGGCGCGCCGTACCATGCCCGAGGTGCTTCGCCGGCTCCGTATCGAGAATCTGGTCCTGATCCGCGAGGCGGAGCTCGAGCTTGCGCCGGGGCTGAACGCGATCACGGGCGAGACGGGCGCCGGTAAAACGATCCTCGCTCAGGCGATCGGCCTGCTGCTCGGCGCCAAGGGCGACGCGGCCTTCATCGGCCCGGGCGCGGACGAGGCCTACGTCGAGGCGGAGCTCGAGCTGCCCGCCGCCTTCCTCGAGGAGGAGGGCCTGGAGGCGCTCGCCGAGCTGAGGCCGCGGGACGAGCCGGGGCTCGTCGTGGCGCGGCGAATCTTTACGGACGGCCGTACCCGGGCCTACGCCTGGGGCCGCAGCATCGCTCGAGAGGACATGGCGGTCGCGGTCGAGCGGCTGATCGCGATGTCGGGCCAGTTCGAGCAGCGCCGGCTGGCGCGCCCGGTGTACCAGCTCGACGTCCTCGACGCGTTCGCCGGCGACGAGCAGCTGCGCCGGCGCGTGGAGCTCCGCCGCGAGTGGCGCGGGCTGCAGGCCGCGCGGCGCCGGTACGACGAGCTGACGCGGAACGCGGCCGACGCCGAGGCCCGCCTCGCCGAGCTGCGGGCGCTGGTCGAAGACACCGAGGGGCTCGAGCCCGAGACCGAGGAGGAGCTGCGGGCCGCGCGCGAGCGGCTCCGGCACGTGACCGAGCTCGCGGAGGCGGCCGCCCGCGCCGCCGAGGCGCTCGCGCCCGACGAGGGCGAGGGCGCCGCCGGGCTCGCGGCGCAGGCGGAGCGCGCGGTAGCGCCGCTCGAGCGGCTCGCACCCGAGCTCGAGCGCGCAGGTAACGAGCTGCGCGACGTCGAGCTGCGCCTGCGCGAGACCGCGTCCGAGCTGCGCGCCTTCCTGGACTCGCTGCAGGCCGACCCGGGCCGCCAGGAGGAGGTCGAGGCGCAGCTCGAGCGGATCGCCGACGCGCGCCGCCGCTTCCGCTGCGCCACGTACGAGGAGCTGCTCGCCCGTGCCGCCGAGGCACGGCGCGAGCTCGCGGCGCTCGAGGACGGCCGGGACCCGACGCAGGCCGCCGCGCAGGCCCTCGCAGCCGCCGAGGCCGAGGTGGACCGGCTCGCCGCCGAGCTTTCCGACGCCCGCCGGGCCGCGCTCGGGCCGTTCTCGCAGGCGGTCGCCGAGCGTCTGCGCGGCGTCGGCATGGGCGAAGGCGAGTTCCACGCCGAGCTGTGCGACCGGGCACCGTCCGCGAGCGGCGCCGACGAGGTCGCCTTCCTGATCCGCCCCAACACCGGGCTGCCGTTCGCGCCCGTCGCGGAGACCGCCTCCGGGGGCGAGCTCTCCCGCATCGCCCTCGCCATTGCCGCGGTCGCCGGCGGGGAGACACTCGTCTTCGACGAGATCGACGCCGGCATCGGCGGCCAGACCGCGAACGCCGTCGGCCGCACGTTGCAGCGGCTCGGGCAGCGTGCCCAGGTGGTCACGATCACGCACCTGCCGCAAATCGCGAGCCTCGCCGACCGCCACTTCCGCGTCGAGAAAGTGCCCGGCGACCCGACGCACACCCGTATCGAGCCGCTCGCCGAGGCCGAGCGCCGCGAGGAGATCGAGCGCATGCTCGGCGGCGAGGAGTTCCTAGCCATTCTGGCGAGACGCCAGAATGGCTAATCGAGAAAATGCGTGATTCAAACTCAGCCTCTTTTGATCGAACTTTTTCGAAAAGTTCGTTCGTCGAGTTCACCGGCCCCGCGCGCATCGACAGGCGCACGAAGAACCTGACCAAGCGGCTCTCGCCGGACGACATCGCGATCATCGATCATCGCGACCTCGACCGCGTCTCGGCGGAGGAGCTCGTCGAGTCCGGCGTCCGCGTCGTCGTCAACGTGGCCGAGTCGCAGTCCGGCCGCTTCCCGAATCCGGGCCCGCTGCTGCTCGTTCGCGGCGGCGTTCGCCTGATCGACGCGCCCGGCGCGCCGCTCTTCGAACAGGTCGGGGACGGCGAGGTGCTGAGCGTCCGCGGCGGCGGCATCTACCGGAGCGGCGACTGCCTGGCCGCCGGGCGCGTGCTCGGCGAGCCCGAGCTGCAGCGCGCGCTCACGGAGCAGCGCGGCCGGGTGACCGACGCGTTGCACGAGTTCGCCGAGAACACGATGCGGTACCTGCGCGACGAGGGGCGGATCCTCGCCGAGGGGATCGACTTCCCAGCGCTCCAGTGCCGGCTGCGCGACCGCCATGCGCTCGTCGTCGCGCGCGGTCCCGGCTACAAGCGCGACCTCACGACCGTCCGCCCGTACGTGCGCGACTTCAAGCCGGTGCTGATCGCCGTCGACGGCGGCGCCGAGGCGCTGCTCGAGGAGGGCCTCAAACCGGACGTGATCGTCGGCGACATGGACTCCGTCTCCGACCGCGCGCTGCGAAGCGGCGCCGAGATCGTCGTCCACGCCTACGCCGGGAACGGCGCGGCGCCGGGTGCGGCCCGGCTCGACAGCCTCGGCGTCGACTACCACGTCGTGGCGGCGCCCGGTATCTCCGAGGACATCGCGCTCCTGCTCGCCTTCGAGAAGGGCGCCTCGCTCATCGTCGCCGTGGGGACGCACTTCAACCTGATCGAGTTCCTCGAGCGCGACCGCGCCGGCATGTCCTCGACGTTCGTGACCCGGCTGAAGGTGGGGGAGATCCTGATCGACGCGAAAGGGGTCTCCAGGCTGGCAAGCCGCCGCGTCGGGCTGTGGCCGCTCGTCGGCTTCGCGCTGGCGGGGCTGATGGCGATCGTGGTCGCGATCCTCGCCTCGCCGGCGCTGCGGCGGCTGATCGAGCTGCTCGTCCTGCGCGTCAAGGACGGCCTCGGCATCTAAGTGTCGCGCCCGGGACACTAGTGCTCGTCCAGGCGTCGCGAGAGCTGCTGGCCCCGCGCGCGGACGTCTGGGGCTTCGTCGCGGAGCCGTTCCACCTCTCCGACTGGTGGCCGGGCGTTCAGGGCGTCCAGCCGGACCGCCGCGGCTTCGCGCCCGGTGCCCGCTGGCGGCTCGTCGCCGGCGGCCCGGCCTCGGCCAGCGGGCCGCTTTCCGCCTTCGTCCGCCGGCCGCACGCGGCGGGCACGCTGCTCGTGCTCGAGGTGCGCGAGCCGGAGCTCGCCCGCCTCCAGTTCGTGGACGAGCGGCTGGACGTCGAACTGCGGCTCGAGGCGACGGCGCCGGACCGGACGCTTGCGACGCTCGTCGTCGAGGGCTCCTGGTTGCGTGTGAACCGCTCGCTGCCGCGGAAGGCGCTGAGCCGATTGCACGCGCTGTGCCAGACTTCCGCGTCCAAGGACGCGGAAGTCTAGAGTGGAAGTTGCCATGGGACTGGACCTGCGCGGGCGTGCCGGCGGGCGCGGAGTCTCTCGCCCTCGCGCGCCAGGCTGCCCCCGTACCCACCGCGGCAGCTAAGGCGCGCGCGAGTGTTCGATCTTCGCTATCACGTGGCCTCGCTGGCCGCCGTCTTTGTCGCGCTCGTCATCGGGATCCTCGTCGGCGTCGCGATCTCCTCGAACAGCTCCCTCTCGAACCCGGAGCGAAAGCTGCTCGAGGAGCAGAAGGCCGAGCTGCAGGGGAAGCTCGGGGTCGCGAGCGCCCGCGCGGCCGAGCTCGCACAGGGCCAGCGGGCGGCGGCCGCGTTTGCGCAGGCCGGATACCCGCTCGTGATGCAGGACCGGCTGCGCGGGAAGCGGATCGGCCTGGTCGTCATCGGCGCGCCGGACCCGCGCGTCCGCGGGCTCGTGCAGGCGGCGCTGAACGACGCGAACGCGCTCCCGACGCTCCGCTTCCGCGCGCTGAAGGTGCCGGTCGACGCGGCGGCGATGCACGGCGCGCTCGCGCAGCACCCGGCGCTCGCGGCGGTGGCCGACCCGAGCCAGCCCGCGGCCGTCGGACGAGAGCTCGGCCGGGAGCTCGTCACCGGCCGCGACACGCCGCTCTGGAACGTGCTCTCCGGCCAGCTGATCGTCGAGCGCTCGGGAGGCGAGAAGAAGCCCCTCGACGGCGTCGTGCTCGTGCGGACGGCGGCGGCGCAGGAGGGCGCGACGGCGCGCTTCCTGCGCGGGTTCTACGCCGGTCTCGCCGCCACGGGCGCGCCGCTCGTGGGCGTCCAGGTCTCGGCCGCGAGCCCGTCGGCGCTGCCGACGTTCCGGCGGGACGGCATCAGCAGCGTCGACGACCTCGAGCTGCCGGTCGGCCGCCTCGCGCTCGTCGCCCTGCTCGCCGGCGCGCCGTCGGGCCACTACGGGCTGGCGGAGGACGACAGCGCGCTCCTGCCGCCGCTTCAGGCCTTGCCGGCGGGTGGTTGAGCCGTTGACGATCCTCGTCGCTGCGAGGGACGAGGCCGACCGGATCGAGGAGACGGTGCGCGTACTCCGCGCGCTCCTTCCTGAAGCCGAGGTGATAGTGGCTGACGACGGCTCCCGCGACGGCACGGCCGACGCGGCCGAGGGGGCGGGCGCGACCGTGCTGCGCCTGCGCCCGCGCGGAAAGGGGCAGGCCTTGTCGGCCGCCGAGCGCGCGGCGCCGCCGGGGCGGGTGCTGCTCGTCGACGCCGACTTGCGCGGCGATCCGCGGGCGCTGCTCGACGGCGACGCCGACGTGGTCGTCGCCGCGTTCGCGCGCCGGCAGGGCGGCGGCTTCGGGATCGCCAAGCGGGCCGGCCGCGCCCTCGTCCTGGCCCTCTCGGGCTACGAGGCGCGCGAGCCGCTCTCCGGCCAGCGGGCGCTCTCGCCTCGTGCCCGCGCAGCCGTGTTCCCGCTGGCACCCGGCTTCGGTTGCGAGGTGCGGATGACGATCGACGCCGTCCGGGCGGGGCTCGCGGTCGAGGAGCGCGAGCTCGAGCTGGAGCACCGGCCAACGGGCCGCGATCTCCGCGGCTTCGCCCATCGCGCCCGCCAGCTGCACGACGCGCTGCTCGGCTGCCTGCCGCTGCGCGCGAACTACCGCGGCGACCGCCTGCCGCTCGTCGGCGGCGTGCTGGCGCTCGTGGAACCGCCGACGGCCCTGCTCGGGCTCGCCGACGACCTTTGGTCGGGCCCGGAGCGCGGCTTCCTCGCCCACCTCGCCGCCCGTCGCACCACCGGCGTCCTGAAGCTCGTCGGGATTCCCGCGGTCGCCCTCGTCCGCACCCGCTCGGTCTCCGGCGCGCTGCTCGTCGGGCTCGCGGCGAACGCGCTCAACCAGCTCGATACGCGGCCCGGCCGCGCGCTGAAGACCTTCGCCCTCGGCGCCGCCGGGCTCGGCTTTCGCCCGCGCAAAGGCGTCGCCCTCGCCGTCCTACTCGCTCCGTACGATCTTCGCGAGATGGCGATGCTCGGGGACGGAGGGTCGAACGCGCTCGGCGCATTGCTAGGCTATGGGTCCGTGAGCAGGCTTAGAGGCGCTGCGCGTTGGATCACGATCGGCGGCCTCGTGACCCTCACCGTCCTCGGCGAACGGCGCTCCCTCGGCGAGCTGATCGAGCGCAGCCCTGTCCTCGGCCCACTCGACCGGCTGGGCAGGCGCGGGTGACGACGAAGTATGTCTTCGTCACCGGCGGCGTCGTCTCGGCCCTCGGCAAGGGCATCATCGCAGCGTCCCTCGGGCGCCTGCTCAAGCAGCGCGGCCTTGCCGTCCAGGTGCAGAAGTTCGACCCGTACCTGAACGTCGACCCGGGCACGATGAGCCCCTTCCAGCACGGCGAGGTCTTCGTCACCGAGGACGGTGCCGAGACCGATCTCGACATCGGCCACTACGAGCGCTTCATCGACGAGAACCTCTCGCGGAACGCGAGCCACACCGCGGGCGCGATCTGGGACTCGGTTCTGCGCCGCGAGCGCAAGGGCGAGTACCTGGGCGCGACCGTGCAGGTGATCCCGCACATCACGAACGCGATCAAGGAGCGGATCCGCCGTGTCGCGGAGCAGACGCCGACCGACGTCGTCATCTCCGAGATCGGCGGCACCGTGGGGGACATCGAGTCGCTGCCGTTCCTGGAGGCGATCCGCCAGTTCCGGCGCGAGGTCGGCGCCGGGAACGTGCTCTACCTGCACGTGACGCTCGTCCCCTACATCGAGGCCGCCGGCGAGCTGAAGACGAAGCCGACGCAGCACTCCGTGAACGAGCTGCGCCGGATCGGTATTCACCCGGACATCGTCGTCTGCCGCTCGCGCGAGGAGCTCGCCGACGACATCCGCGAGAAGATCGCGCTCTTCACCGACGTCGACAGCGACGCCGTGATCGCGAACCCCGACGTGCACGACGTCTACCAGGTACCGAGCGTGCTCCAGGCGCAGGGACTCGACCAGCTCGTCTGCGCGAAGCTCGGGCTGCCCGGCGGCGAGACCGACCTCGGCGAGTGGCTGGAGCTCGTGGAGAAGCTGGGACGGCGTGAGGGTGAGGTCACGATCGCGCTCGTCGGCAAGTACGTGAAGCTGCACGATGCGTACCTCTCGGTACACGAGGCGCTCAAGCACGCGGGCATCCACCTCGGCTCGCACGTGCGCGTCCGCTGGTTCGACGCCGAGCACATGTCCTACGAGGAGGCCGTGCGCGAGCTCGAGCAGGTCGACGGCGTGCTCGTCCCCGGAGGCTTCGGCTCCCGCGGCTGGGAGGGCAAGATCCTCGCCTGCCGCGTCGCCCGCGAGCGCGGGATCCCGTATCTCGGCATCTGCCTCGGCATGCACGTGGCGGTTTCCGAGTTCGCGCGCCACGTGGTCGGGCTCGACGGCGCCAACTCGACCGAGATGGATCCGGAGACGCCGCACCCCGTGATCGACCTGTTGCCAGAGCAGAAGGGCGTGGAGGACCTCGGCGGCACCATGCGGCTCGGCGCGCAGGCCGTCGAGCTCGTCGAGGACGCGCGCACGCGCGACGTCTACGGACAGCCGGTCATTCACGAGCGGCACCGGCACCGCTACGAGCTGAACAACCACTACCGGCAGGCGCTCGTCGACGCGGGGCTCGTCGTCTCGGGCACGTACCGCGGCGGCGAGCTGGTCGAGATCATCGAGCTGCCCGACCATCCCTGGTTCGTGGCCAGCCAGTTCCACCCGGAGTTCAAGTCGCGGCCCACCCGGCCGGCGCCGCTCTTCCGCGAGTTCGTCGGCGCCGCGATCGAGCGGGCGCGCGCGCGCGAGAACGTCGCGCCGCTACGCGCAGCCGGCTAGCTCGGCAAGAGCACCGCTACGACGAACGGCATGCCGCCGACCGTCGTCTCGCTGGCGTGTCCGGCGTACTCGTGCACGCTGCCGTCCTTGTGCCGGAGCCGGTACGTTCCGTGCCATTCCTGCCTGGCGAGGAAGCTCGAGAAGTGCGCTTCGACCTCGTCGGAGACGGCGAGGTCGGGGATCCGCATCGCGAGCAGCTCCTCCCGCGTGTAGCCGAGCAGCTCGCAGGCGTAGCGGTTCACGGCGAGGTAGCGCATCTCGTCGTCGGCGACGAGCACGACGGCCGGACCCGACTCGAGTGCCTCCCCGATCAGGCTGGCCTGAATGAGTGGAAGCGCGGCCCCCATCAACCCTATTGTAATCGATATCGGCAGGTTTCTCGACATCCCGGCAGGATCCATACGATTCGGCCCGTGACCGACGACGTGCTCGCGCTCTTCCTCGAGCTGGCCGCGCTGCCGAGCCCGCCCGGCGAGGAGCGGGCGGTGGCGGACCGCGTGCTCGCGTACCTGCACGATCTCGGCCTCGAGGCGGACGAGGACGGTGCGGGCGCCGAGATCGGCTCGACGATGGGGAACGTCTACTGCCGCGTGCGGCCGACGACCGAGGGGATGCCGCTCTTCCTCTGCGCGCACCTCGACACGGTGCCGCCGGCCGGACCGATCGAGCCCGTCGTGGACGACGGCGTCGTCCGCAACGCGGGCGGGACGATCCTCGGCGCCGACAACAAGGCGGCCGTCGCGGCGATGCTGCACGCGACGCGCCGCGTGCTCGCGGAAGGCCGGCGGCACGCGGGCATCGAGCTCGTCTTCACGCCCAAGGAAGAGGTCGGCCTGCGCGGCGCCTACGCGTTCGACACCGCGCGGCTGCAGGCGCGGGTCGGCTTCGTGTACGACCAGCAGGGGCCGATCGGCGAGGTCGTGCTCGGATCACCGACGGCGCGGGCGCTCGAGCTCCGCTTCCACGGCCGCGCCGCCCACGCCGGCATGGCGCCCGAGGAGGGTCGCTCGGCGATCGCGGCGGCCGCCCGCGCGGTGGCGGATCTCCGGCTCGGCCGGATCGACGAGGAGACGACCGCGAACGTCGGCCTGATCGACGGCGGTAGCGCCCGCAACATCGTCCCGGAATGGTGCACGCTGGCGGCCGAGGCGCGCTCGCACGACGAGTCCAAGCTGAGCGCCCTCGTCCAGGAGATGCTCGACACCGCCGCCTTCGCGGCGAGCGTCAGCGACTGCGCGCTCGAGACGGAAGTCGAGGAGAGCTACCGGGGCTACCGCTTCCGCCGCGACGACGGGCCGGTGCGGTTCGCAGCAGCCGCGCTGGAGCGCTGCGGGTACGCCCCTTCGTACGCGCTCTCGGGCGGAGGCGCCGACGCGAACGTCTTCAACGAACGCGGCCTCCCGTGCGTCAACCTGGCGAACGGGATGGCTGAGATCCACTCGTCCGCCGAGCACGTGGCGGTCGCCGATCTGGAAGGGATGGTCGAGGTGTCGCTGGCGCTGTTCGAGGAGGCTTGCGACGGCCGTCACGCTTAAGCGCGGAACGGTCACCGCGATCGTCGAGCGGCACGAGGGGCTGGTGCGCTGCGAGGTCGACGGCGTGGCGTGCGTCGCGTACCCGCGGCTGACCGGCCCGATCGCGCTCGGGGACGAGGTGCTCGTGAACGTGCAGGCGCGCGAGCTCGGCCTCGGCACCGGCGGCTTCGACGTCCTGCACGTGAACCTGACGCGAGGGCTCGACCTGCCGCCGGACGACGGTGCGCACGTCATGACGCTGCCGTACACCCCGGGGCAGGCCGTGGCGCGGCACGCGGAGGAGGACGGCCCGCTCGCGGAGACGCTCGGCGGGCTGCCGGTCGTCTGCTGCGCGCTGCATAGCCAGGTGGCGCCTGTCTGCGCGGGGATCGGCGGCGGCGTACGGGTCGCGTACGTCCAGCTGGGCGGCGGCGCGCTGCCGGTGGCGCTCTCAGATACGGTGCGGGCGCTGAAGGAGCGCGGGCTGGTGGGCGTCGCGATCGCTACCGCGCCGTGCATCGACGGCGACGTGCAGTGCGTGACCGTCCCCGGCGCGCTCGCGTGGGCGGCGGCCGCCGGCTTCCAGGCGATCGTCTGCGCGATCGGCCCGGGCATCGTCGGCACCGGCTCACGGCTCGGCCACGGCGGCCTGGCGGCGGCGGAGGCTGCGAATGCGGCGAGCGCGCTCGCGGGCTCGCCGATCCTCTGCGCGCGCGTCTCGGAGGCGGACGAGCGCGAGCGCCACCGCGGCGTCTCGCACCATACTCGCGCCGCGCTCGAGCTCTGCCTCGGCTCGGTCGCGGTCGCCTGGCCGGCGGGGATGGAGGCGCCGGCCTGGCTGGAGCCGCGCGAGGAGGTGGACGTGTCGGGCTGGCAGCGGGCGTGCGCAGGGCTGCCGCTCTCGCACATGGGCAGGGGCGCGGACGAGGATCCGTCCTTCTTCGCCGCGGCGTTCGCCGCCGGCCGGCTCGCGGGGAGCCTGGTCGCCTGATGGAGGAGCGGCGGCTCGGGCCGGTCGTCGGGCTCGGCACCTGGAACACGTTCGACTCGGACCGCGGCACGGCGCGGGAGGTCGTGGGCGCGGCGCTCGAGGCGGGCACGCGCGTCCTCGACTCCTCGCCGATGTACCGCTCCGCGGAGGCGTCGCTCGGCGCGGCGCTCGAGGGCCGGCGCGAGCGGGCGGTGGTCGCGACGAAGATCTGGGCCGACTCCGCGGAGGGAGGGCGGCGCCAGTACGAGGCGCAGCGGCGCTTCTTCGGCCGCGTCGAGATCGAGCAGATCCACAACCTCTCGGCGTGGCAGGACCAGCTGCGCTGGCTCGAGGAGGAGCGCGAGGCGGGTCGGATCGACAGCCTCGGCGTGACGCACTACTCGCCGTCGGCGTTCGACGAGCTGGCGCGGGCGCTGCGGACGGGGGCGTTCCAGACCGTGCAGCTACCGCTGAACCCGCTCGAGCGCGAGTGCGAGCGCGAGCTGCTGCCGCTGGCCGCCGAGCTCGGCGTGGCCGTGATCATCATGCGGCCGCTCGGCGGCTTCGGCTCCGGGCTCGCGTCGCGGGGTGTGCCGGCCGACGCGCTGCGCGAGCTCGGCGTGGAGAGCTGGGCGCAGGCGCTGTCGAAGTGGGCCCTCTCCGACGAGCGCGTCGACCTCGTCATCCCCGCGACGACGCGGCCCGAGCGGGCGCGTGAGAACGCGCGCGCCGGCGAGCCGCCGTTCTTCGACGATTCGCAGCGGCGGCTCGTGGAGAGACTCGCCGGAACATGAAGCCGGACGAGACACGCACGGCCTGGGCGGGCAAGCACCTCGAGGTGAGCATCGAGCGCTGGGGCGAGCGCGACGTCGAGATCGTCGAGCACCCGGGCTCGGTCGCGATCGTGGCTGTGGACGAGGCGGATCGCGTCGTGCTCGTGCGCCAGCCGCGCGAGCCTGCGCGGAAGAGGCTGATCGAGCTGCCGGCGGGAACGCTGGAGGAGGGCGAGGCGCCGGAGGCGACCGCGCGGCGGGAACTCGAGGAGGAGACGGGCCTGAGCGGCGGCCGCTGGCGGAGCCTCGGCCGGTTCTGGACGTCGCCGGGCTTCCTGCGCGAGGACATGCACCTGTTCCTGGCCGAGGAGCTCGATCAGGGCGAGCCGGACACCGAGGAGGACGAGGAGATCGAGCTTGTCCGCTGGTCACGCGCCGAGGTCGAGCAGCGTCTCAGCGAGATCGAGGACGCGAAGACGCTGGCCGGTCTGCTCCTGTACCTGCGCGTCTCCGACTCGTCTGAACCGGACTAGCCCCTCGCCCTCGGCCAGGTACCCCTGACCTCCTCCCCGAGGCGATCGTAACGAGGATCTCCGTGCGTGTCTGTCGCGGGACCGTGCCAAGTCCGTGACGCCGCCGCGGTACCCGGGTATATCGTTCCGCCGCCGTGAAGATCGGCGTCGCCAAGGAGATCAAGACCGACGAGTACCGGATCGCGCTCACGCCGGCCGGCGCCCGCGAGCTGATCCAGCGCGGGCACGAGGTAACGATCGAGCAGGGAGCCGGCGAGGGGAGCGCCTTCCCGGACGAGTCCTACACGGCCGTCGGCGCGCGCACCGCGCCCGTCGACGAGGTCTGGGGCGAGTCGGAGCTCCTGCTCAAGGTCAAAGAGCCGATCGCGGCCGAGTACCCCCGCCTGCGCGAGGGCCTCGTCCTCTTCACCTACCTGCACCTCGCCGCCGACAAGCCGCTAACCGAGGCGCTCGTCGACAGCGGCACCCGCGCCGTGGCGTACGAGACCGTCGAGACGGACAACCGTGCGCTGCCGCTGCTCGCGCCGATGAGCGAGGTCGCCGGCCGCCTCGCCGCGCAGGCCGGCGCCTACTTCCTCGAGAAGCCGCAAGGCGGCCGCGGGCTCCTGCTCGGCGGCGTCCCCGGCGTTGCGCCGGGCAAGGTCGTGATCATCGGCGGCGGCATCGTCGGCTACAACGCGGCCGTGATCGCGCTCGGGCTCGGCGCGCAGGTCACGATCCTCGAGCGCTCGATCGACCGCATGCGCCATCTGGAGGAGGTCCTCTCCGGCCGGGTCACGTTGCTGATGTCGAGCACGCTGCAAATCGAGTCGTCGGTCGCAGAGGTCGACGTGGTCATCGGCGCCGTCCTCATCCCGGGCGCGGTGGCGCCGAAGCTCGTCACGCGGGAGATGGTGCGCGGGATGAAGCAGGGCGCGGTGATCTGCGACGTCGCGATCGACCAGGGCGGCTGCGCCGAGACGTCGCGCCCGACGACGCACACCGAGCCGGTCTACACGGTCGACGGCGTCACGCACTACTGCGTGGCGAACATGCCCGGGGCCGTCCCGGTCACCTCGACGAAGGCGCTCACGAACGCGACGCTGCCGTACGTCGAGGCGATCGCCGAGCACGGCCTCGCGGAGGCGCTGGCGCGCGACGCCGCGCTCGCCCGCGGGGCGAACGTGATCGACGGCAAGGTCACCTACGAGGCGGTCGCCGAGGCGCACGACCTCGACTACGCGCCGCTCGCCGACGTCCTGCCGCTGTCCGCGGTCTAGTCGGACGACGGCTTATCGCCCGGCGAGAACCGGACGACGAGCCACGTCACCCCCGCCGCGAGCGCGATCACGCAGGCGACGAAGAAGGCGATACCGATCAGGCCGAGGACGGAACTCATGGCCGAAGTAGGATAGCCGCGTGCCGCGTGCGTGCGTGATCGTGCTGGACGCGGTGGGGGCCGGCGAGCTGCCGGACGCCGCCGACTACGGGGACGAGGGGTCGAACACCCTCGCCAACGTCGCGCGCGCCGTCGGCGGACTCGACCTGCCCGCGCTCGAGGCGCTCGGGCTCGGCAACGTCGAGCCGCTCGAGGGCTGCCCGCCGCAGCCGGGCGCGCCCGCGATCGCCGGCCGGCTCGTCGAGCGCTCGAAGGGCAAGGACACGACGACCGGCCACTGGGAGCTGATGGGCGTCGTCACGCCGCAGCCGATGCCGACGTATCCGCACGGCTTCCCGTACGACGTGATCGACCCGTTCATGAACCGCACCGGGCGCGGCGTGCTCGGCAACAGGCCCGCCTCGGGGACGGAGATCATCCAGGAGCTCGGCGAGGAGCACCAGCGCACCGGCAAGTGGATCGTGTACACGTCCGCGGACTCGGTTTTCCAGGTCGCTGCGCACGAGGAGACGGTGCCGCTCGAGGAACTCTACGACGCCTGCCGGATCGCGCGCGAGATCCTCACCGGCAAGCACGCCGTCGGGCGCGTGATCGCACGCCCGTTTCGCGGCGAGCCGGGCAACTATGAGCGGACGCCGAACCGGCACGACTTCTCGCTCGAGCCGAAGCGCCCGAACTACCTCAGCCTGATCCGCGACGCGGGGATGAAGGTCTACGGCGTCGGCAAGATCTCGGACATCTTTGCCGGCTGCGACATCGACGAGTCGCACCCGACGAAGTCGAACGTCGAGGGCATCACGGTAACCGAACGGCTGCTGCAGCAGGTGGAGGAGGGTCTGATCTTCGTCAACCTCGTCGAGACCGACATGCTCTGGGGCCACCGCAACGACCCGGTCAACTTCCACCGTTGCCTGCAGGACTTCGACCGGCGGCTCTACGACCTGCTCGCCGCGCTCCGCCCCGGTGACCTGTTCGTGCTCACGTCCGACCACGGCTGCGACCCGACCACGCCCTCGACCGACCATTCGCGCGAGCACGCGCTGCTACTCGCCTACGTCGAGGGCAAGAACGTCGCCGGCCGGACGTACGAGGGCGAGTTCGCGGACGTGGGCGCGACCGTCAACGCATGGCTCGGAGGGAAGGCGCCATCGAGGGGCATCCCGGGCCAGCCGATCGTCGCTCCCTGAAGCGCCACGCCGTCTTCGTTGCCCGGAAGCGGCGATGAAGCGGCTGAACGATCCCGCCCTCGTGCGGGACGAGTACGCGGACGAGTCGCGCTTTGCCGTGCGAGCGGCCGCCTGGGATTCCGCGACGGGGCCGGATCCGAAGGAGCTCGCCTTCGCCGCCGTCGCAGAAGCAGGGCCGGGCCGCGTGCTCGAGGCCGGCTGCGGCCGTGGCGAGCTGGCGGAGCGGATCCAGCGCGAGCTCGGCGCCGAGGTGATCGCAGTCGACCAGTCGGAGCGGATGGTCGAGCTGACGCTTGCTCGCGGCGTTCAGGCGCTCGTGGGCGACGTGCAGGAGCTGCCCTTGGCCGACGGCTCGTTCGATTGCGCCGTCGCGGCCTGGATGCTGTACCACGTGCCCGGCCTCGACCGCGGGCTGGGCGAGCTGGCGCGCGTGCTGCACCCGGGCGGCCGGCTCGTCGCGGTCACGAACTCGAATGAGAACCTGCGCGAGCTCTGGAGGTTGTTCGGCAAGCGCGCGCGGCGCGACCACCCGTTCAGCGCCGAGAACGGCGAGGAGCTTCTGCGCCGGCACTTCCGGCGCGTGGAACGGCGTGAGTCCCGCGGGACGGTGACGTTCCCGGACTGGGACGCGGCGCGGAGCTACGTCGCGGCATCGACCTCCCGCGCGCACCTCGCCGGGGAGTTGCCGCCGTTCCAAGGCCCGTTCGTCGCCTCGCGGCACGTCACCGTGTTCGTGGCGGAGACCGCGGCGTGATCCGTCCGACGGAGCTGATCCAGCGCAAGCGCGACGGGGGCGAGCTCGGCGCCGACGAGCTCAGCGAGCTCGTGCTCGGCTACGCCCGCGGCGAGGTGCCGGACTACCAGATGTCCGCCTTCTGCATGGCCGTCTACTTCCGCGGGCTCTCGGCCGCCGAGACCTTCGCGCTCACGGACGCGATGATCCGCTCCGGCGAGACGCTCGACCTCGGCGCCGCGCTCGGGCGCAAGGTCGTCGACAAGCACTCGACCGGCGGCGTCGGCGACAAGACCTCGCTTGCGGTGGGCCCGATCGTCGCCGCCTGCGGCGTCCCGTTCGGGAAGATGAGCGGCCGCGGCCTCGGCCATACCGGCGGCACCCTCGACAAGCTCGAGGCGATACCCGGGTACCGCGTCGAGCTCTCGCTGGACGAGTTCGTGGCCCAGGTGCGCGGCATCGGCCTCGCCATCATCGGGCAGACGGCCGACCTCGTTCCTGCCGACAAGCTCCTGTACGGCCTGCGCGACGTAACGGCGACCGTCGACAACGTCTCGCTGATCGCGGCGAGCATCATGTCGAAGAAGCTCGCGGGCGGCGCCCAGGCGATCGTTCTCGACGTCAAGGTGGGCGACGGCGCCTTCATGAAGACGCTCGAGGACGCGCGTGCGCTTGCCGAGACGATGCTCGAGCTCGGCCGCCGAGCCGGCCGCCAGGTCGTCTGCCTGCTGACGGACATGGACCAGCCGCTCGGGTCCGCGGTCGGGAACGCGCTCGAGGTCCGCGAGGCGGTCGACACGGTGTGCGGCACCGGGCCGCCCGACTTCAGCGAGCTCGTGCTCGACGCCGGCGCCCGGCTGCTCTCCCTGTCCGACCTCGGCGTCGACCTCGACGACGCGCGTGGCCGCGTGGAGGCCGCCGTCGCCGACGGCAGCGCACACGCCGCATACCAGCGCTGGATTCGCGCCCAGGGCGGCGATCCCGACCTCGCCGCGCTGCCAACGGCTCCCGTGCGGCGGGAGGTCTCGTCGGACGCGGACGGTGTCGTCGAGTCGCTTGGCGCGATCGCCGTCGGCATGGCCGCGCTCCACCTCGGCGCCGGCCGCGCGACGAAGGCCGACACGATCGACCACGCCGTCGGCGTCCGCTGCCTGAAGAAGCGGGGCGACGAGGTGCGCGCAGGCGAACCCCTCGCAGAGGTCCACGCACAGGACGAGCCGTCCGCGGTCGCGGCCGTCGCCGAGGTGCGCGCCGCATACCGGCTCGGGGACGAGCCGCCCCGGAAGCAGCCGCTCTTGCTCGAGGTGCTGACGAACTAGCCCTCCTCGTGCGGCTGCGCGCGGCGACCCGGCTAGGCTAGGCGCCGTGCCCGAGCTGCCCGAGGTCGAGACCATCCGGCTCCGGCTCGAGCCGAAGCTCGTCGGACGCCGGCTCGAGCACGTCCGGATCGACGACCCGAGGCTCGTGCGGCCCTACGAGCCCGTGCAGGTCGCCGCCGAGCTCGAGGGCGAGCGCGTCTCGGCGCTGGACCGTCGCGGCAAGTATCTGATTGTCAGGTTCGAAAGCGGTCGCGGTCTGCTGATTCACCTCCGGATGACGGGGAGCCTGCGGCACGCGCCGGCGGGAACGCTGGAGGACGATCCTCACCGACGTGCCGTTGTCAGGTTAGACGACGGGTCGGACGTCGCCTACCGCGACCTTCGCCGCTTCGGCACTTGGCTCGTCGTCGAGCCGGAGGAGCTCGAGCCGTACCTCGATGCCCGGCTCGGCGCAGAGCCGCTCGCGGACGGCTTCACGGCGGCGACGCTCCGCAAGCGCCTCGCCGGCCGGCGCGCGCCGATCAAGGCAGCGTTGCTCGACCAGCGCACCCTCGCCGGGATGGGGAACATCTACGTCGACGAGGCGCTTTGGCGGGCGCGGATCCACCCGCTGCGCCCGGCGGGCGAGCTGTCCGCGACCGAGGTCCGCCGCCTGCGGCCGGCGATTCGCGCGGCGCTCGAGGCGGGGATCGCGCGCCAGGGCTCGACCCTGCGCGACTACCGGCTTCCGGACGGTGGCGCCGGCGCCATGCAGCACGAGTTCAAGGTCTACGGGCGAGACGACGAGCCGTGCGACCGCTGTGGGACGCCGATCGAAAAGATCCGCGCCGCCGGTCGCGGCACCTGGTACTGCCCACGCTGCCAGCCGCGCGAGCGCGGCTAGGCAGCGAGCCGCTCGTCGAGGCGGCCCGAGTGGTCGAGTTGCCAGAGCTCCCTGTAGCCGCCGATCGGGTCGCCGTCGATCAGGATCTGTGGGACGGTGGCTTCCGATTCCCCCTCTAGACTGGAACAGCCATGGCCGGGCGCACCACCAAGACCGAGGCGGTCGTCCTGCGCTCGTTCCGGCTGGGCGAGGCCGACCGTGTCCTTCACCTCTACACGCTCGACCGCGGGCGCGTCGGCGCCGTGGCGAAGGGCATTCGGCGCACGAAGTCGCGCTTCGGCGCGCGGCTCGAGCCGCTGTCGCACGTCGAGATCCTCTTGCACCAGGGCTCGGGCGAGCTCGGCACGGTGACCGGCGTGGAGCTGCTTCACTCGCACCACGCGGCCCGCGAGGATCCCTACCGTCTCGGCGTCGGGCTCGTCGGGCTCGAGGCGATGTTGCGCCTGTTCGGCGAGCCGGAGCCGAACCCGCGCGCGTTCGAGGCGCTGACCAAGTTCCTCGACCTGCTCGACGAGGCCCCGAGCCTCGTCTCCGGCCGCCCCTCGCTCGATCCGCTCGCGCTCAGCTTCCAGCTCAAGCTGCTCTGGCTCTCCGGCTACCTGCCGCACCTGACGAGCTGCGCGGAGTGCGGCGGCGAGGGGCCGTTCGTCGGCTACTCGCCGCAGGCGGGCGGCGCCGTCTGCCGTAACTGCTCGGCCGGCGCGCTCGCGCTCTCGTCGGCGGGGCTGGCCGGGATCGCGGGGCTCCTGCGCCGGCCGCTGGCCGAGGCGGGCGCAGTCGGCCTCGACGACCGCGCCGCGCGCGATGCGCTCACGCTGATCACCGCCTCGTACGAGCACCACGGCGGCTTCCGTCTCAAGACCGCCTCGGCGTAACAAAGCGGGTTGTGTTCGCCTGGTAGGGTGGATCTGCCACTTCGAGCTTGTGCAGGCGCGGCCCCTAGTCCTGCCACCGTCGGCTCACCCCCTCGTTGCGGTCCTGGCCCCGACAGCGAGGAGGCCCTCAGTGGCCGTTGAAGATACCCAGACCGACGACGTCGGCTATTGGCGCGAGCGTGCCGCGCAGCTGCAGCATGCGCTCGACTCGCGCGTCGTGATCGAGCAGGCAAAGGGAATCCTGCGCGAGCGAATTGGGGTCGGGCTCGAGGGCGCCTTCGAGCTGCTGCGCTACGCGGCCCGCTCGAACGGCCACAAGCTCCACGACCTCGCCGCCGAGATCGTCGCCACCTTCGAGACCCCGGAGCAGATCATCGGGGCGCTCGCGAAGCACCCGGACGTCTTCAAGGCGATGTCGCGTGACGAGCGCGTAACGCAAACGCAGGAATTCTTCCGCCGCCTGAACGACGACATCGCCGCGAAGGGGCACGCCAAGAAGTTCCTCTGCGAATGCGGCAACCCGCACTGCAACATGATGATCGAGCTGAGCGCGGAGGATCTGCTCCTGCTCCACTCGCGGCCCGGCTATTACGCGGTCGTGCCGGGACACGAGCTGCCCGACCTCGAGCGCGTGGCGGGTGGGAACGACCACTACGCGATCGTCGAGAAGCTCGCGTCCGTGAAGGACTAGCGGGCGATCTCTATTCTGGGCCGCGTGAGGCGTGAGCTTCCCGGCGGCTTTGCGCTCGACGACGACCCGGCGCGGATCGACCTCGACGCCGTCCACGACTATCTCGCGAACCACGCCTACTGGGCGAAGGACCGGCCGCGCGAGACGGTGGAACGGCTCGTGCGGGAGGCGGAGCGCGTCGTCGGCCTCTACCGGGACGGCCGTCAGGTCGGCTTCGCCCGCGCGTTCACGGACGGCGTTGCGGTCGCCTACCTCGCCGACGTGTACGTGCTGGAGGAGTACCGCGGGCGCGGGCTCGGCCTCGAGCTCGTGCGGGAGATCGTCGACAACGGCCCGTACGCCGGCGTGAAGTGGCTGCTGCACACTCAGGACGCTCACGGTCTCTACCGCAAGGTCGGCTTCGACGAGCCGTCGAAGAGGGTGCTCGAGCGGCCCAACTAGGATTGGGCCCTTGAACTACCAGGACATGATCCGCCGGCTGCAGGACTACTGGGCCGAGTACGGCTGCGTCCTGATGCAGCCGTACCACACCGAGCTCGCGGCGGGGACGATGAACCCGGCCACGGTGCTGCGCTGCCTCGGCCCGAAGCCGTGGAAGACCGCCTACGTCGAGCCGGTGATCCGGCCGACCGACGGTCGCTACGGCGAAAATCCCTTCCGCTTCCAACACTACTTCCAGTACCAGGTGATCCTCAAGCCGTCGCCCGACGACGTGCTCGACCTCTACTTCCGCTCGCTCGAGGCACTCGGAATCGAGACGGGCCGGCACGACGTGCGGCTCGTCGAGGACGACTGGGAGCAGCCGACGCTCGGCGCCTGGGGGCTCGGCTGGGAGGTCTGGATCGACGGGATGGAGGTGACGCAGTTCACCTACTTCCAGCA
>WNEY01000813.1_pt1 | contig 20735 bp, 18 predicted proteins | sample 5400531 | NCBI WGS metagenome assembly WNEY01 (sample SAMN13153338, study PRJNA577476) | soil metagenome | isolation source: 200 cm saprolite under Douglas fir tree site 1 | place: USA:California | collected 2015-04-18
GGTCGATGAGCAGGTGCTCGAACTCGTCCTCGCTCCAGCCGCGCCGGAACGAGGCCGCATGCAGCGCCGCGAAAGATTGCGCATGACGCGGGCCGGCCTCCGACAGAACCGGCTCGGCGCGTGCGAACAGCCGGGCGAAGAGGCCCATCATCGGCGCGGCAGCCGGCCGGCGTCCTGCGGCCGGGCGTCCGGACGCCGCAGATAAAGCGGCTTGGGTAAGGCGCGGCCGGGCTCGGCGGCGGCGCCGAGCCGCGCCACCCAGGCGATCTCCGGGGCACCGCGGGCGTCGATCGCGGGCGGCCGTTCGCCAGGCGGCCAGTGCGACGCGACCAGATCGGCCCCCGATCCGACGATCAGCGCGGTCCCGGTCCGTGCCGCCTGGACGGCGTCGCGCGCGGGAGCAAGCCGCGGGGGAGCGAGCGCACGGCCGCCGGGGCCGAACGCCTGCAAATAGACCTGGCCATGGCGCGCATCGACGACCGCCACCACCGTGCCGGTAAAACCGGCGGCAACGTGCGGTGCCGTATAGGCGGCAAGGGTCGAAAGGCCGACCGCCGGCTTACCGGACGCCAGCGCCAATCCGCGTGCGGCCGCGATGCCGACCCGCACGCCGGTGAAGCTGCCCGGCCCGACGGTGACCGCGACGCGGTCAAGCTCGGCGAACTCGACGCCCGCCGCGTCCATGACGCGGGCGATGAGCGGCATCAGGGCTTCGGCATGCCCGCGCGTCATCGCGCGCGTCTCGCTGGCGAGGGGATCGCTCCGGCCCGTGTCGAGCACGGCAGCCGCGCAGGCGTCGAGGGCGGTGTCGATGGCAAGGACGCGCATGCAATGCCGGCTGCGACGGCGTTCGCCGTCCTTGGCGGTTTTAGACCGGCCGTACCTCGGTGACGTCGGGCACGAAGTGGCGCAGCAGGTTCTCGATGCCGTGCCGCAGGGTCGCGGTCGAGGACGGGCAGCCGGAGCACGCGCCCTTCATGGCCAGATAAACCACCCCCTCCTTGTAGCCCCGGAAGGTGATGTCGCCGCCGTCATTGGCGACCGCCGGCCGCACCCGTGTCTCGATCAGCTCCTTGATGGTCGCGACCGTCTCGGCGTCGTCGTGGTCGAAGAACTCGTCGGCAGCGTCGGTCGCGGCGTCCGTACGCACGATCGGGGCGCCCGACATGAAGTGTTCCATGATGGCGCCGAGGATCGCCGGCTTGAGTTGCTGCCATTCGCCGTCCGTCTTGGTCACCGCGATGAAATCGGCGCCGAGAAATACCCCGCCGATGCCGGAAATATCGAACAGCCGCTCGGCCAGCGGAGAGTTGGCGGCTTCCGCGCGGTCGCGCATATCGAGCGTCCCGTTGGCGAGCACGGTCTGGCCGGGAAGGAATTTCAAGGTCGCCGGATTAGGCGTCGCCTCGGTCTGGATGAACATGGCCTTGCTCCGTCGCCGGCGCGGGATCAACGGCCCGCGCGGCCCTCGACGCTCTATCTAATACGTCGCGCCCGCGACCGAAAGGGCATTTCCGGTCGCATCGCGACCAAGCATCAAGACAGCGCGTCGAGGTCTTCGTCGCCGAGATGGCCGGGCACGATGGCGACCGGGATCGGGAACGTGCCGGCGGTATTGCTGAGATTGGACACCAAGGGCCCCGGCCCTTCCTTGCCGGTGCCGGCGGCGAGCACCAGGATGGCGATATCCTCGTCCTCCTCGATCAGCTTGAGGATCTCGTCCGCTTTTTCTCCGTCGCGAATCGCGCGCTCCGGCGTGATGCCCGCCACCCCGTTGGCGCGGGTGGAAAACTTGTCGAGGATCGCGTTGGCGGCTTCGTGCGCCTCCGCCTTCATGATGTCGGCGACCCCCAGCCACTGCTGGTGCCGGTCGTGCGGCTCGATCACCAGGAGCATGAGCATGCTGGCGCCTGTCCGCGCCGCACGCCGGCTGGCGTAATAGACGGCGCGGTCGCATTCGGGCGACTCGTCGATGATGACGAGATACTTCGGCTTATGCCCCGCCTCGTAGCTGCGGCGCTTGCGGCTCATGGTCCCCCCGGGGTTCCGCCCGACCTCGGTTACACTAGAGCATTTTCCGGAAAAGTGGATACCGGTTTTCCGAAGAAATGCGACCAACTAAATCACGCGCTCAGCAAGACCGGAAGCAGCGCGCGGGAGCAGTGCTGCCACGGCTCTCGGTGTCGCGACAAGCGGCGACGATCAGCGCCGCACGAAACCGACGATGTCCTTGACCGCCTTCATGGTTTCGGTCGCCAGCGCCTGCGCGCGCGCGGCGCCGTCCGCCAGCACCTTCTCGATATGCGCCGGATCCTGCACCAGCCGCTTCATCTCCGCCCCGACCGGTCCGAGCTTGGCAACCGCAAGATCGATCAGCGCCGCCTTGAAGGTGGAGAATTGCGCGCCCGCGAATTCCTTGAGCGCTTCCGCCTCGCCCTTGTCGGCGAGCGCCGCGTAGATGCCGAGAAGGTTCTCCGCCTCCGGCCGCTTTGCCAGCCCGGCGGGCTCGCTCGGCAGCGGCTCCGGATCGGTCTTCGCCTTGCGGATTTTCTGCGCGATCGTGTCGGCGTCGTCGGTCAGATTGATCCGCGAATAGTCCGACGGGTCGGATTTCGACATTTTCTTGGTGCCGTCGCGCAGCGACATCACGCGCGTCGCCGGGCCGGAAATCAGCGGCTCGGTGAGCGGGAAGAACGCGTCGCCATGGCCGTGGGCGCGGATCGACTCCGCGAAGTCGTTGTTGAACTTTTGCGCGATGTCGCGCGTCAGTTCCAGATGCTGCTTCTGGTCCTCGCCGACCGGCACATGCGTCGCCCGATAGGCGAGAATGTCGGCCGCCATCAGGGTCGGATAGGAGTAGAGACCGACCGAGGCGTTCTCCCGGTCCTTGCCGGCCTTTTCCTTGAACTGCGTCATGCGGTTGAGCCAGCCCATCCGAGCGACGCAGTTGAAGATCCAGGCGAGCTCGGCGTGCTCGGCGACCTGGCTCTGGTTGAACACGATGTTGCGCCTGGGATCGATGCCGCAGGCGAGGAACGCCGCGGTGACCTCGTGCGTGTTGCGCGCGAGTTCCTGCGGGCCGCCCCAGACCGAAACCGGCTGGGTGATCGCATGCAGGTCGACCACGCAATAGATGCAGTCGTAGCGCGCCTGCAGCGCGACGAACCGGGTGATGGCGCCGAGATAATTGCCGAGGTGCAGATTGCCGGTCGGCTGCACGCCCGAGAACACCAGCTCCTTGAACGCCATGAGGACCTCTCGCCGATTGCGGCACGCCACATGCCACGAGGGCGCCGATCAAGGCAAGGCAGGGTTCAGATTCGCCGGCGCACCGCCGCGATCACGTCGCCGACGCGGGCGACGCCGAAAATGTGCAGCAGGCCGGAGTAGACGAGCAGGCCCGCCGTCACCAGGATGGCGAGCGCGGCCACGCGCAACGGCCATGCGGCGCCGGCCGCATACCATGGCACAAGCGGATGGCGCAGCGCATAGAGCGTGGCGGACATCGCCAGCGTCGCCGCCACGATCATCCCCAAGCGGCGGCCGAGATCGTGCTCGAAGCGCAGCCAGCGCCGCCGCGTCAGCACGACCGCGAGCGTCGCGGCGCCGATCCATCCGGAGACCGCGATGGCCCCGGCGATTCCCACGTGGCCGTAGTGCGGGAACATCAGCAATGCGCCGGTGACGGCGGCGGCAAGGCCCGCCAGCGCGGCGAACATCGGCGTGCGCGTGTCCTCGTGCGCGAAGGAGACGGCGCCGAGCACCTTCTCGAGCACGTGTCCGGGCAGGCCGGCCGAGATGGCGGCAAGCGCTCCCGCCACCGCCGCGGTGTCGCGCGGCCCGAAGGCGCCGCGCTCGAACAGTCCGCCGGCGATCGGCTCGGCCAGCAGCGCAAACGCGACGGCGGCCGGCAGCGCAAGCCCGAGCGCGATCTCGAAGGCGCGCGATTGGGCGGCGGAGACCGCCTGCTCCTCGCCGGCGCGCACGCTCGCGGCGATGCGCGGCACCAGCACCGCCGAGATCGCGATCGACACTACGCCGAGCGGCAATTCGTACAGCCGATTGGCGTAATAGAGCCACGACACGGCGCTCTGCGATGCCGACGCCACCATCGCGCCGGCCATCAGTTTGAGCTGCGGAATGCCGCCGGCGACCACGCCCGGCACCGCCTGGGCGAAGAAGCGGCGCACGTTGTCCCATGGCGTCAGGCGCGGCCGGACCGGCGGATTCGCAAGCCGCAGCACCGCCGCGCCGACGAGGACCAGTTGCGCGATCCCGGCGAGCACGACGGCGGCCGAGAGCAGCGCACCCGCGAAGGCCGAGGCTTGGGCGCCGAGGAAGATCACGCTTGCCACGGCGGCGACGAAGACCGCGTTGAACACGACGAGGCCGAAAGCCGCGGCGCCGACGCGGCCCTCCGCGTTCAATACCGCGGCCGTCACCGCAACGAGCCCCGCAACGGCCACATAGGGGATCGAGAGCCGCACGTAGTCGACCGCGAGCGCGAAGCGCTCGCCTTCGATTCGAAATCCCGGGGCAATGATGCGCACGACGATCGGCGCAAACAGCATGCACAGCAATGCAGTGATGCCCAGCACGACCAGCATGGTGCCGAGCGTCGCCTCGCCGAAACGGCGGGCGCCGCGGGGACCGGTTTCATCGCGCAGCCGCAGCCACATCGGCACGAAAGCGGCGTTCAGCGCGCCCTCGGCCAACAGCCGGCGAAAAAGATTGGGGATCTGCAGCGCGGCAAAAAAGGCGTCCGACAGCACGCCGGCTCCGAGCACCGCCGCGATGCCGGCATCGCGGATGAATCCGAGCAGGCGCGACAACAGGGTTGCGGCGCCCACGGTCGCCACATCGCGTGCAAGCGACATGTATGCAAACGGCCTCCGCGCCGCTCGGCCCGGCGGGTTGCCGCGGACCGGTCGGTCGTATATTGCACGGCGCCCGCCTCCCTCGCCAGCCGACGCAAAGCGCAAGTTCCTCGATCCGGAGACGCCTTGTGAGCACCGCCCGCTACGATGTCGTCGGTCTCGGCAACGCCATTGTCGACGTGATCGCGCGCGCCGAGGAGGATTTTCTGATCGACCACAACATGCACAAGGGCAGCATGGCGCTGATCGACGAGGCGCGCGCCGAGGCGATCTACGCGCAGATGGGACCGGCCATCGAGATATCCGGCGGCTCCGCCGCCAACACCATCGCCGGAGTGGCGAGCTACGGCGCCCGCGCGGCCTTCATCGGCAAGGTCAGGGACGACGCGCTCGGGCGCGCCTTCGCGCACGACATCCGCGCGGCCGCCGTTGCCTACGCGACGCCGTTCGCCGACGGCGGTCCTTCGACCGCGCGCTCGTACATTTTCGTGACGCCCGACGGCGAGCGGACCATGAATACCTATCTGGGCGCTGCCCAGCATCTCGCCCCCGCGGACGTCGATCCGGCGTTGGTCGCCGCCAGCGCGATCGTCTATCTGGAAGGCTATTTGTGGGATCCGATGAATGCGAAGGACGCGTTCCGCAAATCCGCCGCGCTCGCGCACGCGGCGGGACGCGCGGTCGCGCTGAGCCTGTCGGACGCGTTCTGCGTCGACCGCTGGCGCGAGGAATTCCGCGAACTCGTGCGCGGCGGAACCGTCGACATCCTGTTCGCCAATGAAAGCGAGACGCGCAGTCTTTATCAGACCGCGGACTTCGACACGGCCGCGGCGGCGCTGCGCCAGGACGCGCGGCTCGCGGTGGTGACGCGCGGCGAAAAGGGTTGCGTGGTGATGACCCGCGACAGCGTCACGGCCGTGCCGGCGTTTCCGGTCGAGCGGGTGGTCGACACGACTGGCGCCGGCGATCTGTTCGCGGCGGGCTTTCTGTTCGGCCTCGCGCGCGGGACCGACCACGAGACCGCGGCGCGCCTCGGCGCGCTCGCGGCCGCCGAGGTGATCGGCCACCTCGGCGCCCGGCCGGAAACCTCGCTCAAGGCGCTGGCCGAGCAGAACGGATTGCCGGTTTGAACGGCGCGGTGCCGAGACGCGCGCTCCGCGCAGTAACCAATTGGTAAGCAAAGTTCGTTACCGGTTGATGAATCTCCAACCGGGATCACTGCCATGTCCAACCCAACGGACGTCGCCGCGGACAAAGCCGAGCCGGCGGCCGTCACGAGCGGGCCGCCCATCGCCGCCACGCCGCTCGCCGATCGTGCCGGGACCGAAACGCCGACGGCTGCAAGCGCGACGATCGAGCCCGCCAAGGTTGTCATCCCGGAGGCTGCCGCCCCCATCGTGCCGGCGCCGGAGCCGCCGCCGATGCCGCGCGTCGCCGTCCTGCCGCCCAAGCCCGACGCGCCGCCGGTCGTCGCGTCGCCGGCGGACGGCGCCGCGGTCCCGCCAACCCCAGCGGGGCCGGTAACGGCCGGGCGCGAGGGGCCGCGCGGCAGCCGCTTTGCGCTGCTGGCGGCCTGCGTTGCCGTCGCCGCGAGCCTCGGCGCGATCGCTGGTTCGCTCGGCGTCGCCGGCCTGCACCACGAGACGTCCGTTGCGGCGCCGGCCGTCCGGCACGAGGCCGGCGAGGAGGTTCGCGCGCTAAAGGAGACGGTGGCGCAGCTGCGCGCCAACGTGAAGAGCCTGAACGACAGTTTGGCGGCGCTGCGCACCAGCATCAACACGTCGACGTCGACGGCCAACGCACAGTTCGCGAAAATCACCGAGACGCTTGATCGGGTCGAGCGCACCCAGGAGCGGCGCGTCACGACGCTCACGCCGTCGCCGGAGCCGACCGGCTCGATTGCACCGGCCGGCGCCGGCGACTCGAAGTCCGCCGCGAAACCGCCGATCATCGAAGATTGGATCGTGCGCAAGATCTACGACGGCTCCGCCCTCGTCGAAGGTCGCCGCTACGGCATCATCGAAATTGCGCCGGGCGATCCGCTTCCCGGCATCGGCCGCGTCCAGGAAATCAAGCGCCAGGACGGCCAGTGGGTCGTGGTGACGCCCAAGGGCCTGATCGTGCAGCGGCGATAGCGCCCCCCACCCGCCCAGGAATTGATTCATCCGACCGGCGCCGCGGCGCCGGCGCACGATCGCACGTTCGTGACGCGCCGCCCCGCCGCTGTCCCGCCCCGCCATGCTATATCCCGCCGCGTACCATCGCGCGGGAGAGCAGCATGGCAAGCACCTCGTTCGCGGTCGCGTTGGCAGCGATTGCAGCATTTCCGCTTGCCGCCCTGGCGCAGGAGCGGGCTCCGGCCGCGCCGCCCAGTGCCGAGCTGGCGGATCGCTGCCCCGGCCTCGTCGCGCTCGACGCCCCGCGCGTTATTCCGGCGGCGGTCAGGCTTGCCGGGCTCGAGGACGGCCAGGTGCGGCTGACCTATGTCGGACATTCCACCTTCCTGATCGAAAGCCCGCGCCTGGTGCGCATCGCCACCGACTACAACGATTACGTCAAGCCGCCGATCCGCCCCGACATCATCACCATGAACCACGCCCACTCGACGCACTACACCGATCGCCCCGATCCGGCGATCAAGTTCGTGCTGCGCGGCTGGGCGCCCGACGGCAAGCCGGCCGATCACGACCTCTCGTTCCAGGACGTGCGGGTGCGCAACGTTCCCACCAATATCCGCGACTGGGGCGGCGGCACCGAACGGCACGGCAACTCGATCTTCATCTTCGAGGTTGCCCAGTTGTGCATCGCCCATCTCGGCCATCTGCATCACACGCTCACCCAGCAGCAGCTCAATGACATCGGCCGCGTCGATGTCGTGCTGGTGCCGGTGGACGGGAGCTATACGCTCGACCTCGACGGCATGGTCGAGGTGCTGCATGCCTTGAAGGCGCCGCTGATGATCCCGATGCACTTTTTCGGCTCGTACACGCTCAACCGCTTTCTCTCCCGCGTGAAGCAGGACTGGGACGTCGAGATGGCCGACACGCCCTCGCTCGTGCTCTCGAAGGCGGCCTTGCCGGCGAACCCCAAGGTGCTGGTGCTGCCCGGGCACTGAGCCGGCGGTGGATCAGCGGCCGAACAAAGCGAAGATCAGGCTGACAACGACGCTCAGGATGAGACACGTCACGAGCGGGAAGTAGAACGTGACGTTGCTGCGCTTGATGACGATGTCGCCCGGCAGTTGCCCGAGGCCGAGCCTGGACAGCAGCGGCCAGGCGAGCCCCATCACCAGGATCGCCAGCCCGAGGATGATCAGGAAACGCGCGATGCTCATGGGCCTTCACATGGGCGCGCGCGGGTCGCGATCAAGCCTCGACGGTCGTTCCGGCGCCATGAAGCGGCGAGCTTCTGAAAAGGCCGCCCATGGTCCAATTTTGGAATCAGTTCTCGTCAAATCCAGCTTTTGCCATTTGTAAATTGCTACCTCAAAGATAGGATGTGTGAGTTAGCTCACACATCCCGGCCGGCGCTGGTGTGAGACTATCGTGAACAAATCCAACCGCGAGGAGGCGACCATGACGAGCGGCGGACCGCAGTCGATCACGCGGCGCGATGCGTTCAAGGGGGCGGCCGCGGGAGCGGTCGCGGCCGGGCTTGGCGTGCTGACCTCGAAGGAGGCCATTGCTCAGGAGGTCTACGACGCGATCGTGATCGGCACCGGGTTCGGCGGCACCATCGCGACGATCGCTCTGAGCGCGCACGGCAAGAAGACCCTCGTCATCGAGCGGGGAACTTTCTGGATCACCCCGGAGACCCTCGGTGCCCCAACTGCTCCCGGCAACGCCGTGGGGGACTGGGCGAAGGGCAAGGGGCTGCGCGTGCAATATTGGCCTCGCCCCGACCACGCGCTCGGGCTGCTCGATCTCCTGGCCAATCGCTATCACGAGGAAAATCCATATGGATTGCATAACTACCGCATGTTCCGCCAGGCGCACATCCTCACCGCAAGCGGCGTCGGCGGAGGCTCGCTGATCTATTCGAACGTGAATCTGCGCGCACAGCCGGCGGTGCTCGACCGCATTGGCCTGAAAGGAATCGATTACGATCGCGCCGAGCGCTACATGGAGAAGTACCGCGGCAAATTGAGCAAGGTCGTCACCAAGATCCCGTTGCCGCCCGGGGTCGCCCCGGAAAAGCTCGGCGCCAAACTCGATCCCGCCCAGGACCCCGACAAGCTCGCGAACAAGGGCTACCTGCTGCTCGATCGCAGTCGCGCGTTGCGTGATGCTTCGGCTCTCGTGTCGAAACAGTTCGGCATCGAGATGCCGTGGTCTCCGCTCAATCTCTCGATCACTGAATATGTCCATGGAGCCGCACCCGAAGCCGACGGCAGCCATACGTTTTGCGAGCGCCAGGGGCGCTGCATGCTGGGTTGCCTGCCGCAGGCGCGCCATACGTTGAACAAGACTTTGTTCAAGTGGGTGCTCTCGAAGGACGCGCGGGTGACGCTGTCGTCCGAATCCGAGGTCCGCACCATCAAGCGCGTCGGCGACGGCTACGAGGTCACCTATCTCGATCGGCGCGGCACCAACCTCGATGGCGAGTTGCGCACGGCGCGCGCCTCGCAAATATTCCTCGCTGCCGGCGTGCTTGGTACCACTGAGATCCTGTTACGGTCGCAGCGTGACGTCGGATTGGCATTGAGCGACAAGGTCGGTACCGGCTTCTCCACCAACGGCGATTTCGGCGCGCTCGCAGTCGGCACCGCCATGATCGGCCCCGACGGCAAGCCGGTCCTGGGCGCGGACGGAAAGCCCGCCAAAGCGAGCGTTTATCCGACGCGGGGCCCGATCAACACCTGCGAGGTTCGCTTCGCGATCGATGGCCGGCACTATACCATCGAAGACAGCGGCATCCCCTCGATGTTTGCGCGCATTGTCCGAACCGGCCTCAATGACCGCAAGGCTTTGCTTGCATTGACGGACCCGGCCGCTTTCGTCGGCGGCCAGACTTCGTCGAACATCGGATCGCTGCTCGGATCGATCAAGGAGCGGCTGTTCGGCAGGAAGGACCGCGATGCCAGCAAGGACCGTCACGCTACCGAAGCTGAATTGATCGACGACGTGTTCTTCTTCAATGCCATGGGTGAAGACGAGGCGAACGGCGTCTTCTCCCTGCAAGGGGATGAGCTCGATCTCGATTGGCCGGCGGACAAGCCGATCGGCGATCAACAATGCTTCAGCAAAGTCGAGCAGGCGATGCAGCAGCTCAGCCTCGCCATGGGCGCCAGCTATACGCCGCTGCCGACATGGGAAGGCCTGTTCCCGGTACTCGATAGAAGGACGGTGGTCGTCACCCATCCGCTCGGCGGCTGTCGGATCGGGCCGACCATGGCGGAAGGCGTGGTCAACGAGTTCGGTCAGCTCTACGACGGCGGCAAGAAGTCGACCGATCCGCTCGCCGTGCATCCGGGCTTCTTCGTGGTTGACGGCTCGGCCATGCCCGGTGCGCTTGCCGCCAACCCGACTCTCACCATCTCGGCCCAGGCGCTCAAGGCGGTCGAGCGGGCGGTCGGGCCGCTGCCCCTCTGACGAGGGTCCGGCGCCGCAGCGGCGCCGGCGTCTATCCAGCCGGCACTCCGGCCTCGCTGGTGACCGCGCCGGTTGTGATCAAGCCGGCGCGCCGCCAAACGGCGCATTCGCGCGATTGTCTCGCTTTACAGGCGGCGTCTTCTGTGTGACGCTTTAGGTTGCGAAACGGCAATGTTCTTACGTCGGTCCGGATCAGCCGGACCGGAAAATGCCGCGCTACCCCACATCTCTCGCGCACCGCTCCACGGCAGGCTCGGCCAAACAGGGACGGCCCATGGGGGACAACATCGGCCCGCACGATCTCGAGCAAGTCGTCGTCCCGTTCACCGCCGGCGACGGCATGCCGCTCAATCTCATCCATGTGCGCGGACCGAATGCGCCGTCGCGCGGACCGGTGCTGCTGGTGCATGGGGCGGGCGTGCGCGCGAACCTCTTCCGTCCCCCGGTCGACACGACCGTCGTTCAAGCGCTCGTCGCCCACGGCTACGACGTCTGGCTGGAGAATTGGCGCGCCAGCATCGATTTCCCCGCCAATCCGTGGTCGCTTGACAAGGCGGCCCTGTACGATCATCCGAAGGCGGTCGAGACCGTCGTGCGCGAGACCGGCAGCGACAAGATCAAGGCGGTCATCCATTGCCAGGGCTCGACCAGCTTCATGATGTCGGCTGTCGCCGGGCTGGTGCCGCAGGTGACGGCGATCGTCTCCAACGCGGTGGCGCTTCACCCGCGCATTCCGTCGGTCACCATGACCAAATTCCGCTTGACGTTGCCGCTGCTGGGGCGCCTGCTCGACTATCTCGACCCGCAATGGGGGATCGAGGCGCCCACGCTGCTGGCCAAGCTGATCACCGCCTTCGTGCGCGCGACGCACCACGAGTGCGACAACACGGTGTGCCGGCTGGTCAGCTTCACCTACGGGGTCGGGTTTCCGACGCTGTGGAGCCACGAGAAGCTCAACGATGCCACGCACGAGTGGATCAAGCACGAGTTCGCCAAGGTGCCGGTGCGCTTCTTCGAGCAGATCTACCGCTGCGTGAAGGCCGGGCATCTCGTCGCGATCGACAATCTGCCCGGACTGCCCGCCGAGTTCGGCGTCCGGCCGCCGGAAACCGACGCGCGGTTCGTGTTCCTGGCGGGCGAGCTCAATCGCTGTTTCCTGTTTGCGAGCCAAGTCGAGACATTCGACTATTTCGATCGGCACCGCCGCAATTATCACGCGCTCCACGTCCTGCCCGGCTACGGCCATCTCGACGTATTCATCGGAAAGGACTCCGCCCGGGAGATTTTTCCGCTGCTGATCTCCGAGCTCGACAAGCACTGACAGCCGGGACGCTCGCTCATGTTCCAGCCTCGCCGCATCTCCCGACAGACCGGCCGCTACGCCCTGGTCGACGGCATTCCGTTCAGGATGCCGGTGCAGGGCATCAAGTCGTCGGCCATCCTCGCCGCCTTTCCGGTCGATCCCGTCAAGGCGCGCGCGCTGCTCCAGGGCAACGAGATCCATCCCTACGTCCTGTGGAACAAGGGCGTCCTTCTGGTGACGGTGATCGATTATCGCGACACCAACATCGGCAAGTACATCGAGTTCAGCATTGCGCTCGCCTGCACGCACGGAAGCCGCCCGGCGCCGCGGTTCTTGCCCGCCGTGTTCCAGCGATTCTACGCGACCGGCCAATGGGTCTACGACCTGCCGGTGAGCACCGAGGTGTCCGTCAAAGGCGGCAAGGGCATCTGGGGCATGCCCAAACATCGGGCCAACCTCAATTACATCGAGGGCGAGCGCGCGATCTCGAGTCAGTACGACCTCGACGGCCAGCTCGGCGTCTATGTGGCGGTGAAGCGGCCACGCTCGATCTGGCTGCCCGTCAGCACCGGCGCCGTCAATTATTCCGGCTTTCGCGGCATGCTGATGAAGTCGCTGATCTACTTTTCCGGCAAGGCCGGCTTCTCGCTGTTCAACAAGGGCGCGGGCAAGCTGGTGATCGGCGACGTGCCGCGGGTGCAAATCCTCAAGCAGATCGGGCTCGAGCCCGATCCGATCGCCACCCTCTATCTGCCGGAGGTGACGGGCGTGCTCGATGATCATTTCGAGAACTGGTTCCTTTCCTACGAGGCGCCGCCCACCACTCCGCCCGAGGGCCTGGAGAGCGTGATTGGATTGGGGCAGAGCCAGGAATGGCTTCCCCCGCCGTCGGCGCCCGTGCCCGGACGCTGGGAGAATTAGCGCATGTTCCGGCGAAGTGGATACCGGTTCGCCGGTAAGAACATGCGCCATTCAACGATTCTAGAGCATGTTCCGATTCCGAAGGAACGGGACATGCTCTGGAGCATGACGGGAGCGACCGCATGGCTGGCCAGACGCTGGGATTGACCTTCCGCGAAACGATGAAGGGCGGGTTCGCGCTGGGCGAGACCGACCCGGAAACCGGCCGCCGAAAAGGCGAGGCGGCCGGCACCGAGCTTGCCATGCACGCCACCGTCGCGATCGACGACCTCAACCGCTTCCTCGCCGAGCCGGAGCACCCGGGGGGACTTAGCGGCACGATCGACTTCCCGCCGTTCGGTCTTTCAATTCCAGCCGGCACGGGCGTGTTCAACCTGTTCAATCCGGGCGGCCAGCCCGGCCTCAAGCTGATGGTCTACGAGCTTGCATTCGAGCATGGCGGCAAGCCGTATTATCTCGCCGGTCGCAAGGAGGTGCGCGACGACGGCGTCATCCACATGTGGCGGGACACGACCACGCTCTACACACGGCTGCACGGCGGATCGGACGCCAGCGGCCCGGTGGCGGGGGCCGGCACGCTCAGTCTCGGCGTCAGCGACCTGATCCGCATGCTCGGGACCACGCAGGTCACGAACGCGACCTCGCCCGGCGAGCGGGCGGCGGCGCTCGCCCGCTTCGGCCGATTTTTCCTCGGCCAATTATGGGACACCTACGGACCGCATCTCGGCCGCGCGGGCTGACGGGAGCGCATCATGGATTTCGACGCGATCGTCATCGGCAGCGGTTTCGGCGGCTCGGTGAGCAGCTGCCGGCTGGCCCAGGCGGGCTACCGGGTCCTCGTGCTCGAGCGCGGCCGGCGCTGGGACCGCACCAACTACCCGCGCAAACCCACCGATCATTGGTGGTGGGACCAGGAGAATCCGGAGAGATGGAACGGCTGGATTGATCTGCGGATCTTTCGCCACATGGCGGTGGCGCAGGGCGCCGCGGTCGGCGGCGGCTCGTTCATCTACGCCAACATCTCGGCGTTGCCCCACAAGGACATTTTCGACGCCGGCTGGCCCGAGGAGATCACCTGGGACGGGCTGGCGCCGCATTACCGGACCGTCGGCGAGGTCATGAACGTGCAGGAGGTCCCCGACAATCAATGGCCGCTGCGCATGCAGCTCATGCGCGAGGCGGCGAACAAAATTGGCGCGGGCGACCGGTTCCGCAAGCTCCACTTGGCGGTCTCGTTTGACAAGACATTGTCCTTCGACGGAACGAATCCGATCGATCCGCAACGTAGCAAGCGGTTCACCAATGACCAGGGGGTCGAGCAGGGAACGTGCGTGCACCTTGGCAATTGCGATATCGGCTGCGACGTGGACGCGAAGAACACGCTCGACCGGAACTATCTGGCGCTGGCGGAACGTAGCGGCGCCGAGGTAAGGCCGCTTCATATGGTGACGGCCGTAGAGCCGGCGGCCGGCGGTTATCTGGTCCATTTCGATCGGCTCGATAACGGAGAGCGGCGCGCGGGCTCCGCTTCGGCGCGGCTCGTCATCGTCGCCGGCGGGTCCCTCAACTCCACCGAGTTGCTGCTGCGCTGTCGTGACGTGAGCCGTACGCTCCCGCAAGTGAGCAAGTTCCTCGGCTGGAACTGGAGCGGCAACGGCGATTTCCTCACCCCGGCCTTCTATCTCGATCGGAAGCTCCATCCGTCCCTGGGGCCAACCATCACCAGTGAGATCGATTTCCTCGACCGCAGCCAGGCCGGCCAGTCGTTCTGGATCGAGGACGGTGGATTCCCCAACGTGGTCGCCAACTGGCTCAAGGTCAGTGAAAGCGCCCACCCGAAGGTCAAGGCGTTTCTCGCGTTCATCCGCCGCGCCATCGAGCGTCACGGCCCGCTCGAAAACGTCATGCCGTGGTTCGCGCAGGGCGTCGATGCGGCCAACGGCACGTTGCGCCTGCGCCGCCGCTGGCTCGGGCTGTTCGGGCCGTGGCGGCTCGATCTCGACTGGGACATCGCGCGCTCGCGCCAGCTGATAGAGGCCATCGTCGCCATGCACGCGCGGCTGTCGGCCGCCACGAACGGGCATCCGGTGGTGCCGCCGACCTGGACGCTCGACAAATACCTGGTCACGCCGCACCCGTTGGGCGGCTGTAACATGGGGACCGTGCCGGAAGACGGCGTCGTCGACCACAAAGGCGAGGTGTTCGGCTACAAGAATCTGTTCGTCATCGACGGCGCGATCGTGCCGGAGGCGGTCGGCGTCAATCCATCGCGCACGATTGCGGCGCTCGCCGAGCGCGCCGCCGCGCTGATCGTGGCCGAGGGGCGGTGAGGCAAGTCGCGCGACGGCCGCCGTCTATCCGGCCAGCATCTGGCCGCCGTCCACCACGATGGTCTGGCCGGTGATCCAGCTGGAGTCATCCGACGCCAGGAACAGCACCGTGTTCGCCACCTCCTCCGGCCGGCCCAGCCGCCCGAACGGAATGCCGGACAGGACGCGCTGATAGAGCGCGGGCTCCGCCGTCTTGCGATGCTCCCACATGCCGCCCGGGAACTCGATCGAGCCGGGCGCCACGCTGTTGACGCGGATGCGCGCGGGAGCGAGCGCCACCGCCTCGCTTTGCGTGTAGTGCACCACCGCGGCCTTCATCGCGCCGTAGGGCGGCGTGCGCGGCGAGGGGCGCAGCGCCGAGATCGACGAGGTGTTGACGATGGCGGCAGCGGCCGACTGCTTGAGATAAGGGAGCGCCGCCCGGCTTGCCCGCACGGTCGCCAGCAGATCGACGGCGATGCTCGCCGCCCAGCCGGCCTCGTCGTCCTTCAGCCCGAAGCCGGAGGCGTTGTTGATGAGCACATCGATCCCGCCGAGCGCCGTCGCCGCCTCGGCCACATAGCGCGCGACGGCGTCGGCCTCGCCCAGATCGCAGGTCGCCGCGTGGACCGGACGGCCAAGGGCGGCAAGCTCGGCGCGCGTTCGCTCGAGCCCGTCGGCACCGCGGGCGCAAATCGACACGCCGGCGCCGGCCCGCGCGAAGGCGAGCGCGATCGATCGGCCGATGCCGCGGCTGCCGGCGGCGATGACGACGCGTCGTCCATTGAAGTCGAAGGCCATGGGGGATCCGTCGATTGAGGATGAGCAGGAGGGCGGGGTCGCAAGCCTATGCCGGCCGAAGGCGATATGACAATCTCGTTGTCCCGGACACGCCGCAACGCGCGGCGTCGAGAGGCCGATATTGCGGGAGAAGCATTTATGACCCGGCGTAAGCTGCTGCGTGTCGGCGCCGGCGCGGGCACATCCGACGATCGCCTGGTGCCGGCGCTCGAGCTCGCCGAGCGCGGCGACGTCGATTATCTCGTCTTCGAGTGCCTGGCCGAGCGCACGGTCGCGCGCGAGAACCTCGCCCGCACCAAGAATCCCGACCTCGGCTACTCGCCCTCGCTCAACGAGCGCCTGCGCATGGTGCTGCCGGCCTGCACCGAGCACGGCATCCGCATCGTCACCAACATGGGGGCGGCCAATCCGGTGGGCGGGGCGCGCGCCGCGCGGCGCGCAGCGCGCGACCTCGGCCTGGGCGACATTCCGGTCGCGGTGGTGGCGACGGCGCCGCGCGGCCGGAGCCCTATGAGGTGCGCCTGCGCATGGCCGGCCGCACCCCCGACCGCCGCGCCGCCGGCGCCGTCGGCTTCGAGGTGCGCGCCATGCATATGCACGGCCCGGGCGGCGCCGGCGGCGCCAGCGAGCCCCGCGTGCGCGACGTGCTCGCCGTCAAGTCGGTGCTGCTGCCGCGCCGTTTCGTCAATCCGCAGATCGCCGTGGAGGGACGCTGATGGCCGTGCGCGTCTACGACCTGGCGCACGCGCGTGCCGGCGACAAGGGCAATACGTCGAACATCTCGGTCATCGCCTATGACGCGAACGACTGGGATTTTCTGCGGCGCGAGCTCACCTGCGAGCGCGTCATGGCGGCGTTCAGGCACATCGCCAAGGGGCCGGTCCGCCGCTACGAGCTGCGCAATCTCAAGGCCTTCAACTTCGTGATCGAGAACGCGCTCGGCGGCGGCGTGACGATTTCGCTCGCGCAGGACATCCACGGCAAGAGTCTGAGCAACGTCATGCTGGCGATCGAGCTGCCTGAGCGCGGGGGCTGAATCGATGACATGTGCCGTTCATGGCAATCATCGGATGCCGAACGACCGCAGCGGGGCGCTGTCGATTTGCCTGCACCGACCCGCACGAGCCGGTGATACGGACGATACAATTGAGCGCATGCCGCGATACTTGCGCGGTACACTGCAGCTATAGGATGCGGGGTTTGGAGGCTTTCCTCGATGCCGAACGGTCCTTCGACGTCGACGTTTGCGACTCGTTCCGATCGTCGGCCCGCCGCGCAGGCGGCGGACGAGCCAGCGCGGGCGGAGGAAAGCTACGCGCTGGCCATGGAAGCGATCGGCTACGGGTTCTACGACTGGGACATCGCGGCCGGCACCATCTACATGTCCCCGACGCTGTGCACGATGCTCGGCGTGTCGCCGGAGCAGTCGGCGGCGCTGGCCACGGCCAAGGGCTGGGCAGGCTGGGTCCATCCGGACGACCTTCACGCCTACCTCCGCGCGCTCATCGCCTGTTTCAAGGGCGAGACGGCGCGGTTCGACTGCCAATACCGCCATCGCGCGCCCGACGGCGCGTGGCGCTGGACGCGCCAGTACGGCATGCCGCTGCGCGGGCCTGACGGCCGCGTGCGCCGCGTGCTCGGGGCGGCCGGCGACATCACCGAGACTAAGCAGCGCGAACACGATCTTCACGTCGCCAAGGCCGAGGTCGCGGCCGCGCGCGGCGACGTCGAGCGCGCGCGCGAGGTGATGCAGATCATCCTCGACAACATGACCGACGGCGTCACATTGTTCGACAAGGATTTGCGCTGGCAATTCAGCAATCATCAGCACCAGAAGACGATGCAGTATGGGCCCGAGCTGCTGCGTCCCGGCATCACGTTCCACGACATCGTTCGCTACATGGTTCAACGCGGCGAATACAGCTCCGTCACGGACGTGGAGGCGAAGGTCAAGGAGGTCGCTGCGCGGGCGCTGCGGCCGGGCGGCTCCAGGTACGAGCGCCGCACGATGAGCGGCAAATACGTCGAGTTCAATTTCCAGCGCCTGGAAGACGGCGGCGTGCTCGGTCTTTACCGCGACATTACCGAGCTGAAGCGGCGCGAAGAGGCGCTCGTGGCGGCGGCCGAAGTTCTCCGGTTGATCAGTCGTTCGACCTTCGATCTTCAGATGGTGTTCGACAAGCTCGTCGAGTCGGCGGCGCGGGTGTGCGACGCCGAGGCCGCGATCATATTTCGGCGCGAGGACGCCGGCTACCGGATGGCGGCAAGTTACGGCCTCTCGCCGCAATACGTCGAGTTCATGCGCCAGCAACCGCCAATTGCCCCGGCGCGGGATTCGGTGGTCGGGCGCACGGCGCTCGAAGGCGCGCCGGTGCATATTCCCGATGTCCCGGCGGACCCCGAGTACAAGTTCTCGGAAAAGCAGCGCGACGGGTTCCGGACCCTGCTGGGCGTGCCGCTCCTGCGCGAGGGGACGCCAATCGGCGTGATTGCGCTGGGGCGTTCGGCCCAGCGCGCCTTCGACGACAGGCAGATCGAGCTGATTGCGACGTTCGCCGATCAGGCGGTGATCGCGATCGAGACCTTGCGCCTGTTCGACGAATTGACGAGCCGCGAGGAGGCGCTCGCCGCCGCCAAGCGGGCGGCCGAAGCCGCGCGCGATTCCGCGGAAGCCGCCAACCAAGCGAAGTCGACGTTCCTCGCGACCATGAGCCACGAGATCCGCACGCCGATGAACGGCGTGCTCGGCATGATGGAGGTGCTGGAACGGCAGGATCTCGACGAGGCGCAGCACCGTACGGTCGCCGTCATGCGCGATTCGGCGCAGACCCTGCTGCGCATCATCGACGACGTGCTCGACTTCTCGAAGATCGAGGCCGGGCGCCTCGAGCTCGAGACCACCGTCTTCTCGCTCTCCGGCCTGATCGACGGGGCGATGAGCACGTTCGCGTCGCAGGCCGCCGGCAAGGGGCTTGTCCTCAAGTCGGCCGTCGAGCCCGGCTCGGACGACGCGCTGATCGGCGATCCGACCCGGCTGCGCCAGGTGCTGTTCAACCTGCTGGGCAACGCGGTGAAGTTCACCGAGCGGGGTGGCATCGAGGTGCGCGCCGCGACGGCGCCGATGGGCGGCGGACATACCCGCGTCACCCTCGTCGTGCGCGACACCGGCGTCGGGCTCGATGCCGAGCAGCAGGCGCGCCTGTTCCAGCCGTTTGCCCAGGCCGACTCCTCGACCACGCGCCGGTTCGGCGGCACCGGCCTCGGGCTGTCGATCGTGCGCCGGCTGGCGCAGCTGATGCACGGCGACGTCGCGATCGAGAGCACGCCCGGGCACGGCTCGACCTTCACGGTGACGCTCATGCTGCAGGCGGCGCCGGCGGATTCGCCGCTCAAGACGCTGCTCAAGCCGGCCTCCGCGCCGGCAGCGGCGTCGAGCGCGTTGCCGCAGGACAGCGGCCGATGCGTGCTGGTCGTCGACGATCATCCGGTGAACCGCGAAGTGATGCTGCGCCAGCTCAAGGTGCTCGGGCTTGCCGCCGAGACGGTCGAGGACGGCGTCGAGGCGCTCGCCGCCTGGGTGCCGGGCCGCCATGCGGCGGTTCTCGCCGACATCCATATGCCGCACATGGACGGCTACGAGTTCGCGCGGCGCATTCGCGCGGCCGAGGCGCAGCACGGTGTCGAACGCACGCCCATCATTGCGGTCACGGCGAATGCAATGATCGGCGAGGAGGAGCGTTGCCTCGCGGCCGGCATGGACGCCTATCTGGCGAAACCGGTGAAGATCGAGCGGCTGCGCGCGACGCTCGAGCGCTGGCTCGTGCTCGATGGCGTCGGCGGCGCCGGCGATCGGGCAAGGGCCTGCGAAGCAAGTGCGATCGATCGCAACGTGCTGGCCGCTTGGCTCGGCGACGACCAGGCCACCATCAACGCGCTGCTGCGCAAATTCCGCGATACCGCGACCGAGACGGAACGCGAGATCAACATCGCGGCGCGCAGCGGCGATCTCGCCAGCCTTGCGGCGGTCGCGCACAAGCTCAAGGGCGCCGCCCATGCGGTGGGTGCCACCGGCGTCGGTCTTGCCGCGGCGGAGCTGGAATCGGCCGGCAAGGCCGGCGACCGCGCCCGCTGCCAGGACGGGCTCGGCCGCCTCGCTCCCGAGCTGCGCCGCGCGCTGGCGGAAATCTCCGTCGCGGCCCCGCCGTAGGACTCGTCTTCCGACGTCCGGCTTATGCGGCGGTCGTTATTTGCTCTGAATAGAACGGCGTATCGGCGCTGTCCTGGAAATAGCCGACCTTGGCGACCGGGCCGTTGAATTCGATCATCACGTAGCCGTGCGCATAGACGCCGTTCGTCATGGCGAGCTTGGTCTGGTCGATCAGCTGCGGCGGATCTACCAGATCGCCGGGCACCTCGTACGGACCGTCGCCCTCGAACACCGGGATCGCCCCATGGCCGATGCACCGGCCGTATTGCAGCCCGGCATAGGGCTGATAGATGCACAGATTGTGCTCGTGCCCCCAGAACCATGCGGCGACGCGGCCCGCCCCGGCCTCCCGGAACCGGCCGTAGCTCGCCAGCAGGTGCGGATTGCACGCAGCGAGCTTGCCGTTCACGTTGCGCGGGCCGATCTGCGAGAAGGCGGAGAACAATTGGTGGTGTGACAGCAGAATGGTGCGCCCGGTAAATCCCCTGATGCGGTCGACGTGCCAATCCTCCTCGTCCGTCTCCAGATAGGTCAAGACTTCCTTGACGTGGAACGGGTCGTGGTCGTGCAGGCCCGTGTCCAGTCCGAGGAACTGCCAGGCGCCGTCGCTCGCGCGCAGGCAGAAGAAGCTGGCCGGCTGCCGTTGCGTGCCGCCGTTGAGCTTGTCGATGAGGGCGTAGAAGCCGGTCCCGGTCGCGTACATGTCGTGGTTCCCGGGTATCGTGT
>WNEY01000844.1_pt1 | contig 20717 bp, 17 predicted proteins | sample 5400531 | NCBI WGS metagenome assembly WNEY01 (sample SAMN13153338, study PRJNA577476) | soil metagenome | isolation source: 200 cm saprolite under Douglas fir tree site 1 | place: USA:California | collected 2015-04-18
GGATATGGGGCAGCGTCTGGATAAGCGAGCCGATCGCGATCTGGGTGTTGCCCGCGATCACGTCCATCATCGCGGGCCCGCCGCCCTTGAACGGCACGTGCACGATGTCCAGGCCCGACTGCAGCTTGAAGAGCGCGCTCGCGAGATGCTGGAAGCTGCCGACTCCGGCCGACGCGTAATTCAGCTCCCCGGGCTTTTCCCTGGCAAGCGCGATCAGCTCTTTCAGCGAGTTGACGGGCAGCTTTGAATTGACGGCGAGCACCACGGGCCCGGTTCCGAGCAGCGCGACCGGCGCAAAGGCGGTAGCCGGATCGTAGGGCAGCTTGTACATGGAAGCGCCGAACGCGTAGGCGGATGAGATCAAGAGCAGCGTATGGCCGTCGGGCGCCGATTTCGCCGCCGCTTCGGTGCCGATGATCCCGCCCGCGCCGCCCTGGTTGTCGGCGACGACCTGCCTGCCCAGGCGCTCGGAGAGCTGGAAGGCGATCATGCGCCCGACGACGTCGTTGCTGCCGCCGGGCGGGAACGGGATGATCAGCCGCACCGGCTTGCCGGACTGGAATCTCTGCATGTTTGGCATCGCGGTTTCCTCCCTAGCGCACCGTCAATTCGATCAGCGTCGTCGTCTCGAGGTCCTCGCCGAACCACGCCTTGAGCGCGGCCTTGCGCTTGCCGATGTATTCGATTCGCCCTTCCTTTTGCGTCATCGGCAGATCGTGGCCCGGAATGAGAACGCTGCCCGGCCGTCTTTTCCACAACTGCCAGATCCTCTCGATCGACGCGCTGCTCGTCATCGCGTCGTAGGTGGCTTCGCCCTTGCGCGAGAGCAGCTCGGCGCGGTTCTTCGCCGCGTCGCCGGTGAAGATCGCGTCGCGCTCCTCCCCCTCGAGGACGAACACGAGGTGGCCCGGCGTGTGGCCCGGCGCGGCGTGCGCCTTGAGCCCCGGCATGCATTCCTGGCCGGACGCGACCGGGTGCAGCGAAGGCCAGTTTTCGAGCTCGCGCATGTAGAGCTCGGGCACCGGCCCCTCGCCCCAGGGCTCGTTCAAGGACCACGCGAGCTCCCGGGCGCCGATCACGATGCGCGCCTGGCGGAACAGGATCCAGTTGAGCGAATGGTCGTAATGCGAATGCGTGAGGATGACGTGCGTCACGTCGGCGGGCTCCAGGCCGCGCTTGGCGAGCTGCTCGATCAAGCCCTTGCGCATGTTGAAGCTGCCGACGTCCACGAGCGCAACGTGCCCGTGGCCGCGGATCAAGGCGACGGTGCTCCAGCCCAGGCCGCCGTGGCACACCATCCTGCCGGGGAAGCCCTGGATGAGGACGTCGATCTCGTAGCCGTCGATCTCCATTGCTTGTTCCAGGAGCTCGTTTACGTTCGGTGAACTTGCTCAGGATCCCGGAGGGAAGGCGACGATCGCGCAAGACGCCCCCAGGACCGCGCACAATGGCGAGTACAGCCACGTGTCCAACCGCGCGAAAGTCGAACCGCGGATGCGTTTGAAAAAACCAACCAGCTGGAAATCGCCGACCGCGCGAGCCACGAGCAGCATAGCCAACAGGGCCGTGCCCGTTTGAAATATCCAGTCTGGAGCAATAGCATCCAACAATCCGATCCGCCCAAGGACGAGGAGCGCGCAGCCGCCAAGGAAAAGTGCCACCGCCAGCGTAGCAGGTTTGGATGGCACAAACGCGGGTCTATCCCCGACATGCGGCAAAGCCGCCGCCATCCACTTGGAGCGGTGTACCGCAGCAAACATGATGTGAATGACCGCCAAAACGAAAAAGGCCGAGGCGGTAGCAATTCCGATCACCACTGTCATTTCAAGGCCTCCCCTGTCGCTCGTTAACCCTTAAGATCGATCTGCATCATGGAGCGTGGTGTGGCTGCGCGGCGTGTGACGATTTTATGTCGGTTTCCTTACTGTGCCTTGCGGCGGGTGCGTAGACGATACCAGACATCCCGAGCCGGCCAGAGCACGACGGTTCCGTTCGCCGCCATTCCTCTTATCGACTGTGTGCGCGATCACCCCTGAGGGTATCTGGCCATCCTACCAGCGCTTGACGTTTCGCGTGTAGCGGGCGATCAGCCCGTTGAGGTTTTCGATGGGGTTGGTGCTTTTGAACGTCCGGTAGAGCGCGCCGTCATGAACCACAACTTCCAATCGTTCGGTGAGCTTGTTGCCGAAAGCAGAGAGGCTCTGAGCCGGATCGCTCAGTTTGTGGCCGGGGCCACCGCCCCTAGTCCTAGTAAGGGCATGGAGCCGACGCGAAGCTTCTCCCGAGTCAGTTGACACCTTGGGCCGACGACCGCAGAGGCGTTGAGCTTGGTCCGGTTTTTCGACACGCTTGAATGCTCGTGACGTCCTTTGCGTTTTCGGTCTCGGTCAACCGCTCCGCTGGCATGGTGTTTCCCGTCGCCGGTTCAGCTCGGCGCGGAACGGCAATCGGATGGACTGTAAGTTCGATAACTCGTAAGGGAAAACCCGTAACCCATAGGGGTTATTGAATGTTCGCATTTCCGTCACGACAATGATCTGGGGTCAGTACAAAGTCATAGATCAGAGGAAAGGTGTCCATGTAAAGAAGTCAGTCGCCCGAAGGAACAACCAGCTTGAAAAGAGTGCGATCGCACTGTCGCGCTGTCCCATACGTCCTTAACAATCCATTCCCCGAGCGCATCGCCGTTGTCTTAAGAAGTTGATGATTTCGTAATCATCGCATCGCGTAACCCTGGCGTTCTAGCATGGTCGGGCAGATGGTGAGCGTGCGGCTGCTTTGGCGCATTGGATTGGGGGGGCAATAATGAACCGCGGGGATGAGAAGCGCGTGGTGGTCACCGGGTACGGTGCCATGTGTGCGCTCGGTGAGAACGTTCCCGAGATTTGGAACGCGATCTTGAGTTACCGGGTCGGGTACAAGCGGTTCGAGTTCCCCGACAAAACGATCAACGCAAAGTTCTTCGGATTCATAGAGCCAGATCGGAAACGGTACCAAAGGTTTTCGAAGGCGCTGCTCAAGATGATTCCCGACTTCGCCAAGAATGCGCTTGTGGTGTCGAGAGAGGCGCTGGACATGGCGTTTGGCCAGAACACCAATCTGGAAAGCATCGGGTCCCCGTTCGACTTTGGCGTCATGATCGGGACGGGTTGGGGCGGGGTTGATTCCGTGAATGTGAACAACAACGACTACCGTCAAAACGGGCTCTCATCATCGTTTGCGACTCTTATGTCAATGAACAGCGCGGCCACGGCGGCAGTCTCCATGAACTGGAACATGCGCGGATATCAGAACACGCCGGTTGCCGCCTGCGCCACGGGCACGATGGCCATCGGCGATGCCTACGAGATCATCAGGTCGGGACGTGCAAGCGTGATGCTTGCCGGAGGCAGCGAGTCTCTCAAGGAGCAATTCAATGTCTGGTCGATAGACATAACCCAGGCGCTGAGCAAGGAGCAGAGCGACACGCGTCTTGCCTGCTGTCCTTTCAGCGCGCGGCGCAGCGGCTTTGTCCTCTCGGAAGGCGCCGCGGTTCTTTGTCTTGAGGAGATGGAACATGCGGTGAAGCGCGGCGCCAACATACTCGGGGAGGTCACCGGATACGCGAACTACTCGGACGCGTACGACATGACGGCCCCGGCGGAAGACCTTCAGGCGCGGCGTCAGGCCATCGTCGGGGCGCTACGAGACGCGGGACGGCAGCCGGCGGAGCTCGACTACGCCAATGTCCATGGGACGTCGACTCCCATGAACGACATCAATGAGTCGAATTCCCTAAAGGCCGCGCTCGGCGACTCTGCGTATCGCATTCCAATGTCGAGCACCAAATCCTACACGGGGCACTTGATCGGCGCCGCCGGAGCACTCGAGGCGATTTTTTGCTTGAAGACCATTGAAACAGGCTTGATCCCGGCAACGATCCATCTGGACGACCCCGATCCGGAGTGCGATTTGAACTTTACGCCGAACGAGCATGTCGCGGGGGGCTCGGTGAAGTCCACCTTAAATCTCAGCTTCGGATTCGGCGGAACCAATTGCGCCATCGTCCTGGAGCGGGTTTAGCGGATTGAGGGGCAGCGAGCCGCCATCCATGTATACGAACTCCAGTCAAGACTTCGGGCCGTTGGGGTCAGGAATGATGGGACTGTCATTCGGCATGTCGGACGTCCGGAGGTGGGCGCACTTCTCGCAGGACTATAACCCCATACACTTCGATCTTCCGCACGCGAAACTTGCAGGCCTAGACTCGCTCGTCGTGCACGGGATGCTCGTTTTGCTGCCGGTCAAGCAGGCGGTCACCGACGCGTTTGTCGATTCGGGAGGGGCCAACGGAAGGTGGACGAAGTTCCGCGCCCTGTTTCGGAACGCCGTTCTTCATGATCGGTCCAGCGCGCTTACCTTGCGGTCAACGGATCGCCGCATCGACTTTCGGCTGCTCGCCGCCGACTCGGGGAAGGAACACTTTCGCGGTACCTGCTCGTCATCGGGCGAATTGCCTATCACGGCGACCGCGGAGGACTGGTTGGAAAGCACGCTCGATTCCGATCATCTCGAGGAGCGCATGCTTCGCTTTATCAATTACTACCCGTTCGTAAAGCGAGGGTGGATAGCGCTGGACGCGATCATTTTCGCCGATTTCATCCGCACCAAGCTCAAGGCGATTGAAGCGATGACGCAACCATACGTCGCCAAGATGCCGGGGGGCAAGGTCCTCGTTCAGGTGAGCCAGACGGTCTTTATTGACAAAGATCTCATCGGTGAGGATGTCGACCGCACCCGTCGCTTGCAGCGGGTGACCTACAAGTTGGCGAGACCCGAGCTGATTCCGGGCGACGATCAACTGATTGGGACGGTTTTACTCCCGGTCCTGCAGGATCAGAGACAGATCATGCTGCTGGAACTCGGGCTTATGGTGAAGGGGATCAACGATAGATCACAACATTTAGGAGAGAAGCACCATGAATATCTATGAGTTCCTGAAGTCAATCATCCTTGAGATTAACGACATTGACGAAGCCGACCTTACTCCCTCGCTGAAGGTGGACGAGCTGGCGTTGGACAGTCTGGATTACGTGGAGATCCAGGTAAGCGTCAAGAAAAAGTACGGTGTACAAATCAACCCCGAGGTGTTCTCGTCCGGAAAAGTGCAGACGGTGGGCGACCTCTGCATGTACATCGAGTTGAATCAGGGCAAAGCGATGGAAGGAGCAGTCGCCTGAACGCAAGGCCTTCGATGGCCAAAGGAGACAGAAATGATGCCGGAAGCAACGCCAGCTGTCGCACTTACGGCGAAGAACTCGCAGGCCGTGATGAAACTCATCGCCACTTCGCACGAGCGGCCGATGGATCTCAAAACCGTCCTGCCGTGGAACCAGGGGATGGACACGAAGCTGCCGCCCAAGGAACCGGAGCAGTGCTGGATCTACGGCACGCCCCACTATGAAGCGCTGACCGCGGAGCAGCGCCACGAGCTGCTTTGGAAGGAGACCGCGCGGGATGTGTCCATGTTCATAACGCTCGAACAGACCCTTCCGCCTTTGTATCTCGGATACATCAACCGGTACGGCGGAAGCATTTCATCGGAGGTCTACGAGTACATGATGATTTTCTCAAAAGAGGAGATCGTGCATACGCTGGTTTTTCAGCGCTATATGGGTCTCGCCGGTCTGAAGCTTTTCACCCCACCGGACGGGTTGCACGACCTGTTGGTCAAGCAATTGCCTGAGATGCGTCCAGTGGCCGGCATACTCTGCACCCTGGTCATCGAGTGGATCGCTGAGCTCGCCGCAATGCACGGGACGCAGAGCGCGAAAATCGAGCCATTCACCCGCGAGATGTTTTATCAGCATCACGTTGACGAGTCGCGGCACATAGGGTTTGGCCGATGGGTCGGAGAATCGTACTTCGAGACGGCGCCGGAGCGCGAAGCGCAGGAGATGCGCAAGCTGTTGCAGGGAGTGATGGCCCGGCTGATTCCGCAGTTTACCTACAATCCGGAGATCGTCGGGCATACGTCGTTTCGATTCCCGATCGCGCGGGAAGACTCCGCGCAGATTCAAGCAGTGCGGACCTCCGCGGCCAACACGGCGCTGAATGAGAAACGGTTCGGCCCGCTCTTCTCATGGCTGAGGAAACTGGAGGTCATGTAAAAGTGAACGATCAATGGGACGCCATTTGCGTCGGGGCCGGGATCACCAGCCTCGCCTTCGGGGCGCTGCTGGCGCTGCGACATCCCGGAGTCCGTGTTCTGTTGATCGACAAGCACACGGTTCCGGGCGGCTACGCGACGGTGTTTCGACGACCCAAGTCCCGGGCGATCTTCGATTGCAGCCTGCACAAGCTGAGCGGAGTGCTCGACGGCGGCAACCTTCACCGCATTTTCGCCGAATTGAAACTCGAGGAAGAACTCACGCTCAAGTTTTCGGAAGATTATTTTGAAACCTGTTTGCCCGAAGGCTCCTTCACGCTCGGGAACGAGCCGGAAACCGTCAAGCGCACGCTGATCGAGCGATATCCGCTTGAGCGGGACGCATTGCGGAATTTCTTCGGTGACGTGGAAGTGCACGGAAGAAACGGGTACTACCAGTTTCAAATGCTCGAAGGCAACTACCTTCCGGAGGTCTCGCAGCTGCGTTACGCGCACAAGTTCCTGAAGACCATATCGGTAAGTGAGGCCTTCCGCGAGCGATTCAAGGACACCTATCTGAAGGAGATTCTCGGAGCCACCGGTATTTATGTCGGCGGATTCCCGGAGGACCTCGGCTATCTGTACTTCCTGCACGTCGTATACGCGACCCTGTACAAGGGCAACGCCTACGTAATTGGTGCGTCACAACGGCTCTCGGACGTCCTCACCAGAAGGATCGGCGCAGCTGGCGGCGGGGTCATGCTGGGAACGACAGTCAGAAAAATAATCACCAACGAGGCAAACGAGGTCGTCGGCGTGGAGACCTCGCGAGGGCGTTTTTTTGCCAAGGCGGTCTATATCAACGCCTCGCCTCATTATGCCTTGGGCACCTTCTTTGACCGCACCGCCGAAATGGACACGGTCGCGCAGAAGCTGCGCGGGTTGAGGCCATCACGTTCGACGACGACCTTGTATCTCACGACCGACACGGATCCCGTCGAGCTCGGCTTGACGAGCACGGAGACAATGGTGTTCAGCAGCAGCACCCATGAGCAGTGTTTGACGGCTCGTGCAGATGCACAAAGTTCCGACGGTGACGGCGCTTTATATGAAAAGGCTTTTTGGCGCTGTTCGCCGACGGAAGTCACCAACTACCACGCGCTCGACCCATCCGGGGGCCGCGTGATCTGCGCCAATGTTCTCGATTCGATATCGCATTGGCCGGTGCGACGATCCAAGGAGTACAAGGAAAAGAAGAATCGGGCGGCGAAGGCTCTGATGAATCGATTGCTCGCGGCAAAACCGCAATTTGAGGGCCACGTTGTTTCCTCCGAGATCTCGTCGCCTCGCACCTATCTCCGGTTTACGAACAACACGGACGGCGCGGGTTACGGCGCGGCGGTAGGCAAGGACCTTTCCGGGCACGTCTTTCACCATAATTTTCCGGTGAAAGGCGTGCACTTCTTGAGCGCATGGGTGGCGGGCCCGAGCTATGAGGCGGCTTTTGGGTTCGCCGAAATGAAGGCAAAACAATGGAAACCCGCGCAGAAACAACCAAGCGCGTAGGAACGGTCGCACAACGGCTGCTCCGGCTGTTGATGCGGGTCATGTTCCGTCCCGTGTTCGGTTGGCGCGGACCGGACGCCGGCGATGTGGGGCACTTCGAGGTCGGGGGCATCGACGGCAGTTCCTTGAACGCCGCGTGCCATGAGACGGATCACTCGCGCCCCAGGGGTGTCGTCATTCTTTGTCACCCGTTCTTGAAATACGGGATGAACTACTTCTTCCGCAACGGGTATCACCGATGGCTGGCCGGCGCCGGGTATCACGCGGTCGCGTTCAACTTCAAGGGATTTGGTACGAGCACTCTTGTCGGCGTGTCGTTCGCGGACGACGTCACTTCTATCGCCTTGTGGGCTCGGCTGAGGTATCCGGAGCTGCCGCTGCACCTGCTCGGCGTTTCCTTCGGGGGATATCACGGAGTGCATTCGCTTGCGGCGCAAAAGCCGGTCGTGTCGTCGGTGCTGCTCGACAGCGTCCCCGCCAGCATCTCCAGCTTTTTCGACAGCGGGTTGGTGGGGGCCGCGATGCGGTGGCTGAGTGGGAGTCGTTGGGCCGCCATTACGGGCACAAAGGCCCTCATCGATTCGTTGTCGGCCATGCCAGCCATTCCATGCCTGTTTCTTTACGGAAACCAGGATCGATATATATCCGGTAAGGAGATAGAGAAAATCGGCATGGCGTGCAACTCGGGAAAAACGGTGATGTACGAGGACTGCGGCCACCTGGAGATCAGGAAGCGCCACCCCGAGGACTACGTCCAAGAAGTGGTCCGTTTCTTCGACGAACACAGTGTACATGCGAACGCGATCACCGCGGGCTGCAGCTAGTGTTCCGTCCCGTCGATTCGTGGACGATCCATGGCCGCATTCAGTGACGAAGCAAGGAAGTGGGTCCTGGTCACCGGCGGAACTCGAGGGATTGGCCGGGGGATCGTCGAGGTACTCGCCCGCGCCGGCTACGAGGTGCTGTTCACGTATCAGCATTCGGGAGCTGCCGCCCGCGAGGTCGAAAAGATCGTGGCCGACGCTGGCGGCAAGGCCACGGGTTACTGTTGCGACGGCACGGATGAAGCAGCCGTGAAGGCGCTCAGCCAGAAGATTCTGGCTGAGCGAGGGCCGCCCTATGCGATCGTGAATAACGTCGGGATAACCCGCGACAGCGTCCTGCTGCGCATGACCACGGAGCAGTGGCGTGAGGTGATCAACACCAATCTCGACTCGGCGTTCTTCACGACCCGGGCTTTCATCTGGGCCATGATCCAGGCGGGCGACGGGGTGATTCTGCAGATGGCATCTGTAACGGCGTTGAAGGGCAACGCGGGTCAGACCAACTACGCCGCCACGAAAGCGGCCTTGGTCGGCATGACCCGATCACTCGCGCTCGAGGTGGCACGCTTCAATATCCGCGTCAATGCGATTGCGCCAGGCTTCATCGCCACCGAGATGGTGGACAAGATTCCCGAGCGGCAGCAAAAGCAGATCAAGGACGCGATCCCGCTCCGGCGATTCGGAACGGTGGAGGAAGTGGCGTCGCTGGCGGGCTTTCTGGTCTCCCGGCAAGGTGCGTACATCACAGGGCAGACCTTCGTCATCGATGGCGGCCTGAACGTATAGCAACGGGTTTGGAAAGTACAGCAACGCAGATGCTGGCGGAAAGGGTTCGAAAATGAGTTCCGAATACGATGCAGTGATCGTCGGGGCGGGCCTGGGTGGTCTGGCGACCGCGAGCCTCCTTGCGCAGCGGGGCAACAGGGTGCTGATTGTCGATCGTCACAACATCCCCGGGGGGTATGCCACCAACTTCCAGCGCAAGGGGTTTACGTTCGACGTGTCACTGCATTCCTTCGACGGCGTCATGCCCGGCGCGGAGTCGTACAGGTGCATCGAGGCTTGCGGCGTCGCCGGAAAAGTCGAGTTCCTTGGACACAGGAACCTGTACCGATTCATCTCCGGAGACATCGATCTGACCGTCAAAGAACGCAACTTGGCGCGATACAAGGACCAATTGGGTAGGCTGTTCCCGCAGGAGAGATCGAACATCGACCGGCTGTTCGCCGAGGCCGAGCGGGCGTATCGGAACGTCAGCGGATTTCTGTATTCCTCTTTGCCGTTCTGGCTTCGCCTTGTGGCGACGCCCTTCCTTTATCACCGGCTGCTCCGATACGAGAATCATACCGTCCACAAGTTCTTTTCACGCTTCACGAAGAATGAGCGGCTCAAATCGGTGCTCGCGGCCCAGTGGACGTACTACGGTCTGCCGCCAGAACAGCTCGCGTTCCCGTACTTCTCCTATCCGTTCATCGATTATCTGAGGAACGGCGGTTATTCCATAAAGGGAGGCTCGCAAAAGCTCTCCGATGCGTTGCGCGAAGTTATCCAGGATCACGGCGGCCGCGTCGTGCTCTCTTCCCCGGTTACGGGTATTCATACGAGCGGTAACAAGATATCCGGAGTAACCACGAAGAAGACCGGCACCGTCCACACGGATACAGTCATCTCCAACATCAGCCCCTATGCGGTGACGCGGCTCGTCGGAGAGCAGCAATTTCCGCCTAAGTTCACGGCCAAGCTCAAATCGGCGCGCCTATCGACGTCGGGCATTCAGGTCTACCTCGGGCTGGACTGCACGCTGCAGGAGCTCGGTATCAGCGATGAGGAGTACATCATTTTCGTCTCCAACAACCCGAGCATTCCATCGCAGTACGAGTCCATGATGTCCGGCAGCATCGACGCGGAATCGACCAGTTGGTCGCTTAATCTCTTCTCGAACGTCGATCCCAGCCTCGCTCCACCCGGCAAGTCGACCCTGGGAATATTCTCGCTCATCGGCGGTGATGGATGGCATCAGCTCTCCAAGTCTGAGTATCGCCGGAAGAAGAACGCGCTCGCCGACATTCTCATACGCAAAGCGGAGACAGTGATTCCCGGCCTCTCCAGCCACATCGAGGTGTGTGAGACGGGTTCCCCCAGAACGATGACGAAGTTCACGGCGAATACGATGGGTAGCATCTACGGCTTCGAACAAAGCCTGCAACAGTCCGGCCTGTTTCGTCGTTTTCCGCAGCGCTATCCGATCAAGGGACTCTACCAAGTTGGCGCCTGGACGTTTCCGGGAGGCGGCTTCATCGGGACCCTGCTGTCGGCGCGCGTGCTCGTTGACCGCTACTTCCGCAGATTGCGGCGCAGACTCGAGTTGCCCGCGCAGAGCCCGACAGAGCGTCAGATCTACGGAGAAGCGTGACCATGATTATTCAATAGTAGAGGTGAAAAATGACGTACGTAGTCACGGACAAGTGCATCAAATGCAAACACACCGACTGCGTCGAAGTGTGCCCGGTGGACTGTCTTTATGAAGGGCCCAACTTCATGGTGATTCATCCCGACGAGTGCGTGGATTGCGGGTTATGCGAGATCGAGTGCCCCGTAGATGCCATAGTGTCGGAGAGCGAGCTGCCGTCGGAAAAGCGGCATTTCCTGGAGCTAAACGCCGAACTGGCACGGATCTGGCCCAAGATTACCGAGAAGAAAGAGAAGCTTCCCGACGCGGAGCGCTGGGCAACTGTGGAGAACAAACTTGGCTATCTCGAACGCTGACTCTACGGGGCGAACCCTTCATCGGGCACAGCAGGATATCGGCTCGATCACAGCCGGTTCGCGTGATCGATTCCACGAATACCGTTCCGATAAATACGACGTAATCGTCGTCGGAGCGGGCATCGGCGGACTGACGTCGGCGGCGACGCTGTCGAATCGAGGATTCTCGGTGCTGTTGCTCGACATGCACTACTCGCTCGGGGGTTGTGCGACGGTCTTCCAGCGCAGAGGAAAGGGGCAAGGATACGAGTTCGATGTCGGGCTGCATTACATCGGCGACTGCAGCCCAGACGGGCTTGTGCCGCGGATCCTGCACGGTGCTGGTGTCAGCGACATACGATTCCTCGAGCAGGATTCAAACGGCTTCGATACGCTGCATTTCCCCGACTTCCAGTTTCGGATTCCGCGTGGCGTTGATGAGTTTCGGCGGCGCTTGGTCGATATGTATCCAAGCGAGATCCGCGGCATTGAGCGGTACATCAACCTGATCCGCCAAGTATGGGATCTGATGGGAGTCCATGCCAATCCGGGGTCGGCATTCCGCGTCCTGCCAAGGGCCTTGTTGGCGCTGCGATACGCCAATGCGACCGTAGGAGAATTTCTCGATACCTGCACCCGGGACGTTCGGCTCAGGGCGGTTCTGACCGGCCAGCTCGGTGTCTATCATCAGCCGCCCAGTCGCGCTTCGCTCATGGGACACGCCGGTGTCTCGATGCATTTTCTGCAGGGTTCGTACTATCCGGCGGGTGGCGGCCAGGTGCTTTCGGATCGGCTGGCGGAGGTTATTGAGCGCAGCGGCAACAAGATTCTGCTGCGAACCAAGGTCAAGCGCATCCTGATCACAAACGGCCGGGTGACCGGAGTGGAGTTCGAAAACAAGACCCTCGGCACGCAGACCGCCCGCGCTCCCGTAGTTATCTCCAATGCGGACCTCAAGCAGACGCTCCTGCAGCTGGTCGGTGAGGAGAAGCTATCCCAATCTACTACGCGAAAAGCCCGCAATTATGAAATGTCGCCTGGGATGGGCGTCGTCTACTTGGGTGTCAAACGCGATTTTCGCGCAGAGGGCATGCCAAACACGAACCTGAGAATATACCCCGGATACGACTTCGAGAAGGCATATCGCACGGTGGCCGAAAACCGATTTCCCGAGCGTCCGCACGTCTTCGTTGGAAACGCGACCCTGAAAGATCCCGAGAATCGGAACGCCGCTCCACCCGGCGTCAGCAATATGCAGCTGATGGCGGTCGTACCATCTAGCTTCAGCAGTTGGGGTGTCACGGAACGCGAATTCAGGGACGGGAGTTATCGAAAGAGCGACGCTTACCGGGAAAGCAAGGGACGTTTCGCGGAATCGCTCATCCGCGAAACCGAGCGCGTGATCCCGGGGTTTGCAAAAGACATCGTCTACAAGGAAGTCTCGACTCCCCTGACCGTCATGCGCTATACCGCGGCGAGTAACGGCACGTCGTACGGGATGTCGCTGGTGCCTTGGCAATTCCTCTATCGGAGACCTGGACCGCGGACCGATATCAAAGGGCTGTTCATGTGCGGTGCGTCACTGCGCACCGGCCATGGCATCTTCGGAGCGATGACATCCGGCGTGGAAGCGGCTGCGATGGTGGTCGGCAGGCGGCTGGTGCGGGAAATCCTGGGGAATCGGCATTGACTGCGGTTCGGGACGGCGGGAGCGTTCGTCTCCCAGGCTAACACAGGCGGGACTCCTTGCGGGACGGCAGACTATGACGCAGTCCGTCCGTCTCCGTTCGAGACATGACCCGGGACGAGTAGCAGCTCGCGTCGCTCACAAGAACATTGAAGCCGATAATAGGTTGCGAGCATATTCCCGGCTGGCGGCACATTCAGTACGCCACCCAACCAAAAAATAAACACAGCGTGCCGATCGCGATGCCGATGATGGGCACGCGAAACCAATAGCGCACCGCCAGCAGCAGATAAATGGCGCTTACCAAGACCGGCAGTACCAGCACCGCCTTGGGCAGGGCAAGAGATTTGAGAAATACTCCAAGCGCGATACAAAGAGAACCAAACAGAACGGCACCGAGACTGTGACTAAAGTTGAAACCCAGCCATGCTTTCCACATGGTTGTGCCGCCGCGGGCAAGCCGAACGCCGGTGGAGGACATCGCTTCAATGAGAGCCGGATCGTCTGGCACCAAGCGTCGCGGCCGGTAGGTGTCGGCGAGCGTATAAACCGCATGCAGCAAACCAAAAATGGCGAACAAGGAGCCGCCAACTATCAGTAAGGGTTCTGTCACCGGTATTCCCCCAATTGCGGATTCTTACGACTGGCTCCGCTCGAAGCGGGTTGGCCCCACGGCATCGAGATGTCAGGAACGCGTCCGGAATTCATGAGCTGGCCGGTTACAGAATCGATTCATTCCGGGTCGATGGAGAATCGGTCCCCGGGTCTGTCAAAAACTGACCTTCAACTGCGCAAAATAAGTCGAGTTGTCGCGCAGGCGGCCGTAAAACGTGTCGGGCGAGCCACGGAACAAGTCGCTTCCCAGCGCCGCCTCCCAACGATCGCTGATGGCATATCTGACCTTCAGCCGCAAGACATGGTCGTGCTGGCCGAAAGTATAGACGTAGGCTGCCTCGGTCTCGAGAGTCTGATATAGCCACCGCTCGCTTACGCGCAGGGCGATGCCGTGATTGTACCGGTGGGTCTGGTTGCTGATTGTCGCCTCGGTCGAGGCGAGAGCGCGGAGACTGGCATCCGGAATCTCATCTACGCGGTGAAAGTTCATCACCACGCGGCTGAGATACTGCAGATTGACGGCGAGAGTTTCGCGAAATAGGCGTTCGGCCCCGAGGACGGTGTACAGGTTCGAGTTTTTGATAAAAGGGTCACGGCCGTCGGAGTCCTCCGTCTTGGTATAAGCAGTCTCCGCCCGCAATCCGAGTCTGCCGACGGTGGTGGCCGCGTCGAATCCAATCACTTTGATCCGATGGTTACTCAATGCCACCGCAACTGCTGTAGGACTGACGAGCGCCGGCGAGACATCGGGATTCAAGTCGAAGCCGGCGTAGTAAGATACCGACCAGTCGATCGCCTTGCCGGTTTGGTCGATCTTGAACGCGCCCTGACGATATTTCCCCTCTACCGGAACGCGCAGCAGCGACACCCCGGGCGCGAGCTGCCCGATCGGTACCGTGTTCCCCTGGAAATCCCATAGCCATACCGGTGTGATCGACAAGGTGCCGAGGCGGTAATCGGCCTTGATCGAGGGCGTGCCGATGCGCTGATCGTCATCCTCCACCGCGAGCAGGGTGAAGTCCCTCGGCGTCAGATTGTCGGTCGGATTGAAACGATCCGCACGGCCCCATGCGATGATCTGTTTTCCGAGCTTGAGGTCGATCGTGCCGCGAGTGGTATCCAAGTATCCCTCGCGCAGAACGTTCTTCGTGTTGTTGGTTCGGCTCGAGAAGAGATCCTGCCTAGAGACGTATCCTTCAGCATACAGACGGTAGTTGTCCAACGGCTCGGAAGTCGCCTTGATCCGTGTGGCGCCGTTGGTCAGATTCGCGTCCTGATCGAGATCCCTCGAGGAACTCCAGTACCCCGCGCGCACGGATCCGGACAGCTGAATGACGTCTGGCAACCGCGCGGCCTCGGGGTCCGCGATGCACGCTTGCGAGCCCGCCATCAGCCAGGCCAGAACTCCCAACCTGCCGGACTTCATTCCGGGCGTTCCATGTACCGGGTAGTGAAGTAGTCATCCTTGATGTTCTGGCTTACCTGAAACTCGTCGAATTGTATGATGGTCTTGTGATCGGTCTGGAGGTTCACGGTTTCCAGGATCATTCCTTGCCATTTGTTGTTTCTCGAGTCGACCAGCCGTATGTTCCGGACGGTGGTTGTCTTGAGGAGTTGGCCGCTCTCGTCCCAATACTGCCCTTTGACCGAGACGAAGTTGTCCTTGTTCACCCAGGTGCGTCGCTTGGAATAGCCGCTATTTTCCCGCACGGAGGCATCGACCGGGGTCGATTCGACGACGAAACACGATTGCCCATCGACGGCTTCCTCACCCACGAAGCGATGATTCCATTCCCCTACGCGGTAGCCTATGATGTCGCCGTAGGAAAAATCAGTCCCGACGAAGCTGTCCTTCTTGTTGGATGAGATCAGGCGCCGCACCTTGTTGAGTCCGGGCAGGTAAATCCAGAGGTCATCATCCGTTCCCGAGTGCTCGATCAGGAGCGTGACCGTTCCGCGGATGTCCGGGGGTGAGAGGAAGCGCGTTACACGCATGTTATCCAGGCCGTTTCCCTGGAGCTTGGTTACGCCGAAGGTCTTGCGCACCCGTTCCTGCCCGCTGCTGTTGATCAGGCGAAAAGTCGCCTTCGAGAAAGAACCGGCGGCCCGGGTAACCGCGTAGTTCCTTTCCATCACGTCATTGGGAGTAGGGGTCTGCGCTTGTGCGGTGTCGGGCCGGAAAAGGCACGCGGAGGCAAGCGCGATCAAAACGGCCGGGGTGACGGGCACGACCCGTTTCTCCCCGATCTGCCGGAAGATGAATCGGGGTCGAAAAGTGAGGATCAAAGATGGAATCAAACTTATGGCGGTGAAGACGCTGGTCGTCATGGCCGCCATGATCAGAATCGCGATCCATGCATGGATACGAAATCCGAACGACAGCAAAAGAACGCTGTAGCCGGCGGCCACCGCCAAGGCTACAAACAGACACGCGGTGCCTGCAGTCCGCATCGTGTGGTGGACGGCCTCTGGCAGAGACGCGCCGTCGCGTAGGGCCTCTCGCATCCTGTAGATCATGTAGATCGCGTAATCGGCCCCGATTCCGACGGCCATCGCGGCGGTTAGCGATGTCGGTATGTTCAGACGGATCCCGGAGAAGCCCATGATCCCGAAGTTAATCAGGACCGCGGCGAACAGCGGCAACAGCACTAGCAGACCGCCGACGAAGGATTGAAACACCAGGGAAGAGATCAGGAAAACCACGCCGGCGATCTGCAATATGTTGAGAACCTTGCTCTTAATCATGACCTCGTTTAAGGCGGCGGCCTGCAGTACGCTGCCGCCGATCTGGATATTCACCTTGCCGCGAAGACGGTTCTTGTCGATGAAGTCGGTGAGAGCGGGGATCAGGCGCGCGACGTAGGCGCTGCTGTCGGTTTTCAGGTAGGCGACAAGGTTCGCGATCCGATAGTCCTGATCTACATAGAGGTCGAAGTCGCCGGGCTCGCCTGAAAGTGAATAGAGCAGCAGATACTGGGAAATCACCTCTCCATTGTCCGGAATCGTGTAGAACGCGGGATTATCCGCGTGCATCGCCTGATTCATCTGCTTTACGAAATCTACCAGCGAGACCGTCTTGCCGACCAACGGCTGATTGTCGAGAAACTGTTGGACCTTCTCCATTGCGCGCAGCACCTCCGGATGCTTGATCGCGTCGGGTTGTCCGCCCTCGAACAGGACGTTCAGAGTATTGGTGCCGCCCAAATGCGAGTTCAGAAACGCGTCGTCTTTCTGAAACGGCAGATCCCGAGAAAAATAGGTCTTGGTGGAATTGTCGATCTCGATGAATGACGTGCCGATAAGCGCGGCTGCGAGAATCCCTGCTGTGACGGCGTAGATCCAGGCACGCCGCTTTGACGTGATCAGATCGGAAAGACCGTCGACGATCAAGTTCCACAGATGCGCATGTCGGGCGCGTGGCGGATCGCTCAGCTTCGGCGGGGGTAGGAGCGACCGAAGCGCGGGCGTGAATGTCATCTCGAGAACAACCGCGCTGAGTATGCCCATGCCCGTGAATATCCCGTACGTGCGTACCGTCACGATGTCAAAAACCGTCAGCGAGAAAAACCCCATGGCGGCGACCACGCCGGCCGTGACCATCACAGGGCCGATACGGGTCACGGATTCCAGCACGGCTTGGCGGTTTGCCTCCTTCGGTGTCAGCGAAGTGGTCGTTCGAATCGACTGATATTCCTCGTAGTACCGCTTTAGAAGCTGCACGGCATGTCCGGCGGCCACGGCAAGAATGAGGATGGGTGTCGTTGAATTGAACGCGTCCATCGGGACCTTCATAATGGCCATGAGGCCCACCCCCCAGGCGACCGAGAACAGGGCGGTGACCAGCGGCAGGAGCAGGCCCTGGATCGTCCGAAAAGCATCGAAGTGCACGAGTCCGATTATGAGAACCGCGAGCGGGAACAGAAACAAGATTCGTTGCGAGTATTTTTCCAAGTTCGAGACATAGATGGGTACGCCTCCAACGGCGATATCGACGGTGTCATCGCGCTCCCGATCGATCCCGGGCATGACGCTGTCGACGATGTCACTGAAACCCTTCGAATCCCGTTTGAACTCGACGATGATTGCGGCGGTGCCGCCGTCGGCGGAGACGATGGAATTCCTGTAGACCGGGTTTGTCGCCAGCGCTTCCTTGAGAGCTGTGATCTGATTTGGGGTCACCGGGCCACCAGGCAGGAGCGGTTTGACCAGGAGCCCGTCTGCGACACCCGTAATTGTCTTGGCTTTCCGGGTCGAGACGCTGAGCGTGTTTGCCTTGACTACATTCGGCGCCTGCAGGAGCCCGGCCGTAATGCGTTGCACCTTGGAGAGCACGTCCGCCTGGAAAATGTCGCCGTGCTTGGGGGTGACGCCCACCAGGATTATGTACTTCGACCCGAATATCTCTTCCACCTTGTTTGTGGCCGCCACGTAGGGATGCGATTGAGGCAGCATGGTATTGGGGTCGAAGATGATCGACAAACTCTTGATTTGGAGCACGAGCAGCGCGGTGAACAGAATCGTGACCCCGATGACAAGAATACGGAAATGCAGGATGAACTCGACGTATCGCCTCATGGAATACCCTTGAGTTCCTTACTTTCCAGACCCTCAGGAAACGACTTTATTCCGCCAGGGCGAGCAGCCATTCCGGGAATGCCGACTACCTCGGTTCCAGGCCGCACTCTGCGCGAACATATTCGTGCACGCGGTTCAAGTGCACGAGGCGCCCAGAGTAGGCATTCTATCTATCGGTACCTCTAGTACGCACTAACCCTTTCGGGTTAGTGCCGCATGAAGGATAGGCGAAGGTCAATCTGAAATGTCGCTCCGGCGCGCGACATTGAACAGCGAATTGGCGGGAGGACGCGTCGGCGACGCTCAGACGGGTTTCAAAAACGAATGCCGGAAGCGATGGCGTCGCCGCCTAGAAAATTCTCGGGTTGCTCACGAGCCCGTGTTCCATCGCCTTGGCAACGGCATGCCCTCGCGTGGAAACATTGAGCTTCGACATGAAGTTTCTAACGTGAATCTTCACCGTCCAGGGGCTTATGCCGAGAATCAGGCCCATCTCCCGATTCGTCTTCCCCAAGCAGATGAGCTTCAGAATTTCGCTTTCCCGCGGTGAGAGCAGGTAATCGTCGACTGTCCGATGCGTCGCAGTTTGGCGAGTAAGGGCGACGTGCAAGTGCGGTACGACCAATTCCAGAAGACCCTGGAGATCCTTATTCCACGTCGAGATGCCGGCGAAGCAAAAATAGCTCGCAGCTTTGCCGCTTACGTCGAGCATGCCGTGGGCAGCGAGGCTGTGAAACCCGTATTTGTTAAAGAGTTCTTTCCATTCACTATCGGTGCTGTGCAGTCCAATGTCGACGGTCTGTTCGTCATAATAGACCGGCGACCTCGTGCGCAACCAGTGTCTAACCAGGGGACTGTTGATCCGGCCGGTACGTTCGATGATTTTCTTGAGATAACTTTCCGGAAAACTTATATTTTCAACGTGATTTGCAGTAAGGGCGACGTAATTTGCCGCGAGATTATCGATGCTCGCTGTTCCACACACGAACATGCTGTGCGGGATAATTTTACATAGCTCCGGGTGCACTTTAGCGGCAAAATCTTGTCGCGACGATGCACTGTGACAGGCATCGAATAGCGGAAACAGCGAATCCAAGCGGTGGGTTTGCGCCGCACGAAAGATCGACTCCATGTTCATCCTCCCTTAATGCTTCTGTGAAACTAAGCTCTCTCGGCGCGCTGCGGGACGTCTCGAATTTTTCCGATACCTGCCCGATCAGCTCAGGTGCCGCTCGGCGCAATAAATGGCGCGCCTCCGGGGTAATATATATTATTCCCATAATTATTTATAGCGGTTCCTGGACCGCTTCGCCGTTTTTTCGGCCGACCCTGTGTCGGCTTTTGTGTTATCGCCGCCGCTTCGGTGTTCGCTTTGCGTCCGGGAAAATCTCTCGTGCCCAAGGCGGTGCTCCCGCGCCCTGACGGGGTGCCGTCCAGGCTGATTTGCCCGATCTGGGACATGCCAAGTGTGTCCTCACTAACGCCGCATGCCTGCTTGGCCAGCTTAGTTTCCTAGAAGGTATACAGCTCCCGGGAATCCACGGGTCGATCCTGCCCGAGCGCAGCGCGAACCGAGCGGGCGGCCAATCCTGTCCGAAATGATGGCCGTAGGAAGTTTGCAGGGTGATTACAGCGGCCCCGGAACGCTTGTGGAACGCGAACAAAAGCCGAGGCGCAATCAAACGTTCCGAAAGTCGCTCAATAGGGGAGCGATTCGAAACACAGAGTGTGCGTCAGGTATCAAGCGGCCTGCTCGACACGGCAAGTTTCGCGATTTCGGCGCGCGCGGCTTCCGCCTGCAGCGCCTCGATCTCGGCGGCCCCGTACGGAATGCCGCTCCTCGTACGCTTTTCTTCCTCTCGCGACTCGGGCTCTCCCGGGATCAGGATCTCGTCGAAGCCTTCGGCTTTCGGGCAGGCGCGCACGCGCTCGACCAGCGTGTCCATGCGCGAGCGGTACTCCTTCTTCGGTACGAACAGGTCCGGCCTCATCGCGAGGAAGAAGTGTCCCACGTTCTGCGGCCGGTCGAACGCCTTGTACTGGTCGGCGACGTCTCCGGCGTAGGCCGCGCCCGAGAGCACGCCGCCGAAGATGTCCATGAGCATGGAAAGGCCCGAACCCTTGTGCGAGCCGATCGGCAGCACGACTCCGGCGAGGGCCTCCGTCGGGTCGGTGGTCGGGCGGCCTTGAGCGTCGAGCGCGTAGCCGGAGGGAATTCTCTCGCCGCGCTTCTCGGCCAGCCGGATCTTGCCGCGCGCGGCGACCGCGGGCGACATGTCGAGGACGAAAGGCGCGAGCTTGCCGCCCGGGGCGCCCGCCGCAAGCGGGCTCGTGCCGAGCAGAGCCTCGCGGCCGCCCCAGGGGGGCATGGCGCGCGAGGCGTTGGTGAAGACGAGCGAAACGAAGCCCGCGTCGAGCGCCTGCAGCACGTAGGAGGCCGCCATGCCGAAGTGGGTGCTCCTGCGCGCCGAGACGACGCCGATCCCGGATTTGCGGGCCAGCGAAATCGCCTCGGCCATGGCGCGCGTGCCGATCACGAATCCGAAGCCGTTCTGGCCGTCGAGCGCCGCCGCCGCGG
>WNEY01000815.1_pt1 | contig 20711 bp, 12 predicted proteins | sample 5400531 | NCBI WGS metagenome assembly WNEY01 (sample SAMN13153338, study PRJNA577476) | soil metagenome | isolation source: 200 cm saprolite under Douglas fir tree site 1 | place: USA:California | collected 2015-04-18
CCGCTGCTTCATCGCCCGCGCCCACGGCCGCGCGTCCTCGTAGGTGGCCAGCGACATCGGCGCCACCCCGTTCGGGCGATGGCAGTTCTCGCAGCTCCGCTGGACGATCGGCGCGATATCCTTCGTGAAGGTCACCTCACGGGCGGGCGCAGCCTGTTGTGCGCGCACCGACCACGGTGCCGCGGTCGCCACGACGAAGCTGATGCCGACTGCGACGCCGATCCTGAGGCGGCTGACCGTTCCAACGGCATGCATTGCTGGATCTCCCTGAAAGCGAAACGACCGTGAAGACAGAAGTTTATAGCATTTTGGACGGTTCCAGAAGAGTTCGAGTCGGTGGATTGGCGACGTGAGCCGCAGGGCCGCATCGATCGAACGTCTCGACGCGCTAAACGACCGGCCCGCGGCCAGAACGAAACGCAGTATGCCTAATCTTTACGCGTGCCTAGAGTTGACGGCGTATTGTCCAGCGACTTGCGGTCGATGGCGTAAGCGGTGCCCGCAAACCCGACACCGGCGGCCAGCCAGATGAGAGCCTTCTTCCGCTTGCTCATGCCGCTCGAGGCAAGCGATGGCTGTTCCTGCTGCGTCAAGGCGACGTTCGGGAGCGGAGCCGCAACCGACGTCATCTGCGACGGTGCCTGGGCCCGTGCCACTTCGCGCGCGATGCGGGTCGCCGACGCGAGCAGCGTTTCTCCGGCCAGCACTGCGGATGTGTTGCCCAACCAGAGGACCAGCGCGAACGCGAGCGACCGACGCATCGTTCCCTCCTGAACTATCGCTAGAACTGAAGACTTGCGGTCACACGAGCGAGACGCGCGTCGAGGAACCCGATCGGCCGCAGCCACCGCGAAGTACCGTACGCGGTGACGACGTTCTGAACGGAATTCGAGTTCAGCACGTTATAGACATCGAGCGCTGTCCGCAATCGGCCCCATCCGATGTTGAACGACTTGTTCACGGCCACGTCCAGCTGCTTGAAGCGGTCGCCGTACACCGAGTTGGGCGCGTAGAGGTTCACGATCTTGGCGCTCGTGAGCGTCGTTCGGGCGGGGTTCTTGAACCTGACGTCCGCGGAGGTGACCGTCAGCAGCGCCGACTGTTCGGCACCCGGCGTATTCCGGTAGATGAAGCTGGCGTCGACGCCACCCTTCAGCGGAATGCTCCCACGGAACCGGAAGTCGAGGAGATCGCCCCACGACGTGACAATCCGGCAGAACGGTCCGCCGGTATTCACGTTGGTGATGTCGTTCGGCTGGTTCGGCACGTCCACTGTGAAACAGTGATCGTCGACCTGTCGTCCGAAATCGAGTCCGCCGGCGAGCCGGACGCCCCGGGGGAGACGCCCGTTCGCGGCGAAGTTGAACCCGTCCCAATAGCGCTGCTGTTTGCCAAACTCGCTGGCGTTGGTGACGCGCAGCGTGCCGAGCCCGAAGTACTGCGGCTGGATGTCATAGAAGCCGCAGATCTGGTTGCCGCCGCCGCCGGGCAGACGCGGATCGGCCGGGGCGGTGATGCAGTACTCGTCGAAGTTCTGCGGGCCGACAAGGGTGTTCTCGGTCACAACGAAACTACCGTCCCAGTTCCGGTTGTACCCGGCGCTGACCGACAGCCCCTGAACCACCTCGTGCTGCACCTCGACGTTGACGTCCCAGAGGTAGTCGCGGTTGCGCTTGGTGACCGAGTCGTCGAACAGCGTCGCCTGCGGAATGAACTTGCCGAAGTTCACATTGGAAATCGGCCCGCACTCACCGTTCAAGGCGAAATTCGCGAGCTCGCAGTCTGGGATGAAATTCCCTCTGCGAGGATCGCCGACGGGGTAGAAGTCGTCGTTCCAGTTGCGGAACGCCGTGTTGATCGATGAGCTGAATGGATGGAAGCGGCGCGTGAGGTCGCTGCGACTTAGCTGGTTGTAGCGGCCCATCGAGGCCTTGAGCGCCGTGCGGCCGTTGCCGAACACGTCGAGCGCGACGCCCAACCGCGGGTTGATGTCGGTCCATTTGGGCACACCCGACAACTGATCGACGTGGCGGGCCGGTACGTAGAGGCCGGCGGGCAGGTCTGCCGACGGAAACCCCATGCTCAGGTAATCGAGGCGCAAGCCCGGGTTCAGGGTCAGCCGCTGGATCTTCCAGGCGTCCTGGGCGAAGATGCCGAGCTCGATGTTCTGGCGCTCCTGCTGAAAAAACGGCTCCGCCTGATACTGCAGTCGGGACGGCTTTCCGTTCAGAAAGTCGTAGTTCAAGCCGTCCGGGCTGTTACGGCTCCGGGACTCGTCGTTGAATGCCTGCTCATCGGTGACGCCTATCTTGATGTTGTGGGTGCCGGTTACATAGGACAGCGAGAACCGCTCGGCGCTGCGGCCCGTACGGGCGATGGGCGCGGTCAGCACTGACGTGGCACCGTAGCGGAAATTCGTCGAGAGCTCGAGAATCGACCGGTCGTCGCGCGTCACACCCTCCTCGGCGAAGTTGATCCAATTCGCCACCTGCCATGACGCGCCCGCTTCGAGGAGCAACCGACTGCTGACCGGCATCGTCCACGTGCCTTGAACCACACCGGAGGGCCACCAATCCCAGCCGCGCTCCGACTCGATGGCGTTCGCTCCCGTAAAGGGGCCCGTCGTGCACCGGCACGACTTCTGGATGTCGCCGGTGAAATTGACCCGCTGGCGAGCCGAGGCCTGCCAGGTCGTCCTGAGCGAATGATTTCTGAACCAATCAAAGCTGGCAGCCGGACGACTCAGGTCGGGCGCGAAGAACAGCGTGGGCGTCACCGGATTGCCCGACCTGCCCTGAAGCGCGTTGTAGTACGCCCCCGGCTGGTTCACCTCCGAGCCCCAGCGCGCAATCGCGACAAAGAACCACAGCTTGTCCCGCTTGATCGGGCCGCCGAGTTGCGCGCCCACCCGGTAGATTTTCTGAACCTTGCCGCTCGAGTCAATGCCGAACGACCGGAGGCGGTCGTCGATGTTCGAGCCCTGCATCGCGCCGTTGGAGAAAAACCCATCGAGGTTGCCTCGGAAGACGTTGCTGCCGCTCCTGGGAATCGCGTTGAGCGAGGTGCTGCCAGAGCCGGATTCCGCGCCCATGCCGGTGGTCTCCAGCTGCAGCTCCTCGATGGTGCCGCTGTCGGTGATGTACCCGACGCCGGAGGCGGCGCCAATGAAGTACTGGTTCCGGAAGCCGTCGAACGAAGCGCGCGTCCCGGTCTTGCCATGAAAAAAGGTGTAGGCGCCCTGAGCCGACCACGTGTCGCGCGTGCCGCCGACGTCCGCTTGAGTGGCGGCAAAGCCGGCCGTCACATAAGCGAGCGTCTGCAGCCCGATGTTGCCGCTCGGCAACGATTCGAGCTCCCTCGTGTTGAGCGTCTCCTGCTGGCGGACGGTCTGCGTGTCGACGACCGGCGACGCTCCGGTCACCGTGATCGTTTCCGACAGCGCGCCCACCGCCATGGTTACATTCACCGACGCGGTGAAACCCGAGCCGAGCTCCACGCCCTCGCGCTTGACGCTGGAAAAGCCGGTCAACGTGAACGTCACGGTGTACGTGCCGGGGCGCAGATCGACGATGCTGAATCGACCCTCGCCGTCGGTCGTCACCGCGCGGACTTTTTCGATCAGGGCGGGACTGGCGGCTTCGACCGTGACGCCCGGCATCGGCAGCGAGCCGCTGTCTCGAACCACGCCGGCAATGCCGGCTGCCTGTTGTGCGCTTGCCTCTGGCGCCAGCATCGCGCAGCAAGCGAGCGTAGCGAGAACGCTACCCACAGGCCCCAGCCGTCCGAGGGCTTTTCCCGTCACTGAGCCTCCTCGTGTCAGTCGGCGATTGTATGCGCGCCACTCTATGGAGGGGCGCGGGTCCTGTCAAGCCTTGAAGTCAGGGACAAGTGCGGCAGAATGTCATGGGACCCGGTGACATTCCAGCATTTGGATCGGTGCAAGCTCGCGCTCACGGTCTTGGTAACGAAGCTTCGCCTTAAACCGCCGAGTGATGACAAGCGGTCGGTACGCGAATCTTCGTTACTAGGCGGCCGCCCTGCGGCCGCTAAGACAGCTTCTAAAGCCTCACCGCTAAAAACTTGCTTCATTTCGCCAGAACACGGCTTTAGAAGATGTCTAGGGGCCGGCATCGCCCTCGTCGCGCTCGCCGCTCCCACCTCTTCACAATCTCAGACGCCAATCATCTTCACCGACACCACCGAGCGCGCCGGGATCGCCTTCGTCCATCAGAACGGTGCCGCGGGCAACTACTGGTACCCGGAACTTTTTGGCGGCGGCGTGGCCGTCCTCGACATCGACAGTGACGGCTGGTCAGACCTGCTGTTCGTCAACGCCAAGGACTGGCAGCCCGGCGGGCGGCGTGCTCGACACGGACTCTTTCGCAACAATCGTGATGGGACGTTCAGAGATGTCTTCGCAGGCAGCGGGCTCGATGCGGTCAACGTGTACGGATTGGGCGCGGCGATCGCGGACTACGACAATGACGGCCGAGACGATATCTTCATGACGACCGTCGACGGCGGACGACTCTTCCACAATAACGGGCACGGCAAGTTCGCCGACGTGACCGAGCGAGCCGGCATCCACAATACCGAGTTCGCGGTGAGCGCCGCATGGCTCGATTACGACCGTGACGGGCTCGTCGACCTGTTCATCGGCAACTACGTCCGGTGGTCACCCGAGGCCGAGGTGCGATGCGGGCTCGGCGGAGAGCGCGGGTACTGCGGACCGGATTCTTACAGGCCTGTCGCCCCGAAACTCTACCGGAACGCAGGCGGCGGCCGGTTCGAGGATGTCACGGCACGCGCCGGGCTCGATGCCCCCACCGACAAGGCGATGGGCGTCGCCGTCCTCGACTACAACGCCGATGGCTGGCCGGATCTGTTCGTGGGCAACGACCGTGTGCCCGCCAAGCTCTATCGGAACGACTCGGGCGGCCGCTTCATCGACGAAGGCGTCCAGGCCGGCGTCGCGTTGAGCGAGAACGGCGCCGCGCGCGCCAACATGGGCGCCGATGCGGCCGACTACGATCGCTCGGGACGCCCGCACCTCGCCGTCGGCAACTTCTTCAACGAAATGCTCGGTCTGTATCACAACGAGAACGGCAAGGTGTTTGTCGATGCGGCGCCGCGCACCGAAGTAGGGCGGGCCAGTCTCCTGTCGGTGACCTGGGCCGTTTTCTTCCTCGACTATGATCTCGACGGGTATCCGGATCTCTTTGCGGCGAACGGCGGCACCGACGAGTCTCAGGTGAGGGATGCCCGGGCGCGTGTGAGCCAGCCGCCGCTCCTGCTGCGGAACCGCGGCAACGGTACTTTCGAAAACGAGACGAGGGCGCTCGGACCCGCCTTCAACCGTCCGATGATGGCGCGTGGCGCCGCGTACCTCGATTTCGACGGCGACGGCGATCTCGACATCGCGGTGTCCACACTGAACGGCCCGGCGCATCTCTTTCGAAACGACGGCGGCAATCGTCGCAACTGGCTGCGCGTGCGGACGATCGGATCCCGCTCGAACCGCAGCGGAATCGGCGCGCGCGTGCGGGTGACGAGCGCGTCGGGCACGCAGTGGCAGATGGTGCACAGCGGGTCGAGTTACGCCTCGCAGAGCGATCTCACGCTGACCTTTGGCCTCGGCGGAGACACTCGGGTGTCCAGAATCGACGTCGAGTGGCCGTCCAGACGAGTTCAGACCTTCGAGGATCTCGCCGCAAATCAGCTGATCGTCGTCGACGAAGCGCGCGGGCTCGTCGTCAGCGGCCGTTCGGCTCCGCTTGGGCGCGGAGCAGCTCCTTCTCGATAATTCGAGAGCAAAATTGGTTGACTACATGTCGTGGACAGTCGCATGCTAACGGCTGAGCATCAGTCCTCGGTTCGAGTGTCCCACCGAGGCTGGGAGCTGGACTGCGTTTGCCAATCAAGGAAACGTCCGATATGAAACTCCAGCCACGAATCTCCGCACTCGCCGCTGTAGTCGTGGGCATGATGGTGATGACACAGCCGGGGTACGCCGCCGACGAGAAAGTGACGTACTCCGAGCACGTCGCGCCGATTTTGCAGGCCAACTGCATGTCCTGTCATAAGCCGGCGGGCAAGAACATCGGCAGCCTGGTGGCTCCGATGTCCTTGACGACGTACGACGAGACACGCCCGTGGGCACGCGCGATCGCGCGAAAGGTGAAGGCCCGCGAGATGCCGCCATGGTTTGCCGAAGCACCGAAGGGGGTCTTCTCGAACGAGCGTGGCCTCACCGACAAGGAAATCGAGACGATCGTGAAATGGGTCGATGCGGGCGCCCCTGCCGGCAGCCTGGCGAAGGCGCCCGTGGTGCCGCGGGATACAGAGGCGGAGAGCGGTGGCTACTCGCTCGGCACGCCGGATTTGATCGTCAAGATGCCGCAGCCGTATTTCGTGACCGATGACGCGCAGGACGTCCAGGGGACCTTCCATACGAAAATCACCGACGACATGCTGCCGCAGGACGTCCTGGTTCGCGCGTGGGAATTCCGCGCGGGTACCTACGTCGCGGGGAAAGACACGGTTCACCACATGTGCGGGGGCCTTCGGCCGCCAGGGTTCGTGGAAAACCCGGCCGACGATGCCGAGGGCGAAGGAGCGGCGGGTCTGTCGATGGGCTGCATCGCCGGAGGCGCCGAGCCAGCCCTGTTGCCGGAAGGCTTCGGCATGGAACTGAAGAAGGGGTCGACGATCACCTTCAATATGCACTATTACAAACAGGCCGGTGCCGGGACCGGGTATTGGAACCAGGCCGAGGTCGGGTTCTACTTCGCCAAAGGACCGGTCAAGTACAAGGTGCACAGCAAGTCGATCGGCACCACCGGGTTTGAAATCCCGCCGCACAAGGTGAACTACCGCATCGGAGCGGCGGAGACGCTGAAGAAGGACACCCTGTATCTCGCGTATTGGCCGCATGCGCACCTGCGCGCGACGGCGGCTCGGTATACGGCGACGTATCCCGATGGCCGCAAGGAAGTGCTGCTCGACGTGCCGCGTTACGATCAGGGATGGCAGGTCACCTACAAGTACAAACAACCGAAACTGCTGCCGAAGGGGACCCGTATCGACGTCGAGATGCTGTTCGATAACTCGGCCGATCGCGGGGCGAAGCGCGGGTTCAATCCGAACCTCACGATTCGTAACGGCCCGCGCACTCAGGACGAAATGATGCTTGGGTTCGTCAGCTATGCGGAGCTCGAGCCCGGGCAAGAGGTTCCGACCCAGCAGCCACAGCAACAGCGGGATTAGGCGCGCTCGCTGAGCGAGTAGCCAGCAAGACGCCGAGCCGTTCCATTTTCAACTCGCTCGCCTGAACTCCATATCGACAGGGATCCTGAGGTGTTATGTGCCCGCGCAACACCGCCTACAGACTCTCGCTGCAAGCGTCTTTCTCTTGATCCTCCTCGGCGGCGTCGCGACCGGACAGGCGCCCCCGGGACAAGCTAAAAATGATGGGCTGCTTCGATCCGAGCTATCACTGGGCGGACGCACCGCTACCCTGGCGTACGCGCCGGACCTCCAGGCGAATGACGCTGTCCACAAGGGCCTGTTGTCGGCCACGACCGGATCAGCCCCGGCCCGCGTTCGCGTGGGACAACTCGACACGACGGGATCGCTACGCGTCGGTTCGATCGATCTTGCCGGACCGTCGCAACAGGCGCAAAGGCCCGCCGGAACGCAGAGCACCGTTGCCCCTGGACCAGGGCCAGCGGCGGTTCAATACGACCTGTGGTTGGAGGGAGCGAACAACGGCTGGCAACTGCAGGTCACGGGTGCGGACAAGGGGGTCGTGGGTCACATCCCGCTGTCCCGTCGAGCCGCAGCCCCCGCCTCGCCGTATCTCGTGGCTGCCCTGATTCCAGAGGACAGTATTGTCGGTCGCCTGTTGCTGCAATGGGGCGATTACCAGGCGACGGCCGACGTGCTGTTCACCGATCCGTCGCGCAGGCGCACTGAAGAAAACCCCGGGGTCAACGCCACGATCAACCGCAGGCACGACGAGGACACCAGCGTCTTGTCCCGTGCCCGGCTCCTGGCGCAGAGGAATGAAACAGCAATGGTGCTGCCCAAAGGATCGCGCATGAGCGTCTCCTTTCAGCGGACCTTCACGCGCTCCAGCCGCACGGATGGAAACCCGAACACCAGCCGAGGCCTGGGTGTCGACGGCCCGGATTTCGCCCGCCTGATGCAGACGCCCGACGGCGCGATCGTGATGCTGACCGAGTCGTCTGTGCCGCGATTGAGAACCGAAGTACCACTGCGCTTTGGGAACGCCTCGATCGCAACCGGCAACCAGGTTGCTGGCTTCCCCGGGTCCTACGGTGTGTGGCTGAAGAAAGTCGGAGCCGGATGGCGGCTCGTGTTCAACAACGAACCCGACGCGTGGGGGTCGCAGCACGATCCGAAATTCGATGCGGCAGAAATTGAATTGTCCCACTCCGACGGGCATGCAGCGGCGCGCCCGTTCGCGGTCGCGATCGTGCCGAGTGGCGCCGCCCGCGGGCGCCTCGTCATCATCTGGGGAGCTCACGAGTGGACCGCCGACTTCGTCGCCAGCTGAAGGTCTTCGGTTCATTGCATTCGGAATCGGTGCGGGTCCAATTGCGGACTCCTGACACGGGGCATGTATGACAGCGATTCGACAACTGAATTGGCCGGGACGTGTCGGGTTCGGCAGCCTGGTCGGAGTGGCCGTCTGGTTCGGAGCCCTGGCACCATCGACGCGCCTCGAGGCGCAGTTGCAAACGACGCCTCTCAGCTACACCGTGGGTCAGGCTGACCAGGGACAGGCCGCGTACCTCGACCACTGCGTGTCGTGCCATGGCCAGAATCTGGATGACGGGGCTTACGGGCCACCGCTCAAAGGGAACGACTTCCGGCAGAAGTGGGGTTCGCGATCGGCGGAGGCCCTGTTCACCTATACCAGCACGAAGATGCCACCAGCGCGGCCCGGTACGCTCGGCGACGGGAGCTGTGCGCAGCTTCTGGCGTTCATCCTCCAGGAAAACGGCGCGCAGCCGGGCGCGCGCGAGCTCCCGGCCGACCCTGACGCGCTGAGGGCGATGGCGGCGCCCAACTGGCCGCGCGTCGGAGGAGGGGGACTGGCGCCGCACGTGGTCGTGCCGCCCGCTCCGCCACGGCTCAATCCATTGGACAGGATTCGTCCGGTCACCGAAGCCATGCTGACCAAGGCTGCGGACGGCGAGTGGCTCGCGTGGCGGCGAACCTACGACGCGTTCGGGTTCAGCCCCCTGAAGAAGATCAACAAGACAACCATCACCGATCTGCGTGTCGCGTGGACCTGGTCGCTACCGAACGGTCCGAACGAATCAACGCCGATCGTTCACGACGGCGTTCTGTTCATTCACAGCTATGGGGACAAGGTGCAGGCACTCGATGCCGCGACCGGAGACCTGCTCTGGCAGTACTCACGCCGATTGCCGACTGGCGTCGCCCCCAGCGTCAAGCGGGGCATCTCGATTTACGGCACTCGCCTCTACGTGCCGACCTCGGACGCGCATATCGTCGCGCTCGATGTGAAGACCGGACACGTCGTGTGGGACCAGGCTGTCGCTGACCCGAAGAAAGGCTACCGGATGACTGGCGGCCCACTCGTAGCCCGCGGCAAGGTGATGATCGGCACGACGGGTCGGGCCGAGGGCGGTAATTACATCGCCGCGCTCGATGCGGAGACCGGGAAGGAAGCCTGGCGGTTCTATACCCTCGCGCGCCTCGACGAGCAGGGTGGCAACAGTTGGAACGCGTTGCCGCTCGAGAAACGAAACGGCGGGTCTGTCTGGATTCCGGGGAGCTACGATCCCGTTCAAAACCTGGCGTTCTTTGCACCGGGCAATACTTACGATACCGGCCCGCTCCGCACGCCGGTCAGCCAACCCGGTGTGACCAACGACGCACTGTACCTGGACTCGACGCTCGCGCTGGAGCCCGAGACCGGGAGGCTCGCCTGGTATTTTCAGCACCAGGCGAACGGCCAATGGGATCTCGATTGGGCGTTCGAACGGATGGTGTTGCAGTTGCCGGTCAAGGGCGACCTGAAAAGCGTGGTTGTTACCGCCGGCAAGCAGATGATCTTCGACATCGTCGAGACGGAAACCGGCAAGTATCTGTCGTCGATCGATCTGGGGCTGCAGAACCTGGTCACCTCGATCGACCCGAAGACCGGCGCAAAAACCACCGACCCCGCACTCCTTCCCGGCGATGGAAAGACCAAGATGGTGTGCCCGCACGTGAGCGGCGGCCGCGGATGGATGCCCACCTCGTACGAGCCGGCCACGAGGATGCTCTACGTGCCCATCGTGGAGGCGTGCATGGATCTCGTGCCCGTCGGAGAAGGTGAACGTGGAAGCCTCTCGACCGGTGTGCGCTGGACAGTTCGGCCGCGGCCAGGCAGCGACGGCAAGTACGGGCGTCTGCAGGCGCTCAATCTGGAGACAAAGAAGACGGCATGGATCGAACGCCAGCGCGCGCCGTTTACGACAGGTACCCTCGCCACGGCTGGTGGAGTCGTATTTGCCGGATCGCTCGACAGAATGTTTCTCGCGTACGACGCCGCAACCGGCGCTCAGATCTGGAAGGCTCGCCTGAATGATGTGCCGAGCTCAGCACCGATCAGCTATTCCGCAAACGGAGAAGAATACGTCGCCATCGTGGTCGGCCCGGGCGGCTATCAGTCGAACAGCTACGATGCGCTTGTTCCGGAAATTCAGAATCCACCGGACCACGGCGCCGCCATTTGGGTGTTTGAAGTTCCGACCAGACCCGCCGTCAAGGTCACGCGCTAAAACGATTGGTAAGCGGCCGCTGTGTGACGACCGAGCGCGCATGAACGGCGCCGCTCGACTGTTCACTGCCTGGGCACACTCCCCGCAGCAGTTGGTCCTTCGGCCGGCAACGGCTCCAGCTTCAAGAGAGCGCCTGCCAATTCATCGGTGAGCAGATACAGCAGGCCGTCTGGTCCTTGCCTGACCTCGGCGATTCGTTGTTTGAGCTCGAGCAGCAGCGTCTCGCGAAGCGTGGGCAGTCCCCTGGCGTTCAAGACGATCCGTTGAATCTGTGTGCCGCGCCGGGCGCCTACGAAGATGTTTCCTTTCCACGACTTGAACTGGTCGCCTGTGTAAAACGCCAAGCCGGAGATCGCGATGGATGGCACCCAAATCATGAACGGCTCTTCCATGCCCGGCGCGGAATGCTGCTCTGTTGTTGGACCGGAAGTACCGCCGGTGAGGTCGCCGCTGTACGCCCGCCCATACGAAACGACCGGCCATCCGTAATTGCGACCCGGTTTGATGATGTTGATTTCGTCGCCGCCCATGGGGCCGTTCTCGTGTTCCCAGAGCTCGCCCGTCTGAGGATGAATGACCAGCCCGAGAATATTCCGAATCCCCAGAGCATAGACCTCGGGCCGGTAGTCGGGCCGGCCGAAGAACGGATTGTCCAGCGGCGCGCTCCCATCGTCATTGAGGCGAAGCACTTTGCCGACATGGCTGGCCGGATTCTGTGAATCCTCTGGTTGTGCGGTGCCGGCCCGCCCTCGGATCGGAACGCCGACGCTCATGAAAATCTTTCCGTCCGGGGCGAATGCGATCCGAGACGCAGATGGCGTGGCGCACCAGGCCTCCGCAACAAAGATGTCCCGTACGTCTGTAAGAGCGTGACCGCCGTCGAAACGGCCACGGGCGAGGACGGCCGTCGCGACGTCTCTCTCCCCTGGCTTGGGTTTGTAATATGTGAAGTACACCAGTTGGTTTTCGGCAAAGCGCGGGTGTACTGCGACATCCTGAAGGCCCTTGAGCTGCAAATCAAGAACGGCAGGGATGCCTGCGATCGGCTGAGGGTCCAGCACACCCCTTCGAACGATCCGAAGGCGGCCCGCGCGCTCAGTGATCAGCATGTCGCCATCGGGCAGAAACGCCAGCGCAAAAGGCCGCGACAGACCCTTCGTCGCCACAACACGAAATTTCTGCCCGGCGCTACTAAAGATTTGCGGTTCGTTGGGCAGCGTGTCACGGGCGGGGTCACCCGGATTCGGCGTCTGTTGAGCCCGCCCGGCGGCTCCGAACAAGGTGAGGCTTAACGCCACAATGGACGAGAAAGAACGCGTCATTTGGGTACCTGCATCTCAAGCGACAAGCTGCGGCAGCGCAGTGTAGTCCCGTTCCCGGCCCGGCGGCCCATGTTTTGAGTCGGCTTGTCCAGCCCTCGCACTACCGCGTACCCGGCGGGAACAGAGGCGCGGCATTGGCCGCTGGCTCGCTCAGCGGCCGTTCGGCCCCGCCCGGGCGCGGAGCAGCTCCTCCTCGATGATTCGCTTGAAGAACTCGAACGGCGGCAGGAACGGCGGCGACGCCGGCGCCAGCCAGCCGTTGATCAGAAACCTGGGGCTGGACGTGACGGCGTAGCGCTCGGCCTCCTGGACCGCCCGGCGAATCGGATCCTTGAATGTCCCGCCGTCCAGACACGCATCGAACGCGCGGCGATCCAGCCCCACATCGCCGGCGATCTGTTTCAGGCGGTCCGACCCGAGTCGTCCGGGCTGCGCCACGACCGCATCGTGATACGGCCAGAACCAGCGCTGCGCATTCGCGCACGCAGCCGCTTCGGCGGCATCGAAGGACTCCGGCCCGAGGACCGGCAGGTGCTTGAACACGAATCGCACCTTCTCGCCGAAAGTGTCGCGCACCTTGCCGAAGACCTGGGCGAACCTGGCGTACTCCAGGCTCTGGAAGTCGCCGAACGCGACGATTTGGATCGGAGCCGTCGCAGGCCCGAGTGCCACATCCTGAGAAGCAAGCTCCACGCGCACGCGCGGCCGCGTCAGGAACACCTCCGCGCGCGTAGAGACCTTCATCAGTTCCTCGACGTAGTTCATTTTCGCGATCTCGGGTTCCGTAATCCGCGTCAGCCAGGCGCGGAGCGCCGGCCGCATCTGCTCCAGCGTTGCACCCCGGGTCCTGTCGCCAAGGCTTTGATAGAGAGAGAGGACCGCGGACTCCGGCATGGTCACGATGCGCTTGGGAATTTCTTCGTCGAGGATCGCCTGCGTGGTGATGCCGCGAGCAGCGGCTTCGCGGGCGAGCAGTTCGTTCATCACGAGACGATCGGCGGCACGACGCCGATTGTCGTAGATCTCGCGGCTGAGACCGACATACCCGCCCGGATCGGTGCGCCGCCACTCCTCGTCCACCTCCGCAACCGTGATGATGCGGTCGCCCACCTTTGCCGCCGGCTCCGCGCCGGCCGCTCCCAGCGTGGCTGGAACCGGATCGCTCGGCGCCGCGGCGTCGGCCTTCGGTCTGGAGGCGCCGAGCGTGAGCTGGAAGGAGCCGTTCTCTGCGGCCGACGGTCCGCGACTCACGGTGAGCAGGTAGGTGCCAGGCGGCATCAGGCCAACGGGGACGGCCGCGAGGATCTCGACGTCAGTCGCGTACCGCACGTTGACCGGGAGGAGATCGAGCGTCACGAACGGGCGTCCGCCGCCGAAGTGGGCGCCAGCGATCGTCAGCGTCTGCCCGCCGGGATCAGGCACGGCGCCGGTCACGGCGAGCTGCGTCGCCTGCGCGGCAGCAAGCGAGCCGATCGTCGCGAGTGCAAACGTCCATGGGGCAGCTCTGAAGAGCTTGTGATAAGAGGACCACGTTTTACCGCGGAGAACGCAGAGCTCGCGGAGAATCCTTAGGATTCTCTTCTCCGCGCTCTCAGCGGTCTCAGCGGTTAAGGATTTCTTCACAAGGGTCATGGAACTTCGCCTGCGGGCCAGGGTGTGCGACACGGCTGGCGGCGTTCGAACAATGCCAGATTGGCCGCCAGCCGAGGCACGACCTGACGGAGGCCGCCATTCTGGGCCCCGCGCATCAGATCGCGCTGCACGCCGGCGGCTTCTTCGTACCGTGTCGCCGCCGCGAGCGCCATTGCCATGGTTTCGCCCAACTCGAGCGTCCGCTGTTCCTTGGCGAGCAGCTCGCCGACCAGCGCGATCGCCCGGTCGCCATCGCGCACGCGATCGTCAGGCGCCGCCGCCAGCAAACGCGCGAGGCCGTGTGCGAAGAGCGACTGCTCCGGGAAGGCCTTCACGTCGGCAACCAGACAATCGCGGGCTTCCTGGTAGCGTCCGAGTTGTGCGAGCGCCATCGCGCGCCCGAACCGGGCTTCGGGCTGGTTCGGGTTCTCGGCGAGCACCTGCTCGCAGTAGGTCAGCGACTCCTTCGCGCGATCGACGCGCCGCAGGCTCGCGGCCAGCCGCAGGCGCGCCTCGGTATAGCTTGGCCTGGCGCGCAGCGCTGCCCTGAACCTGTCAATGGCCTCCGCGTGGCGCCCTTTGTCCTGGAGCATCACGCCGAGGCTGTACTGCGCCAGGAAGTAGTCGGGTTGCGCGCGCACCACCTGCTCAAACTGCGCCTCGGCAGCCGCCGCGTCTCCCATCATGAACATCACGGTGCCCAGCCGATACCGCAGCGCCGCACTGTCGGGCGCCAGATTGAGACCCTTGCGGAACAGCGCCGCCGCCTCCGGCCACTGGTGCTTGTTGAGCGCTCGAATGCCTCGCGATTCGTAAGCCTGCGGGCTTTCGAGCAGCTCCTCGAGCTCCACGATCAGCGGATCGGCCGGAAGAATGTCACGGTTCTTCTGCTGCCGCAGTTGCGCTTCGGCCTTCTTCAGATCGCCCAGCCCGCGGTACGCCATGCCGAGCGGATAATGCGCGCCGGCCGCTTCCGGGTCGCGCGCCAACACCTCTTCCAGATATCCGACCGCGCGGCGGTACTCCTGCTTCGCCAAAGCCGTGCGGCCCAGGCCGAATCGCGCCGACAGCGAGGTCGGTTCGAGCGACAGCGCCTTGGAGAACCGCAGCTCGGCTTCGTCGGGGCGGCCCTGCGCGAGCGCCACGTCACCGAGCCACACCAGCGTGTCCACATCGCCCGGGCGCAGTTGCAGCGCAGTCTCGAAGGACGTCCTGGCTTTCTCGACTTCGCCACGCTTGCGATACAGGTGCGCGAGGTAGTACGGCCAGCGGTAATCGTTCGGCGCGAGCATCCGGGCGTTGAGGAAACATGGCTCGGCCGCGTCCGGATAGTCGGCGGCCGTCAGCAGCTTTCCCAACTCGCCGTACGCATCGGCGAGCGACGGGATCGGCGTCTGGCGATCCGCGATCTTCGCCGAAAGCGACGCGTGAGTCTCGCGTATTTGTTTCTGGACGGACGCCGTCATCTTTGATGAATCCGGCAGCGAGATGGGCAGCAGCGTTCGGCCGTCAGGACTGGTGGGCGCCGATCTTTCGCTCGCAGCTCGCGATGCGATCGGCCCCGGCGGTCCCGCGTCGGTGCGCGATGTGCATCCGGCGGCCGCGAGCGCGCAGGCGAGTGTTCCGAGTGCGCACGCCGCAACACCGTGCAGCCTCACCGTCCGCTGCCTTCCTTCAGCGTTATCCATCGATCGATGGCGACGTCTGACCACTCCTCGACGTGGCCGCTCGGCCATTGCACGCGCACTTTGGGCGTCTCCGCCGACCGCCCGAGTCCCACGAGCACCCTCGGGTCGTTCGCGGATCCGTAGCTGCCGTCCGACCGCACCCGCCGCCAGAGCTCGGACCCGTCGCTGCGAATCACGGCAACTCTGGCGCCCAGCATGTCGCGCCCCTCTTTACCAACGATTCTCATTCCAAGCCAGTGACTCCGGTTGCCGATGTTGTTCACGAGCAGCCGGAGCCGCCCTGCGTCGTTGCCCACGACGACGTCCACATCACCGTCGTTGTCGATGTCGCCGAACGCCGCACCGCGACCCGTCTCCGACAACGTGAACGCCGCACCGGCCCGATCGGTGACGTTCTCGAATCGGCCGTTGCCGAGGTTGCGGAACAGCACCTTCCGCTGATCGTACGGAAACGGCTGGTTCGTGCGTCGCTCGTTGGCGACGATCGTTCCGTTCACGATGAGGAGGTCGAGCCACCCGTCATTGTCGAAGTCGAACCACGTAGTACCCCAGCCGGTGTACGGCAGGCTCAGCGCTCCGAGCGCCGAGGGGGCGCTCGCGTCTCGAAATCTGCCCGATCCGTCGTTGACGTACAGGTTCGCGCCCTGACCCGTGAGCTCGGTCATCACCAGGTCTTCGTCGCCATCCCCGTCAAAGTCGCCGGCGTCCACGCCCATGCTCGCCTCGGCTTTGCCCTCGGCGGTCAGCGCGACTCCTGCGAGCAGCGCCGTTTCCTTGAACGTCCCGTCACGCTGATTCATCCACAGCAGGTTGGGTTCGCCGTCATTGGCGACGTAGATGTCGATCCATCCGTCGCCGTCGAAATCGGCGGTCACGACGCCGAGCGCCGGCCCGAATTTTCCGCCGGCGAGCGCCTTTGCACTCACGTCGACGAAGGTGCCGTGTCCGACGTTTCGATAGAGCCGGTCAGGCCTTCCCCCGTAGATCTGCGGCGGGCAGTAGTCCCGCGCGCCGGCGTTGTTGGGACATTTCCGATCGTTCTTCAGCGCATAATCGACGTTGTACCCGACGTAGAGATCCAGCCAGCCGTCGCGATCGTAATCGAGGAACGCCGCCGACACCGCAACGCCGGGCTCGCCCTGGATCCCGCTGCTCTTCGAGACGTCGGTGAAGGTTCCGTCGCCGTTGTTGTGTAACAGCTGGTTCGTTCCAAAGTTCATGAGCAGGAGATCGACCCAGCCGTCGTTGTCGACGTCCGCGGCCGCGACACCGAGGCCGTACTGAGTCGCCTTGATGCCGCTCTGCTCGGTCACGTCCGTGAAGTGCAGCACGCGGGTGCCGTCAGCGCGTACCTGCAGATCGTTGCGGAACAACCGGCCTGTCAGGGGCCTCGCATCGTGCGGGCGGACGAGCGCAGTCCGAGGATCCTTCTCCGGCCCGAGCATCTGTCCCTGCACGACGTAGACGTCGAGATCCCCGTCGTTGTCGTAGTCGAACAACGCGACGCCCGGCGGCAGAATCTCCGGGTAGTAGAACTGCCCCGATGCGCCGTTGAAATGCACGAAGTCGAGACCCGTGGCTTCGGCGGCCTCGGTGAACCACTCGTCTTGTGCGGGCGCGGCGCGGGTGTGGTCCGGCCGCGCTGAGGAACCCGCCCGGTTCGAGTCGCCGGTGCATCTTACCAATGCGAGCGCCAGAAGCACGGTCACTGACGAGATGGTCGTACGACGACCTGGCCCCATTCTGCGAGTTCGACCGGAGGATAACATACCGGTCGATGGACCGTCCGACGTCGATCCTGCATGTCGGGTCCTTGAGATTGGGGCTGTCCACGTTTAACCGCAGAGGGCGCAGAGATCGCTGAGACAAATATTCGCTGCGTGCTCAGCGGTCTCCGCGGTTAAACGCACGTGTGTCCCCGTTTAACCGCAGAGGGCGCAGAGATCGCTGAGAAAATATGCTCTGCGTGCTCAGCGGTCTCCGCGGTCACACGCGCGTGTGTCCACGTTTAACCGCAAAGGGCGCAGCGATCGCTGAGAACAATATTCTCGGCGTGCTCAGCGGTCTCCGCGGTTAAACGCACGTGTGTCCCCGTGTAACCGCAGAGGGCGCAGAGATCGCCGAGAAAAATATTTCTCGGCGTGCTCAGCGGTCTCCGCGGTTAAACGTCCGTGTGTCCACGTGTCACCGCAGAGGGCGCAGAGATCGCTGAGACAAATATTCGCTGCGTGCTCAGCGGTCTCCGCGGTTAAACGTCCGTGTGTCCACGTGTCACCGCAGAGGGCGCAGAGATCGCCGAGAACAATATTCTCTGCCCGCCGCAGGCGGCGCGTCAGGACGCTCCTCAGAAGCGGAACAGTCGATTGATTTTGATGATGAGCGCGCGGTTCTGCAGGTCGGGAAATCCCAGCGCGAGCGTGTCTCGCTCCTCGTTGTAGACGACGAACAGCTCGCTGCCCGGCCGGTACTCCCAGCGCAGGCGCACGTTCGCGCCGGTGCGGCGCGTGGTCGAGTTGTACTGCACGAGCGCGCTCGCAAACATCAGCGGCGTCATGGTGTAGGTCACGCGCGAGCCCACGAGGTTGGTGGTGACGGACCCATCGGGCAGATCGATCCAGTTGATCGAGACGTTCGGCTCGAGCGAGAACCGCGGCGTCAGGTTGACGCGCGTCCGGCTGAACGCGACGCCGGTCCGATGGCCGCTGTAGAACGCGCCGTGTTCCACGAGGAGGTTGCCCGACACCGGCCGCTGCTGGCCGAAGTTGTAACCGACTCGCGCGGTGGCGAAGTTGTACCCGCCAACCGGGACCCTCGCCGACGGCGTGACGGCGAAAGGCTGCGCGAGCCGCTCGAAATTGTCGGCGAGGCCGACGCTGATCCGGTCGCTGTTCTGGAGCTCAATAGCGAACTCGCCGTCCGTGTTTTGCGACTGCAGCCACCCGCTTCCGTCCTCGACGTAGGTGAACGTCCCGATGCCCGAGAACTTGCGCACCGATGCGATCGATTTCGGCCGCGGGCTGAAGCGGAGCTGGCCGATGCTCTCGCGGATATTGGCGCGACGGACGAATCCGACCTCCGGATTGAAGCGGTCGCCGACGACGAGCCGATCGAGTTGCACGCCGTAGCGATCGCCGGCGTACTCCATCTGTGTGCGGTAGCTGGTGTCCTCTCCGCCGAGGCCGGATGTCCGCGCCTTCGCCCAGTACGTGTTGAACGAGAGGTTGGCGAAGAACGCGAACGTGCCGTCGATGCCGTAGGCATCATTCGATGCCAGGCCGTTCTGCGCCACAGAACGCCTCGTGGTCATGACGCCGACGCTGCTTCGCCGCAGGATGTCGCGCCTCAAACGCAGCACGGAAAAATTGGTGGCGGCCGCGCCGGCTCGGGGCGCGTCCCGCGTGCCCATGTCGATCGCACCGATGCTGAAACGGCCAACCCGGCCCGTCAGCCGGCCGCCGGCCACGATCGGCACCTCCAGGCCTTGACTCAAGCCGATGCGGCGGCTGTAGAAGAGCAGCGGCGTGTCGCCGACCGGCTGATTCGGGCCGCTCATCGACGAAACGCCGAAACTGAACGTGCCCTGGTTTTCGAGGAAGAAATCGCGCTTCTCCGGAAAAAACAGGCTGAAGCGCGTCAGGTTCACCTGCTGCTCGTCGGCTTCGACCTGCGCGAAATCGGTGTTGTAGGTGAGGTCGGCGGTCAGGCTTTGCGTGACGCCGTACTTCACATCGAGGCCGACGTGTCGGCCCGGATCGTTCACGATCGCCGGCGATGCCGCGCGATCGGTGGTCAGATCCCCGACGGCGTACGGCTTGACCTCGAGGTTCTTCGAGCCCGGAGGTGCATCGATGCCGGTCAGCGTCGGAAAGAGCGATGCGGCAAAGCTGCCGCGGCCGAGGCCGAACGCGGCGGGGATGCGCGCGAGGAACGAAATCTCGTTCTTCCACTTGGTGTTGCGCCGCGCGTTGAAGCCCCATACCTGCGCGGCGCCGGGCTGGTACCGCAGCGACTTGAATGGAACGGCCGCCTCGACCGTCCAACCGCCCGGAAAACGCCCGACGGCGAGGTCCCAGACGGTATTCCAGTCGCTGCTGTACTGGCGCTCGTTCGTGCTTTGTCCATCGATCCGGGCGCCGAGCGGATTGACTTCGAACTGGTACGCATTGCGGCCGTCGTGGAACGTGTCCAGCGAGAAGCCGACGCAGTCGCCCATGCGGATGTTGTTGCTGTCGCGTCGCATCTCGTTCGCGACCATGAGATCCGGGCGGCTCTCCCACGCGCGCATGATGACGTACACGTTGCGTTCATCGAAGAAAACCCAGAGCTCCGTCTTCTCGGTCGCCGCCTCGCCGGCTCTCGGTTCCATCTGAATGAAGTCGGAGATCGGTGGAACGGTAGTGTACACCGCCTCATCGAGGTGACCGTCGATGCGCAGAGGAGCGTTGAGGCGGACAGCCTGGATTGTCGCTCTTCCCGTACTCGGGTCGCGAGTGAAGAGACCAGGCGGAACCGGCGGCGCGGGTGCGTCCTGGCCGTCGGGGAGCCGGGCCGTCGCACCCGGTTGGGTCGTCGCGGTGGGTGGAGGCGTCGGTTGTGCTGCCGCGGTATCCACGATGCCGGGCAGCGTCCAGACAAGCACGCCAGCGGCGCGGGCGAGACGACTCATTCGACTCCTCGCGCTGCCCTTGATCGTCCGCGCGACGCGGGTTCAGGCTGCTGGGACGTGCGTCAGCGCGTCACGACGACCGTCACTTCGTCGTACCCTGTGAGAGCGCCGTCGTCTGCGATACTGCGCAGGACGTAGGTGCCCGGCTCGGAGAACGTCGCCTGCACCGTGACCTTGCCATCGGCGGGCATGTCCGGAGCCACCCACACCGGCGCCCACGGAGAATTGGCGCCCGTCCGCGTGTCTTCCCACACTTTGATCTGCTCGGGCGTGAAGGTCACCTTGCCGGGGCCGCGATACATGAACCAGGAGAGATGCAGGCCGACGTTCTTGCCCACGGTCACTCTGGACGGGGGCAGCGTCGCGCGGTTCGGCCGCAGTAAACTCTCCGACGCCGTCGGCGCAGCAGCCACGGCATCGAGACGCGCCGTACTTCTCACGGCCGCTCCAGCGAAACCCGCCCCGCGCGGCTTCGGGATGCCGTCGTCTTTGACCTCGGAGACCAGCGTCAGCGGCTCGCCGACCTTCACGCTGCGCGCCGTCACCTCCTGGATCCGCACCGTCGGCGGTTTATTCGCCCGCA
>WNEY01000817.1_pt1 | contig 20709 bp, 19 predicted proteins | sample 5400531 | NCBI WGS metagenome assembly WNEY01 (sample SAMN13153338, study PRJNA577476) | soil metagenome | isolation source: 200 cm saprolite under Douglas fir tree site 1 | place: USA:California | collected 2015-04-18
CCCGTCAACTTGCTGTATGGTCCGGGTAGCGGCGCGTTCGCGTTCACCATCACTCCGACTTATGTCAAGGATGGCTTTTTCCTTCGGGGAGACTTCTCGCTCGTTGGCGCTACCAAGTCCACGCCGGGTTCCGTGTTCGGGATCGACGGGACGAAGATAAACCAACCACGCGGCGTTATCGAGGCCGGCTTCATGTTCTGAGGTCCCACCGGAAAAGACGGAAGAGATTCTGGAGGACATCGGAGATTCCAACTTGGCGGCTGTAAATGACCACGGCGCCGCCAGGGGTCACTCATAGATTGCCGCGCGGTGAAGCGTGCACTTGGCGCTCCGCCGCGCGGCAATTTAGTTGCATTCCACGAATAAGATTTAATCACGTGAACGGTTTCCTCCGGAGAAAGAAGAATCTGATTTCCCTCGTGGCCCTTCGGGGGGACAGGTGGCGAAGCCTGTTCTGCCTGGGCCGCTGAAACCCGCGTTTCAGAGAGTGGAAATACTGGGCGGAATGGCCCTATAGTGGAAGACGCTGCCAAGATGCAGCAAGGACTCGAATCCGTGCTACAGCCTGAGGACAAGAACATGATGACGAAGCTCGAAGCGATTGTTCAGCCGTCCAGGTTCGAAGCGGTTAAAGATGTACTCACCGAATTGGGCATTGGGGGCATGACCATATCTGACGTGCGAGGGCATGGCCGGCAAAAGGGACATACGGAAGTCTACCGCGGCCGCGAATATACGGTGGATCTTCTTCCGAAGATCAAGATCGAGCTGGTCATCCCTGACAATCTGGTGGATGCGGCGGTGGACGCGATTCTCCAGAGCGCCTCGACGGGAAAAATCGGCGACGGGAAAATTTTCTTGAGCAGAGTGGACCAAGCGATCCGGATTCGCAACCAGGAACGCGGCGTTTCGGCTCTCTAGTTCGCGCAATGCAAGAAGTTCTCAACACAGAGGTCACAAAGAGCGCAGAGGAAAGCGAGAACGACGCAAGGTAAACGGGGAATTGGGTTGATCTGAAATGAGGCTCGAAAGCCGCACCTCCACACTGCAAGAATTGTATGCGGAGGAATCCGCCAAAATTCGGGAACACTTCGAAGCCTCAGGCGATGGAAAGGCGGCTATCCGGGACCGCTCTTCCCTGATCGATTCGGTCGTCATCGAACTGTGGAACGAAGTTACAGCGGCCGGAAATCCTCTCGAGGGATTTTGCATTGCCGCGATGGGAGGATACGGGCGGCGCGCGCTGTTTCCGTATTCCGACATCGACCTGCTTTTTCTTTACGAGCGGGAGATCCAGGCGGAATATCTCGGCAAGAAAGTAATCGCCCCGCTGAGCCAGTCTCTTTGGGACTTGCATCTTCGCGTCAGCCCCACGACCCGCACTCTCGCGGAATGCGGCAAGCTTCACCGAGGCAACATCGAATTCAATATCTCCCTCCTCGATAGCCGGTATATTTGCGGGGACGAAAAGCTTTTTGAAAAGCTCCGGAGCCGTGTCCTGCCGGGCATGATCACGCGGGAATCCCAGAACCTGGCGCAGGAGCTCACGGGCCTCGCGCGCTCGCGCCACGAAAAATACGGCCAGACAATTTTTCACCTCGAGCCGAATATCAAGGACGGTCCCGGTGGCTTGCGGGACTATCAAGTGGCGTGCTGGATGGCGCAGATTGAGGAAATGGGACGTTCCCGCGAATGGAAGGATCCCGAAGAGCTGTTGCCTGTCCCACTGCGGCCGGACGCGGTGAAAGCAATCGACTTCCTCGACGCGGTCCGTTGCTTTTTACACTACCGTCAAGGACGCGACTTGAACGGATTGACCTACGAATTGCAATCGGAGGCGGCATCCGCCGGAATCGGACTCCATGGCGGCCCCACGACTTCCCCCAGTGACTGGATGCGCGTTTATTTCCGTCACGCACGGGCCATTCACAGGCTGGCGGTTCTGCTCGATGAAGTTCCGCTGGTAAAATCGCTGTGGGCGCGCATGTTTGGCGAACGTAAATCGCGTTTGTCGAATGCGGAATTCACAGTTGTGGACGGGCGCGTCTCCTTGCGCCAAGCCGCCTCGATCGAAGACCCCGCGCTCCTGTTCAGGCTGTTTGAACTCGTTGCGCGGCACAATCTTAGGTTGACCGCCGAGACGGAAAATGCGGTGGAAGCGGCGCTTCCCAACATCCAAAAATGGGTGGCGACGACTTCAAATCTTTGGGACTACGTCCGTCAGATTGTGGTGCTGCCCCACGCCGCAGCGTCGTTGCGCGCGATGCACCGCCTCGGATTCCTCGTGTTGCTATTTAAAGAGTTTCAGGCCATTGATTCGCTGGTCATTCGCGATTATTACCACAGATATACGGTCGACGAACACTCTTTGGTCACCATCGAGAATCTGCACAAGCTTGCCGCCGAGACTGGCGAAGCGGGCCGCAAATTCCGGGACATTCTCTGCAGCGTCGAACACCCGGAACTCCTTTACCTTTCGCTCCTGTTCCATGATGTGGGCAAGGGCATGGCGAACGAAAGCCATGTGGAGGGAAGTCTGGAGGCTGTGAAGGGCGTCTTTGAACGGTTGCGCCTCGATTCCGTTCAGCGCGATACAGTGCAATTCCTGATCGCAAGCCATTTGCGGATGTCCGCCACGGTGCTGCGGCGCGACATTTTCGATCCTGAAGCGGTGCATGATTTTGCGCAGACCGTCGGCACGATTGAACGCCTGAAGATGCTCACATTGTTTACCTACGCGGATATCAAGGCGGTGAATCCCGAGGCCCTGACGCCGTGGAAGGCCGAGATGCTCTGGCAATTGTATGCCGCCACGGAGAATTACCTGAACCGTTCCGTCGACGACCAGCGCCTGTACGTTGCGGGAGAGGATGCCAAACAGCTGGAGCGTCTCGTCCCGTCCGGAGAAGAGGCGGGTGAACCCGAGCGATTCCGGAATTTTCTGGATGGCTTCCCGAAACGATATCTGCTCACGCATTCTCCGGCGGAAATCGCGGCACACTACCGGATGTACAAACGCTTGGGGCACTCTTCGGCGGAAATCAGCGTTACCAGGCGCGACGATTACTACGAGCTTGTTCTTGTGACCATGGACCGCCCGTTCCTTTTTGCGAAAGTTGCCGGAACGATTTCGTCCTGGGGAATGAATATCTTGAAGGCGGATGCCTGCGCGAACAAGGCCGGAACCGTGCTGGATATCCTGCGCTTTTCGGACCGTTTCCACACTCTCGACCACAATCCGTCCGAGACCGTTCGCTTGAAACAGAATCTCGTCGCCGCCATTTCCGGAGACCTCGACGTAGCCGACTTGATGAAGAGAAAATTCCAGCCCGAGAAGCGCCCGCCGAAAGTTCAGGTGGAAACGCGAATCCACCTCGATAACGAATGTTCCTCGCACAGCACGGTTGTGGAAATTATCGCCCTCGATCGCCCCGGACTTCTTTATGATATGAGTTCCACGTTTGCCGAACTCGGATGCAACATTGAGGTGGGCCTGATTGACACGGAGGGGGGAAGCGCCAGCGACGTGTTTTACGTCACCAAACGGGGCGTCAAACTTAATCTCGAACAACAACATGCGTTGCACGAAGCGCTCGTACAGCGCGTTTGAGCCGCTGCCGCCCTGGACGGAATAGGACCTTCCCGAAAACCGGGGGTTCCCCTCTGTGGCATCCAGACAACTTGGTTTGAAGTTGACGCGAAAGGGGCGTGGCTATAAGGTCTTGCGCCAGGATCGAAAGTTGAGTCGGAGATTGCGGCAGGAGGCCCAGCGATGTAGTTGCAGGATGGGTGAAACGCGTGAAAAGGTCTCATCGGCGTTGCGAGGTCATCTTAGCTACACTCATTATTCTTACTGCGGGTGATGCTGCGGCGCAGTCAACCTATCATGTGATCAGGGTGACGAATGGCGGCACCATTAGCGGGACTGTGAAGTGGGCCGGGGCACCGGTGAAGCCGGAGTTGCTGCCTATCACCAAGAATTCCGGCGTCTGCGACCCCGGCGGAGGAAAGACACGTGACCTGGAACGGTTGATCATTGGTCCCGGCGGAGGTGTCGAGAACACGGTCGTGTACCTGAAGAACGTGACCATGGGAAAGGCGATGGACCTGCCCGTGATGCGCGCGTCGCTGAATCAGAAGAATTGCCGCTACGAACCCCATATCCTACTGGTTCCGCAGAGTGCGGAATTGAAAATGAAGAGCAGCGATCCGATTCTCCACAATATCCACATGACGGGCGCCGCCCTCTACAATCTACCGTTTCCCCTTCAGGACCAGGAGGTCAAGCGCACGATGCGCAAGTCTGGGGTGGCGGACCTGAAGTGCGACGCCGGTCACGTGTGGATGAATGCGGAAGTGCTGGTTGTGGAACATCCTTACTATGCGGTGACCGGGGATCAGGGCGACTTCAAGATTAGCGGCGTTCCGCCGGGCGATTACGAAATTGTAGCCTGGCATGAAGGCTGGACGATCGTCCGCGAAGAGTCTGTGATGGACGTTGACGCGCACCAAGAAGTCCGCCGACCTATCTTCTCCGAACCGAAGACGTGGGAGAAGCGAGTCACTGTGGCAACAGATGGCGCGGTCAAGGTAACCTTCGAAATTTCCGAGAGATGAAGAGAGTTGCGGACGCCGAATAACCGCCATCAAGTGACTTCAGGCCGGGATGGTTCCGTGACTCCCGTTCCCTGTTTGAGTCACTCGCCAACGCGGTCGAAATGCTCGAAAGCCGCGATGCTGATGTGGGATCCTGGTGGTGGAAAAACGGCCGGCACTGAAAATGGATGAAAAAGCACGACAAAACCGGCTACGGCCGGGCGAACTGATCTCAAGTGTCGGGGCGGTTTCCTGGGTCCTGTTAGGGCTGCTAGCGGTGGCCTGCTATTCGGTCTATTTTACGCGGATGAATTTCTGGCGTGTGAAGATGGAGGCCAACGAAACGGAAATCATTCGCCTCATAGTTGAGAGAGTTAGCGCCGGTTTTGAGCCTGCGGTGGCTGATCTGCTCATTCTTTCCGAAAACCCCCAACTCTCGGCCTATCTGGCGCATCCGAGCCAGGCCGAACGCACTGCCATGGAACTCGAGCTGCTTCGGTGGTGCCGGAGGAAGACCGACTACTTTGAGATTCAGATGTTGAACGACAAAGGGGTAGAGATAGCTCGGGTGAACTACAACCACGGCGCACCGGTTGTGGTCCCTATGGATGAACTTCGGGACGTCTCGGAGCGGACATACTTTGTTCGGACACTTACTCTGGATCGCCAAGAAGTCTTTGTCTCGCCGTTCGAGTTGAATGTGAACGAAGGAAGGGTCGAGCAGCCGCCCCATCCCATGGTCCTGTTTTCCACGCCCGTGTTTGACCAGGAGGGATACAAGCGCGGCGTCCTGATCTTCAGTTATGAAGGGCAAAAAATCCTCGACAAGATCAAGGCGGAAACCGGCGGATCGGTCGGGGAAATCATGCTTCTTAATGCCAACGGATATTGGTTGAAAGGCCCGAACCCCCAAGACGAGTGGGGGTTCATGGATGAACAGAAGAAAAACCGAACGTTCGCACGATCCTCTCCCGGCGCTTGGAAGAAGATAGTTGCTGCGGAAGCCGGGAAATTCTACGACGAGAATGGATTCTACGCCTTCGGTACGCTTTCCCCAATTGCAGCCGCGGACCGGTTTGTCTACGACAAGGTGATGAACGAGATGTCCTCACAATCGCCGGTTCCATCCTATGCGTGGAAGGTCGTGTCCTCCGTTCCGAACAGGATCATACGAATGCAGGCATGGAGTACCCTGTTACAAGCGGGACTCCTAGGAGCATTTGGCCTTTCGATTCTCGCGATCTTTACCACACTACAGGCGCGGGGCCAAGCGTATCGCCGGCGAGAGGAGGAACGAGTTGCGGTTCAGGAACTTCTGGAGAAACAACTCCGCCAAGCGCAGAAGATGGAAGCCATTGGCCAACTCTCGGGTGGAATCGCTCATGACTTCAATAATCTGCTTGGAGTCATCATCGGTTACACCGAGGATTTGGAGGAACGCCTAGCTCAGGGCGACCCTTTGCGCAAGAACGCAAGGGAAATCAGGAAGGCCGGTGAAAGAGCGGCCTCCCTGACTCGCCAACTCTTGGCCTTCAGCCGCCAGCAAGTGCTCGCGCCCAGAGTTTTGGACCTCAATTCTGTTGTATGCGAAGTGGAGACGATGCTTCGCCGCCTGATTGGCGAGCATATCGATTTGGCCACAGCGTTAGACCCGGCATTGGAACGCGTCAAGGCGGATCAAGGCCAAATCGAGCAGGTCATCATCAACTTGGCCGTGAACGCCCGGGATGCGATGCCGCACGGTGGAAAGCTGACGATCGAAACGGCCAACGTCGATTTGGACGAGGACTACGCTAGCCGGCATCGCCCGCAGCTGCCGGGCCCATACGTACTGCTGGCAGTCTCTGATACGGGCGAAGGGATGGATGCTAAGACCAAGGCCCGCATTTTCGAGCCGTTCTTTACGACCAAGGAACTTGGCAAGGGTACCGGGTTGGGTCTGTCCACCGTCTATGGAGTTGTCAGGCAGAGCGGTGGCCATATCTGGGTCTATAGCGAACCTGGGCAAGGCTCGACCTTCAAGATTTACTTGCCACAGACCAGGGACACGGTCCGCGCAGCGAAACCAGCCGCCGGGCTACCTGCATCCTTGAGCGGCACGGAAACCATATTGCTCGTCGAAGACGAGAAGGCACTCCGAGAGTTGACGCGTACTTTGTTGGCAGACGCCGGCTACACGGTACTCGTAGCGGAACACCCTGACCGGGCCATGGAAATTGCTCTTCAGCGAAGCGGTCCTATCCACCTTCTGCTGACAGATGTGGTGATGCCAGGAATGAAAGGGCGCGCGTTGGCCCAGTATTTGGTTCGAAAGAGGCCGGAGATGAGGGTCCTCTACATGTCCGGTTACACAGGCTTTACTCATCCCGGGCTTCTTGATTCCGAAGCTATGGTACTCCAGAAGCCATTCACGCGGGAGGCGCTACTTCGCAAACTGCATGAGATACTAGATTTGCAAAAAGAATCGAAGCCAACCTCGTAGACCGCGGCTCCCAGGGGTAGAAGAGTCGAGATCTTGCGTTTCACGACAGTTCACGGATCGCTGCCGAATTCATTAGGCGCAAGCGCGAATTCATGATAAGGTGCAGATGCGTTTGTTGCTCTTGTAACACCTTTAGATTCGATTAAAGGGGCTGCAAGTAACACTTGCTGCCCTTTTTTTGTTGTACGGCTGGAGGCGGTCGAGAAGCACCAAATAGCTTAAAAAGTGAAAAGGAAATACCGTGAAAGAACAAGGAACAGTAAAGTGGTTCAATGCCAGCAAGGGATTCGGGTTCATCCAGCGCCAGTCCGGCGAGGACATTTTTGTCCATTTCTCCGCGATTCAAGCTGAGGGATACAAGTCGCTGAACGAAGGCCAAGCGGTTGAGTTCGAAGTGACCTCCGGCCCCAAGGGTCTGCAGGCAGCGAACGTCACCAGCCTGTAAGGAATCGGGGCGAGACGGCGACCGCCGTGTCGCCCCATTTTTCTCTGTGCTTGACAGTCAGAAGGAGGCAATATTTTGAAAGCCCTCGCGGAAGGTCTCTACATCAAGCACTTTCAATACGGCCTGGGAGTCGTCACCGACTCGGATGCCGAGCGTACCTCGATTGATTTTGACCTGCACGGCCCAAAAAAGTTCGTCACCAGCATCATGGTTGTCGAGCCCGCCGAAGGCACTCCTCCCAAGCGTTCGCGCTCCAAGCGCAAGAAGAAGGTCACGGTCGCCATTCTCGCACCCGTTCTCGCCGCCGCCGAACCTAAAACTGTAGCCGCTCGATGAGCGATAGCCTCATCGTTCAGTTTGTGGGCTATGAAGTCAGTCCTCTCGTTCGCGAGTACCGATTTAGCGTGCGCGAGTCCAAGAGCGAAGCCCGCGAGTTTACGCTGACGATTGCCAATGCGGCGTTCAATTGCCGGCGCGCGCGGTTCCAGGACGCGCCCGACATCTGTTCCCTTCGGCTTCGCCGGGAACTCGCCGCGGACGCCAATCATCCCGCGAATACTCATTTCCAGATCACCGACGAAGAGTTGGACGACTACCGCGGCCGTCACTCGCCCAAATCCTCCCAAAGTCCGTACAAGAAAAAAGTCACGGAAGAATACTGAACCCGAATATCTTTGCGACTGGACTCCGATGTGGTTTCTTCATTATGATGAGCCCACTCGATTCGGATCGCATGAGGGGCATTCGGTGTACGGAGGTGCGCTTATGAGTGCACTGGGAGTGATTTCGACCCACGACGTTCGGCCAGGCGAGAAACTCGGGCTTTGGCAAGACAGTTTGTGGCAATTGTGCGGAAGGCTTCGCTCCGAGACCCAGACGGACGCTTCGTTCTGGGGAAAAATTGAATATGCCACGATCGGTGACGTCAGGATCGCGAAGCTCACGGGGAGCCGTCATCGTGTTGTGCGGACGCCGAATTATGCCAGGCGGGATAACGATGGATTCTTGAAAGTTGCTCTGCAGCTGCGAGGATCGAGCTGCTTCGAACAGAAAGGCCGCAAAGTCGTCCTGTCGCCGGACGAATGGAGCATCTACGACACGACGCAGCCCTATACCGTCACGGTCCCGCAAGACACCGAGATGCTGATTTTGTTGGTTCCTCGCGACAATATTTCCACGCAGCGGCTTCACCTCGAGGACCTTATGGTTCGGAAGTTTGCCGGGCGAGTCGGGATGGGAAGGCTGGCGTACCAGTTCATGATTTCTGCCTTCGACGAAATCCCGATCATTACTCCCGAGGCGGAATGGGAGATCGCCGGAGCCATTTCCCATCTGATCCGGCTGACCATGCTCGATGCGTCCGAAGTGCAGAATCAGGTATCGCTCCGGGAGGTCTGGCGGGACCGGATTAAGGCTTACATAGGAACCCACCTGCGTGACCCCGAGCTCTCCATCGATCGAATCGCGGGGGCCATGAATTGCACCAAGCGGTACGTGCACAAGGTTTTTCAGCCCGAAGCCACATCTGTTTCCGAGTCGATTCTGCGAATGAGGCTTAACCGGTGCCGGGAAGATCTTCGCAATCCTGCTCGTTCGCAAAGCTCGATCACCGATATTGCGTATTCCTGGGGATTCAACAATCCCGCGCACTTTAGCAAGGCTTTCAAGGACGAATTCAATGTTTCCCCGCGTTTTTTCCGGATGGAGACGCAGTTGGGCTGCGTTTCTCCGCAAGGGCCTGCAACAAAGAAGCTGGGTGCGGCAACGCGGTTCTTGAAATTGCGGGCAGGCCAGATTTCATCGTACTCCTGATCGCCCGGCCCGCCTTGCCCACGCCGTTCGCAATCTGCCAGATCATCGCTGCCAACTCCATCTTAGCGAAGGTGAAGGGCTTGCCAGCTCTCGCCTGTTAGTTCCCTGCAGAATAAGCGTTGCGTTCGCTGTGGGAAAAGAAAGACGGCCGGGCTGCGACATAATCCGACCACTACACATCGCGGTTACGCGAGCAGGGTGAGATTTAACTGCCTGTGCCTATAAATTGTCAGAATAATTACAAGGGAATGCGAGGAGTTCTCGCGAAGGCCGTCTAGCAGGCACTCAATGCGTCGAATTCCAGGTGTTTACAAACACGGAGGTTCGCCATGTTCCTAGGTCTGAACGCCAGCCCAATTTCCGAAGGGTTCCCCCGGCGGGTTCTTAAGTATTTCTTCCTATTCCTTGCCTTCTGGATGGTGTTGGGTCCGGCCCGGACAGCGCAAGCCCAGGTCGGCAGCACGCTGGCTCAGCTGAACGGTACTGTCCGGGACGAGAGTGGCGGCTCCGTGGGCAAAGCCACCATAACCTTGCGCGATGTGAACACGAATCAGGCCTACACGGCTACATCCACCGATAGCGGATTCTATCTGGTGCCCAACATCACCCCCGGCCAATTCGAACTGACCATTGAATATTCGGGCTTCGCGAAATACACGCAGACCGGAATCGCTTTGAGGGTCGGCCAAACCGCGACGATCGACGTCACCCTGAAAGTGGCGTCGGTTGGGTCCAGCGTCGTCGTGAGCAACGAAGCGCCAGTCATCGAACCCACTCGGACCGAAGTCAGCCAGGTGATTGACACGAACCAGATTCAATCACTGCCCATCAGCGGCCGGCTTTTCACGGATTTTGCGCTCTTGACTCCCGGAGTTGCTACGGGGCGGACCAGTCTGCAATCCACGTTTACAGAGTTTGAAACGACGCGAATCTCCTTTGGCGGGATGCGGGATTTGAGCAACGCCGTCACCGTGGACGGCGCGGACACCGTCAATACGGCGACCGGATCGCAGCGGGCCACGCCTTCACAGGAAGCCGTCAGTGAATTCCGGGTGGTGAACAATAGTTTCGGATCGGAATACGGCCGGGCGCTCGGCGGGATCGTCAATATCATCACGAAGTCCGGGACCAATAATCTCCACGGATCCGTTTACGACTACCTGCAAAACAATGCCGTCAACGCCCGGTCTCTCCTGCTGCCGGCGCCGCAACCAAATACGCTGCGGCAAAACCAGTTCGGCGGAACTCTGGGCGGCCCAATCAAGAAAGACCGCACGTTCTTCTTCATGAATTATGAAGGCCAGCGGCGCGGCGAGTCCCCCACGTACCCCAGCGTTCTGGTGCAAAACATCGATGCATTCGATGCCGCGAAGGCGTATGTGGGAATTGCGCCGGAAGGCGGCATATTGGGCATCGCAGGTCTCAATTCCGTCCTGAAGACCCGGGATACCGACAACGGGATCGTCAAATTGGATCATGAAATCAACAAGAACAATCGCTTGTCGATTCGCTACAACATTTTTGATGCGCGCGAGTTGAATCTGCTGGTGGGCGACACGTTGGACGGAGGCGGCCTGGGCGCACCCAGCAGCGGGCACAACGCCTTCATTCGCGACCAGTCTGCTGTCGCCAGTCTGGCCACGCAGTTGGGTTCTACTCTCGTAAACTCCGCGCTCGTTCAATACGCGAGGCGGCACAATACATTCCCTGGGACCACGGGCGAGCCCAACCTGGACATTCCTAACACTCTTCTGTTTGGTCACAACTTCGGAACCTTCGACGCGACGTACGAGAGCCGCATGCAGGCTTCGGACTCGGTGGCTTGGGTCAAAGGGCCGCACTTCGCCAAATTCGGCGTCGATTTCAACTACATCGACAATTTCGTGATCTGGCCGGGCTTCAACCCCGCGCGAATCATCCTGCCATTTCCCAACTGCATGATCGACTTTGCAAACTTTGTCAATATCAATTCCGGAGCGGCCCTGCCGGACTCCCTCGGCCCCCCGTGCCCGCTTCCACCTTCCTTCAATGGTGTTCCGATTGTGTTCTGGGGCGCTCCGATCGGGACTGCACCCGCTTCAAGCCTCCCACTGCCTCCGGTTCTCTGTCCATCAACTGGTTGCATTCCAGACGTTTGGAAGAACGTTTACTACAACTCGACTTTCCCTGACTTGGCGAAGGATTTCTTTGTGCAATTCAACCACAGCTACTACGGATTCTTTGCGCAGGATCAGTGGAGGGTCACTCCTAAGCTGACGCTGAACTATGGCCTGCGGTATGACTTCGAGAAGGGCTTATCGCGCCAAATCAATCCCGACTACCGAGGTTTTCAACCTAGACTCGGACTCGCCTATTCCATAAACAAGAAAACTGTGGTCCGTGCAGGCTTTGGGATGTTCGACGATCGTTTCAATCTCACTTTCGCGTTCGTAACCTTCCCGCAGCGTCCGACGCCTCTTCCTGGAGCAAATGTTCCGCCCGGCCGCATTGGCTCCGACACCGCTACTTGGGCTCTGAACCAATTGCCGTTCGGCTTTCCTGGCCATCCTGATCCTTCCGTCGTAGCCAAGAACTTGCTGACAAAGGGCACGTATGAGCCAAACAGTCTCGCGCTACCGAGTACTGTGGGCGGCACCGGCCTGGACCATAACAGCCGCATCCCCTACTCGGAGCAGGCCAGCCTGGAGATTGACCGTGAGATCGGAAAGGGGCTCGCGGTCAATGTCGGATATCTCTTCGTGGCCGCGCACAAACAGGTCCGGCCAGAGAACCTGAACGTTTGCCCCTCCGCTGGCATCAGCAGCGGTCCCTATCAATGCCCTTCCGCATATGATGCTTTTCTTGCGAAGAAAAACGCTGGCGTCCTTCCGGTTGCTCCCGATAACACCATTGCACTCCCGGGCTTACAAGGCGTTAAGCCCGCATTCAGTGGGCCCCTCTATCCCGCTGGCCTGCTCTACTATTTGGACGACAGTGGCAACAGCGTCTATCACGGCGTGACTCTCTCGGTTACGGAGCGTGCAGGGAACTACCTCCGGCTGAACGCGAATTACACATTTTCGAAGACGCTCGATGACGGCACCTTCACCACCTTTGTCAGCACTCCTCAGAATCTCTACGATCGTGCTGGCGAACGCGCCAACTCAAACCAGGACATTCGGCACCGGTTGGTAGCCAATTTTGTCGCGGACGGCCCCAAGAAGACGTTTTTCAGAAACTCGGAATTCAGCAGCATCATTACGGTTCAGTCCGCGCGCCCTTTCACGATGTTCTTTGGCGCCGATGGCAATGGGGATACGAACCCGGTGACAGATCGCGTAGGGCTCTCCACACGAAATGCGTTTTGGGGCGACAAATTGGCAACGTGGGATCTCAGGGTGACCCAATTCATCAAAGTGCATGAACACCAAAAAATTGAGGTTGCCTTCGATATCTTCAATGCGCTCAATCGGGCGAACGTGAACGAGGTAACCTCCGTCTATGGCGCCCCCGTCTTCATCGGCTCGGCTCCTAACCACTACAAGGATGGCGTTGCGGATCCCGCAAATCCAGGTTTCGGCTCCCCGCGGACGATGTTCAACCCGCGGCAATTGCAGCTTTCGCTCAAGTATTCATTTTGAAGGGCGTAATCCCCAAGGGATGAAAACCGTGGCTATCGTGAGCGGCGGCCCGTCAGGCGGTTGAGCAGGGAAGACTCAACACAACGCCGGTCCTATGCAACGAGGTGGGCTTCAGACGTACAAGCTTCTTTGGGGCTGCTTAACCACCTTGCCAGCAGCGTTACTTCGCCAGTGATTGGTGAAATGTGGATATAAAAGCTGTGGCCGCCATTTTCAAGCTCATAAAAATTCGCGCGGCGCGGATCGCTTTGAGCAAATCCACCCACGGTTAGGAAGCTGCGAAGGTCGTTCACGACATCAGCGCCGTACTTACGAGGGTCCTCGATCCTCGTTCGTTCATTCATTTGGAGCACCATAGGTCCCATTCCTCGCTTTCACCACTTGACCATCCCCTCATTCATTCCGTTACTAGTACTACGTTGCCGAGCATCAAGAAGTTTCGATCGTCGGCCATTTCACCATCCATTGCAGTCCCTTGCCTGTCTGCATTCCCAAGTAATGCTGCCCCTCTATAAGCCATTAGATGTTGGCGTATCGAGAATATGAAATCCATTATATGGATGGTTTCCATTCGCAAAACGTTGGGTCCCACCTTCGGACCTGTCCTAGAACTGGCCCTTCGATGAGTAGGCATGACTCTGGCGTCGGAATAGCCTTGATTCATGATTGCGGCAGGCAAAACGGGCCTCTTCAAACGGTTGCGAGTGTTTGCCTGGACATTGGCCACGATGGGGGCTTGTTCATCTTCTGTGCCTGCCCAGAGTCTGATACCTTCGCAAATCGTCAGGTTTTCGCCTTCTGTTTCGATGCCGGCAAGACCTGTGCCCGCGGCGGTGATGCCAGTTGCAAGACCGGTCGCAACGATTGGGGTGGCACCTGTTTCAGTTCGGAACACCGTGGTTTGGAGACCTTCCGGCGGCTATCATCATGACCAACACAATTCTACGATTGAAAACGCGGTCGAATTTTCGGAGACGGCCTTCGGTCAGCAATATCGAATGACGATTGGTTCGTTGTTTGGTGGCCGTATCCGTCTTGGGGGCTTTGGCAATGTGACCCCCATGGAAAATATTTTGCGGGGGCTGCCGGGCAGCGGAAGTCTTCTCGCTTTGTCTTCCACGCCGATGGGGCACGCCGGTCTGAATACACCCAAAGACGACAACAGTTACGGATTGAGTTTGACGCTGCACCGCGCTGGGAACGCACAGGGCGCGCAGAGTGTGAACCTGGTCCGGTGTCTAGGCCGGCTGGTGGGGCGAGGCTGCCGGTAGCCTTGTGGGGATCTCCTGCCTTGCGGAAGTGACTTCTTGCGGGTTTCCCTTTCCTTGAAAAGTATTGCTCGAAACGGTACTTGTGCGGGCCCATTTCAACTGAGATAGTATGGCCCGGGGAAACACATTGAAAAAAAGAAAACGCACCAAGCTGGGGAAGGATAGACGGCGCAAGCATAAACACTGGCAGGTTACGGTTTTTTACAAGGACGGAGAGAGGTTTGCCCGTGTTTATACTGACCGCGTCAAAGCTACCAAATTTGCTGAACGGCAGAGGAAGTCGCCCGTCGTTAAGACAGCGCGCGTGCTTCAAGTCAGCTAAACCACACAGCGCAGGGCTTCATGGGATACAGAGTGAGGAACCCAATGGTCCTGTTTCTGAATGCGGGTTGCGTGCTATTCTTTTCTACGTCGATACAATCTTGTCGCCGCAAGGATGACGTGATAAAGTTTTCCTGTTCCGGGGCGGTCGTAGTATAGGGGTAGTACGGGACCTTGCCAAGGTCCAGGCGTGGGTTCGAGTCCCATCGACCGCTCCATTCCTTCATGTAACGGTCCTTACTGATCCTCATGCTGGCATATTTGTGCGGTCCGATTGAGTTCGCGGCGGACGGCGGCAAAATGTGGCGCCGCAAGCTTACGCCGTTTCTTCACAATGAACTCGGACACCGCGTCTACGATCCCGCCGAAGATGAGAAGAAAAGCCTGACCAACGAAGAGGCCGCGCATTTCCGCGAATGGAAACGGACCGATGTCGAGCGCTTTCGCCGCGTCGTGCGCAAGATCATCCATTACGACCTCGACATCATCGAAAACAAGGCTGACTACGTCATTTGTTATTTGACCGGGGATGGCGCCGCGGCGGCTGGTGGAGGAACTTCCTCCGAGCTTACATTTGCCTACCGCCAGGGCATTCCCGTGTACCTGACGACGGATGCCGGCATCGAGCAAGTCAGCGGATGGATGCTGGCATGCGCCGACCGCGTCTTTTCCAACGTCGATGAACTGAAGAAATTCCTGCTCGAACGCTATGGCAAGGAAAAACAGGCGCCGCTGTGGCGGGTGCAAGACTCTTGAAACCCCAGATGAACACAGATGGACACTGATGCATACGACCTCAGATCACTTGCATTCCTGCTCGTGGACTACGGCTACCGGGATTTCCCCTCGGAAATATTAAATAAATTAAAGCTTCCCTTTGTGCTTTTCTGAGGTCTCGTATACTTTCCTCAGGTGAAGATGATTCACATCGCGGTGGGGAGTCTGCGCGCCCCGAAGCTCGACGGCGTGAGGGAAGCGATCGCTGCCGTCGGCTCTTTGCTCGATTCGGCTGCGGTGTTTGAGGTCGTGGGAGTAGAGGTGCAGAGTGGTGTGGGGCACACGCCCGTTTCGCGCGCCGAATCCATGGCCGGGGCGCGCAACCGCGCTGAAGCTCTGCGTGAGCTTGGGCACGAGCGCAACGAGCCGTGGAGTTACTTCGTGGGCCTGGAGGGGGGTCTCGACGTCGTCCCTGAAAATGGACGTATCGCCAGGAATGCTCGCCGTGAACAGCGAATCGTATTTCTCGAAAGCTGGGCGTACGTCCTCGACGCTTCAGGTGTAGGGGCGTTCGGCCGTTCAGGAGGAGTCGAAATGCCGGATGCCCTCGCCGCCGAAGTGCTGGAGGGCGGCATGGAACTGAGCGCGGCCGTGGATGCCCTGACCGGAGAACACGGGGTTCGGAACGCGCAAGGAGCTTGGGGCGTCCTGACAAGGAACAAGATGACGCGGCAGGATGCATTTCGGACCGCTGCAATCGCCGCCTTCGCGAGATTTTTCAATGCTCCGGTTTATTCTAGCGAGTAGCGCGCCGGTATTTTCACAATGATGTGTGCTACTCTGCGACGTGAGGGGAGAGAACGTGGACATTGTGAAGGGAAACATGGGCTGGATCGAAGTCATTGTGGGTCCCATGTTTTCAGGGAAGAGCGAAGAACTGATTCGGCGGCTGAAGCGCGCCGAAATCGCGCGCCAGCGCGTGCAAATTTTCAAGCCCGTCATCGACCAGCGCTACGCGCACAGCGACATCGTCTCGCACTCCGGATTCGAGCTTGCCTCTGAGGTCGCGAAAAACGCGGCGGACGTGTTCGAGAAAGTGCAAGCGCGCACCGAAGTCGTGGGCATCGATGAAGGACAATTCCTCGGCGAGGGGTTGGTCGACATTTGCATGCGCATGGCCGACGCCGGCAAGCGCGTGATCGTCACCGGGCTCGACACCGATTACCTCGGCCGCCCGTTCGATCCCATGCCGCGCCTTCTGGCTGTCGCGGAAGAAATTACAAAGCTGCTTGCCATCTGCGTGCAATGCGGCAACCCGGCCGTGCACACGCAGCGCCTGGTGGCTTCTGACGACCTGATCGTTGTCGGCGCAGCGGGAATGTACGAGCCGCGCTGCCGCCGGTGCTTCGAACCTCAGCTTGCGCATGAAAAAGTCGAAGCCGAGAAAAAATCGGCGCCCGCGCCTGCCGGGCTAGCACGCAAAGCCGCGAATTAATTCTTCCTCTGTGATCTTTGTGACCTCTGTGTTAAATCTTTTCGGAAAAATCCTTAACACAGAGAGCACAGAGGACACGGAGAAACTACGTCAAACGCGCACGGATTGCTGCTGCCAGCGCGCGAAACTCCTCGCATGCCAGGATCTCAAGAGTCGGCTGAGGCGCCGGCAATTCCGCCAGGGTGCAGGCGCGTTCGATTCGTTCGAGCGACGCGCGCCATTCCTCTGCATCAAAACGCCCCGCTTCGTGAGCCTGCCTGACCGCGGCAACGGCCGGCGCTACGGATGGCCAGTCATGGCACAACATGGCGATGTCCGTGCCAGCACGAAGCGTCTCAACAGCTGCTTCAGCTGCACCATACCGCCGCGCAATCGCGCCCATGCCAAGGTCGTCGGCGAGAATCACGCCGCTGAATCCCATTCGGCGGCGCAACACGCCGTCGAGCATCTTCCGCGAAAGTGAAGCGGGCCGGTCCGCATCAATCTGCGGCAACAGAATGTGCGCGGTCATGACCAGCGGCACGCCAGCCGCAACGGCTGCGGCAAAAGGAACCAATTCGGCGGACTCAAGCCGCTCCATTGTCCCTGCAAATACGGGCAAGTCGTGATGCGGGTCAACTAGCGTGTCGCCGTGGCCGGGGAAATGCTTTGCGCAGGAGAGCACGCGGCCCGCGCGCAGTCCTCGATGGAACGCAACGCCCATCTTCGCAACGAGCTGCGGATCGGCTCCAAAGCTTCTATCCTTCGTGACGGGGCTTTCCGGATTTACATTCAGATCCAGCATCGGCGCAAAATTGAGGTTGCATCCGGCGGCGCGCAGTTCCACCGCCATCGCCCGCGCCACTTGCTCCACCAATCCGAGATCACCTGCCTGGCCGAGTTCTGCCGCCGACGGCCACGCAGTGAATGGTTCCTGTAGCGCAAAACGCGTGCCGCCTTCCTGATCGATGCCGATCAGCACGGGGCGTCCGGCGGCGCGGCGGATCTCCGCGGTGAGTTCGCGGAGGCGCTCCACGGTTCGGAAATTGCGCTTGTAGAGGACTACGCCTGCGAGGCCGCGTTCGAGATAGCCGGCGAGTTCCGCGGACAGAGTGTCGCCATCGAAGCCCAGCATGAATCGTGCAAGTACGGAATCACGGCTCCGCGTTTCGCGTCGAGGATGCGGCGTCATCTGATATCATTCGCGCGGTGTCCGGCACCCGGAGTCAGGCGTGGGGTGTTGAATCCGCGAGAAGTAGAAGGCTAGCGGGAGAAAGGGAGCAAGTCAAAGTGAGAATCGAGTCGAGGGCCCCTACGCGAATCGATCTGGCTGGAGGAACGCTGGACATCTGGCCGCTGTACCTGTTTCACGAGGGGGCGGTAACCGTAAACTGCGCGATCACTCGGTACGCGTCCTGCGTCATCGAGAGTACGTCAGAAAAATCAAGGCGCATTGTTCTGGCCTCTCGCGATACGAAGCGCAGAGAATCGTTTCCTTCGCTCGAAGCCTTATCCCGCGCGCGGCGCTTTAGGCTGCCTTTGCTGGCACACCTCGTCCGCGTGTTTCGCCCATCGGGCGGTTTCACACTCACTACCGATTCCGAAGCTCCCGCTGGTGCGGGGATCGGCGGCTCGTCCGCCATGGCCGTGGCGATTTGCGCGGCGCTCGATCGTCTGACAGGAGCGGGCCTCCGCCGCGAAGACTGGATTCACATCAGCCGGGACGTCGAGGCGATCGTCATCCGCGTGCCGACGGGCACGCAGGACCATTACCCTCCGGCATTTGGAGGCGCCGCCACCATCGTCCTCGCACCGGGGGGCGAACGGCGCGAGGCGCTTGGCTGCGATCTGGATGAGCTGGAACGCCGCCTGGTGCTTTGTTATACGGGCAAGCCGCGGCAATCAGGAATCAACAACTGGGAAGTCTTCATGCGGCACATTAATGGCGACCGCCGCGTCGCCCAAAACCTCGAAAAAATCGCGGTAGTCGCGCGGCAAGTACGTGCCGCACTCGAACGCAACCAGTGGACCGAAGTTGGACGCTTGGTCCGCGAGGAGTGGGAATTCCGCCGGCGGAATCTCCGAACGATTTCCACGCCGGTGATTGACCGCATCATTTCCTCCGCCCGGCGGCACGGAGCGCTCGGCGGCAAAGTCTGCGGCGCTGGCGGCGGCGGTTGCCTCACATTGGTGATAGAACCAGAAGCGCGTGCAGACGTTGAAGCTGCCGTTACGGCAGCCGGCGGAACTCTGCTGCCGCTGCGGATCGACCGCGAAGGCGTTCAGGTTCAATCTGACGAGCAGGACTAAATCCCTCACGCATATCATGCCGAGCACCCGCCAATAATCTTGTTACTTGATAGCGCTGTGGTATAAGTCTCTCACATGGCAAGCCTTCGCCAAGGATCGTTTCGTCTGTTCCGTCTTGCCGGGGTTGACTTGCTCTTGCATTGGTCCTGGTTCCTAGTGGCAGCGTTTGAAATCAGTGACCGAGCAAAGAGCTATTCCTCTCTAAGTTGGAACGTGCTGGAGTATCTCGCGCTTTTTGTCATAGTGCTGCTTCATGAGTATGGCCACGCGCTGGCCTGCCGACAGGTCGGAGGAACAGCGAATCAGATTGTGCTCTGGCCTCTCGGAGGAGTGGCGTATGTGAACCCGCCGCCACGGCCAGGCGCCATGCTTTGGAGCATCGCGGCGGGGCCGCTGGTGAACGTCGCGCTCCTAATAGTCTTGTCGGTGCTTAGCACGCTGAACCGTTCGCTGGGGTGGGCGGAGACGATGCCCAATGCCCACGCGTTGCTACGTTCGGTCTGGCTCATTAACCTAGTCTTGCTGATTTTCAATCTGCTGCCGATCTATCCACTGGACGGCGGTCAGATTCTTCGGTCCCTGCTCTGGTTTGCGGTGGGACGGGCCCGCAGTTTGATGGTGACCACGATCATCGGTTTTGTCGGCGTGGCTGGGTTTATTATTCTCGCTTTGCGAATGCAATCCGTCTGGTTTGGAGTCTTGTCGGTGTTCATCCTGACGAGTTGCTGGAGAGGACTGCGACAGGCGCAAGCGTTGTCGCGTATTCTGGAATCTCCTCGACGCGACGGATTTACCTGTCCATCGTGCACTGCAGCGCCACCTGTCGGGAACTTTTGGATGTGCGGGCAGTGCAGGAAACGATTCGATACGTTCCAAACGCAAGCGATCTGTCCAAACTGCGCAACCCAATTCGCTGTGACAGCATGCTTGGACTGTGGAAGACAGCGTCCCATGAGTGAGTGGATTGTATCTGCCCCGCCGCAGCCCTTGATGTCGTAGCCCTTGTGAAAGCCGGCCGTAGGACGAGACGCAAAACATCCGCAGATTCCTTACCAGATCCGCACGCGCTCCGCCGGGGAAAGGTAGAGTTTCTCTCCGGGTTGGACTTCGAAGGCCGAGTACCAGGAGTCGATGTTCCGGACGGTATCCGCACGGAATTGCGAAGGGGAATGCGGGTCCGTCATCACCTGCTGGCGAAGAGCCGCCTCGCGCGACTTCGATCCGTAGTTCTGACCGAAAGCAATGAAGAACTGCTGGTCGCCGGAGAAGCCGTCCTGCGTAGGTGCGGTTTTGCCCGCGAGTGAGGCGCGGTAGCCGTCGTAGGCAGCGGAGATGCCTGCGACATCGGCGATGTTTTCTCCGAGCGTCTGCTTGCCGTTTACGGAGAGGTCGGGGAAGGCCTTGTAGGTGTCATATTGCGCGGCGAGTTTCGCGGTGGAAGCGTTGAAATGCGCGAGGTCCGCAGTTGTCCACCAATTGCGCACGCGCCCTTTGGAGTCAAACGCGCTGCCTTCCGTGTCAAAAGTATGGCTGATCTCGTGTCCGATGACGGAGCCAATCGCGCCATAATTGGCCGCCGCAGGGGCCTGTGCATCAAAAAACGGCGGTTGAAGGATGGCAGCCGGGAAGTTGAGCGCATTTTGCAGCGGAAGATTGACGGC
>WNEY01001648.1_pt1 | contig 20706 bp, 17 predicted proteins | sample 5400531 | NCBI WGS metagenome assembly WNEY01 (sample SAMN13153338, study PRJNA577476) | soil metagenome | isolation source: 200 cm saprolite under Douglas fir tree site 1 | place: USA:California | collected 2015-04-18
TCGAGGGACGCTTCCCCTATGGGATCGGCGGCCCGACCGAGTGGGCGAAACGGGCCCGGGAGTGGCGCGACCTCGGTGCCACCCACCTCTCAGTGAACACGATGGGCGCAGGCCTCGCCCCGCGCGGCCACATCGACGCGATCCTGAAAATGAAGCCGGCGCTCGACGGCGTTTAAGATTGCCGTCGACATACTGCGTTACTTTCTCGTGCTCGGGCCGTCCCGAGCAAGGTCGGGACGCTCGGCACCAATGCACACGCTGCTCTTCCTCGACCCGGGGCACTTCCACGCCGCCCTGACCCTGCGCGTGCCGCAGGCGCGCGCGGCCGACGAGGTGTTCGTCTACGCGCGCGAGGGCGCCGAGCTGGGCGACTTCCTCGCCCTCGTCGAGCGCTTCAACCGCCGCTCGCCGCACCCCACGCGCTGGCGTCCCGTCGTGACGACGTCCGATGACCCGCTCGGGCGGCTCGTCGACGAGCGACGTGGAGACGTGGTGGTCCTCGCGGGCAAGAACGGGGGCAAGGCGCGCACCATACGACGGCTGCACGAATCAGGCTTCCACGTGGTCGCCGACAAGCCGTGGCTCGTGGAGGCGGCCGACCTCGAGCACGTGGGCGCGAGCCTCGAGGGCTGGCCGCTGGCCGCGGAGATCATGACGGGGCGTCACGACGTGGCGGCCGGACTGGTCAAGAGGCTCGTCGCTGTTCCTGCGCTCTTCGGCGCATTCCGCGACGATGGGTTGGCAATCGAGCAGGAGAGCGTGCACCATCTGGAGAAGCTCGTCGATGGCGCCCCCCTCAGACGTCCGTGGTGGTTTTTCGACGTGCGCGTGCAGGGAAGCGGCCCGGTCGACATTCCTACGCACGTCGTGGACCAAGCGCAGTGGCTCGTGGACGGCGACGCCGCGGCGCCGGCGCTCCTCTCGGCCCGCGCGTGGTCGACGCGAGTGCCCGCGGAGGCGTTCCGGCGGATCACCGGAGAGGCGGGGTTCCCGCGGGAGCTCGAGCCCTTCGTCGACGGCGACGCGCTGAGCTATCGATGCAACGCCGAGCTCGTGTACCGGATCGGTCGCGTCACCGCGAGCGCCGCGACGCGCTGGAACCTCTTGCCGTTGCCGGGTGGGGGAGACGCCTCCCACAGCATCGCTCACGGGACTCGCGCCGACATCCGCCTGGAGCAGAGCGCCCGCACGGGCCACCGCCGCAGAGTGTTCCTCGAGCCCCGCACCGATGCCGCCGGGGTCGCGCACGCGCTGCGCGACACGGTCACGGCGTGGCAGGCGGAGATCCCCGGCATCGACGTCGTGCCCGCCGGCCCGGAAACGTACGAGGTGACCGCGCCGCCCCCGCTCGACGGGGGCCACGAGACACACTTCGCCCGGGTCCTCGACGAGTTCCTGAGAATCGTGGACGATCACCGCTGGCCCACCGCGCTCGCCGAGCGCACGCTGGCCAAGTACACGCTGCTTGCCGAGGCCGCGGCCAGGACGAGCGCTGAAGACGCGACGCTTTCGGCGAGAGGGGAGCTCTGATGACCCAGCCCGAGACCGAGTCCCTCCTTCAGGGATGCGGTCCCCACGGGGCCGCGGTCAGCAGCTTGACCTCCTGGGAAGCGAGCAACGGACGGAATTTCACGGCAAAGCCCTCGACGAAATCCTTGTTGGCAAATACCGAAGCCCAGTGCGCGCGACGGTCGGCATCGTCGTCGAACTTCCACAGATGGACGAGTTGATTGATCGTGCCCGTGTCGGCTTGGAAATAGCCGATCAACTTCTTGTCCTGGCCGCCTTTCTGGAGCGCCGGGTAGCCGAACTCGGTATACAGCTTGACTGCCTCGGCCATCTTGCCGACGTGAAGCGTGTAGGTCCGCATTTCATAAACCGTCATGGCGATCCTCCGGAGTCGTCGTTGGGTGCCATTCAGCGAGCGGGTCTGGACAGGTCAGACCGGCGGCAAGAGGGTAGTCCGGTGGCCCAGGGCGGTCAAGGAATCCGAGCGTTGGACTGGGGTGGACAGAATCGCGGGGAAGCACGAGGATAGTGCACCGGAGGAAACCATGAAAGGCGTCGTGTTTCTCGGAGATCGAAAGTTAGAGCTCAGAGAGTTTCCCGATCCGACACCAGGCCCCAGAGACGTCATCCTCGAGATCAAGGCATCGGGCATGTGCGGCAGCGACCTGCACAACTATCGCGCCTCGGCCCAACCGGCCGGGGCGGTGACCGGCGGCATCAAGCGGGAGGCCGGTATGATCGCCGGCCACGAGCCCTGCGGCATCGTCGCAGCGGTGGGCGCCGGTGTCACCGAGAAGGAGGCCCGGGTCGGCCAGCGAGTGATGAACCACCACTACGAGGGCTGCGGCAACTGCAAGCATTGCCGGGCGGGGTGGACGCAGATGTGCCTCGCGGGCACAGTGGTCTTCGGCTCGGGCGGGCACGGCGCCCACGCCAAGTACATGAAGGTGCCGGTGTCGACGCTGGTGCCGCTGCCGGACTCGCTCTCCTTCGTGACGGGCGCGGCGATCTCCTGCGGCACGGGCACGGCCTGGGGTGCACTGAAGCGAATCAATCTGCAGGGCGGCGAAACGATCGCCATCTTCGGCCAGGGCCCGGTGGGCTTGTCGGCGACGCAGCTTGCCGTCGACATGGGGGCACGCGTCATCGCCATCGACGTCGCGCCCGAGCGGCGCAAGCTCGCCCAGGCGTTCGGCGCGCACGAGGTGATCGACGCCAAGTCAGGCGACATGGTGGCGGCGATTCGCAACCTGACGCACGGCGAGGGCGCGCACAAGACGCTGGACGCTTCCTCGGCGCCGGAAGCTCGCGCCGCGGCCGTGCGCGCGGTGCGCTCGTGGGGCACGGCCTGCTTCGTTGGCGAGCGCGGCCAGGTGACGCTGGACGTGAGCCCGGATCTCTTGCGACGGCAGGTGACCCTGGTGGGGTCCTGGACGTTCTCGAAGCAAGGCCAGGCCGAATGCGCCGAGTTCGTCGCCGACAGGAATGTAGACGTGGAGAAGCTCTTCACGCACCGCTGGAGGCTCGAGCAGGCTGAGGAAGCCTACAAACTCTTCGACACGCAGACGACAGGCAAGGCCGTCATCCTGCCGTCCTGAGCAAGGTTGGCGCTCAGCTGCCATGACCGGCCGACGTCTTCGCTTCGTCGCCGCGGCGATCCTGGTCGTCGGGCTCGCCAGTGCGATCTGGATCTATCGGAACGCCGCGTCCTCGACCGGCGACGCCCTCGGATACAACCCCGAGGAGTCGAAGCAGTATTTGCGGGCCATGGAGCTCTACGGCGGAAAAGCGAACGTGCTCGCAGCTGAGCTCAGGCGCTGGTTCGACAGTCTGTGGCACGGCACGCGGCTGGCGTACACGTTGGCGTCTGCCACCGTGCTACTCGCCGGCGCGTTCTGGCTCGGCGCCGCCGCCTCAGAGGAATGAATCCAGCGGCAGTCGGTCCCGTCAGGCCTACGGCCCGGCCGTGGCCGCTGGTTCACCGAGCGAGAGCATCAAGCGATTGGCCCAGTTGAAGAAGGCCGCGGCGTGGATGACGTCGGCGATCGCCAGATCGTCGAGCCCTGAGCGACGCAGGCGGTCGACGTGCTCCGGCCCGAACGCGCTCGGCGTCGCGGTCAGCGCCACCGAGGCCGCGACGATGGCATTCCAGCGTTCTCCGAGATCGGCGGTGACGCCGGCGTCGAGCAGGTGCTGAACGTCGGCCTCGCGCTTCGAGTAGGTCGCGGCGTGGCGCGCATGCACAGAGGCACAGTAGAGGCACCCGTTGAAGCGGGACGTCGCGGCGGCGGCCAGCTCGCGCTCAGCCCGCGGCAGGCCGGCATCGGGGTTGTAGAAGATGTCCTTGTCGGTTCGCGTCCTGGCCTCCAGCGCGTCCGGGTCGCGGGCGAGGAGGCGGAAGTACGGCGATTTCACGCGCGCGGCGTCCACGAGACTCGCCAGGTGGCGCTCGGTCATCGCATCGACGGCGAGCGGCTCGAGCCAGGGGAGCCAGTCGAGCTGGGCCCGGGTGAAGGCGGTCGGAACCGTGTGTTCCGGGGGCACCAGAACGGTATCGGTCATGTCGGGACCTCGCGCGTCAGGGACGGCCGGCCAGGGTGCGCAATCCAGTGACCACCCGGATCTGGAAGGACAGGAAGGCGACGATCTGGGAGAGCGTCACGATGTCGGTCGTGGACCAGCCGGCGTCCAGCAGCGCCTGCAGCGCCGCCGGCGCGGCGTCGCGCGGGTGAAAGACGAGCATGTGCACGTGCTCGAATGCCGCGGCGAGGCGCGGACCGAGCGTCCGGCGGGTCGCTGCTCCCACGCGATAGCTCAAACCGGCAGTATCTTCGCGGCTCAGCGGCCCCGCCGGGTAGCGGCCATAGGGGCCGTTGGTCCTGGCCTCCGAGATGGCCGCGTCAACCGCTTCCTTCAGCGCCGCCGACGCTCCGCTCTCGGCGAGGCGCGCGGCATAGCAGACCGCAATCGCCGTGGCGCCATGCAGGCCAGCGACGAATCCGCCCACCGCGAAACGCTCCTGTGCGGTGACGTTGCCTGGCGCCTCCGGCGCGAACAACGCCCGGTACGTCGCCTGCGCGTGAGCGCGCGCCTCCGGTCTCCGCGCGCGGATCGCATCCAGGGGAGATCCCGGCGTGATCCCGACCAGCGCATCGATGACGTCGGCGTCGGTCCTTGACATCTTCATCGTCCTCGATTTGTAGGCGCGCCTCGGCCGGCGGGCCCCCAGCCCCGCGACGGCCTGCAGCGCGCACGTCCTCTTGGCTCAGTGGTCACGCGACACGCCGGACTCCCGCAGCATTCCGGCCCCAGCCGAGCGTGGGCGCCACCACCTCGGCGACCAGCTCGATTGATCTGAGGATGAAGGGATGCGGCGGATCGATCGAATGCACCTGAACCGCGACGTCCGTCGCCCGGGCGAGCGTGCTGTCCGTCTGGAGCGAGGCGATCACATTGTCTGACGTGCCGAGATGAACATCCATGGCGGCGATCATCGCGTCCAGCGATCCATCTCCGGTCGCGCGGCCCAACCTGGCCAGGCGCGCGCGATGCCGCCCCAGCCCGATTTCGGCGAAACGCAGGGCTTCCTTGTTGTCATCGGCGACGAACACGGTGCGCGAGGCGAGGATGCGGGGCTCGCGGCCCTCGGGCAGCGCCTCCATGTAAGCGTCGATCATCGGGTTCTGGATCTTGGCCAGCGACAGGTCGGGAGCGTTGGCTGGTCGGGGCTGCGTGCGCGACAGCATGAGACCGTCCCCCGCTACGCCAGCCCGCCTGGCTCCATCGACGGTGAACGTCGCCTGCCAGACGCGCTCGACCAAGCTCGGATTCGCCGGATATAGCTGATCCCCTCCTCCGGGCAGCGGCCGCCCCGCCCAGGCGTCGCGCAAGACTTGAAGGTGCCCGGCGAGCAGCGTCGCGCGCTCGGTACTGTTCTGGCCGAACGCCGCGTATGAGGAAAGGTTGCCGCCGCCTCCGACGCCCACTTCCAGGCGGCCGCCACACATCAGGTCGAGCACTGCGGAGTCCTCCGCCACCCGGATCGGCAGCTCCAGCGGCAGGGTCACGATCCCCGTCCCGAGGCGGATCCGCGTTGTCTGGGCGGCGACCTGGGCCAGGAAGACGAACGGCGCGGGAAGGCCGCCCTCGTCCTCATGGAAATGGTGCTGGGCGATCCAGGCCGAATCGAAGCCGAACCGTTCGGCGTGGATGATCTGCGCGGTCGCCAGCCGATACCGTTCGGTGGGGTCCGCCTGATCGAGCAGCCGCGTGAAGAAACCCAGGCGTTTCGGCAGCGTGGCTATCGTCATCCGCCGGCTATTATGCATCAGCGAGACCGCGTCCGAGATTTGCTGGACTGCCAAGTACATCGTCTTTTTTCTGAGCCGCCATCCGGAGGTCGCCCTCGCTGAGGATGTCGTAACGCTGCAGGGGCACGCAAGTTGGCCGTGTTTTGGACGTGAACGGGACCCAACGAGCCCCAATAAGGGCCAAAAGCGGGCCCTCCGCCGGAGGCTAAAGTGACCGTTGTCGTTGGGGATCGTTGGAGGACTCGCGGCAAGTACCAGCCTCATAACCCAAAGGTCGCTGGTTCAAATCCACGCCACGCAACCACAAAGCAAACCCCCGAAATCAGAGACGATTTCGGGGGTTTGCTCTTCTAGAGCATCAGCCTCTTTTGGCTTCCAGAGGCGTTACTTTGCCAGATTCTTGGCCAAGTGGCGAAGCCGAGGCGTTGGCGATCATCTGTGCGGAGCGCACATGGTCGCTTTGCGAAACGATGTGGTACCGGTCAAAGACTGACCGTGTCGGCACTCCGGCATTAACCATGTTCCGTACGCAGTCTGGTGCCGGACGGGCATCCAGTCGGCTCGGTGACCAACATTCTCGTCGCGGCCACGGAAGACGAAGCACAGCGTCTGATGGATAAGGTGGCGATCGAGGGCGATAAAATTCTAGAAGGAGTAGGGGGCTCGTGGCTTTATCGCCAGACTCGGGTGGCGTTGCGGTCGCCCATAACTGCTCCGACACGTGCGCGAGCACGCCGGCGGCGTCGCGGGCCTCGAAGCGCTGCCGGGCATGCTCGACGACTGGGCCCAGCTCGCTGACCAACTCGGGCGGGGCCGCTTGAGCCACCGGCGCCCCCCGGCGCGAGCGTGGCCGGCATTCCGCCTACACGCGACATCAGCGCGATGACCTGAAGACGCGGCGTTGCCATGTGCCCAAGATACCGTCACTCCTGCGAGGTATCATCCGGCCAAAAGGGTCTAGTACTCGCACGGGAGTGTCAATTTCGCTCCCGGGATGCCAAACAGCCCACCGGCGAAAGGTGCTCATCGTCGCCGAATCAGCCTCTTACGCCTACGGCCGGAGGCTTGCTAAGTGGTAGGCGCTCGTTCGCCATGCCCGGGTACAAGGAGGGGTGAAATGTTCGAGCTGATTCAGCGAATTCCAGAACCCTGGCGTCAGCTGGCGGACGTGCTGATCGCGCCGCTGGCGTGGATCCCCAGCATGCAGCACACGCTGTGGGACTTCTTCTTCGCCCCGGGCCCGCTGTGGCTCGTCGCCGCGAAGTATCTCTTCCTGGCCTTCCCGGCTCTGCTCGCCGTCGCCGCGGTCTGGTGCACACAGCTCTCCCTCTACACGTTGCCGTTCCGCTCGGGGCGCGTGCAGTTCATCCCGACGATGATGCTGACGTGGTGGGATGCCGTGCGCGCCGTCTGGCTGTACTGGGTGGGGATGTTCCGATTCGTCGGGGTGGCGCTGGGATGGGCGGTGACGTTCAGCACCTTCGTGGCGAAGCTCGTGCTCGAGGTGATCCGCCAGGTCGTGCTCATGCCCTTCACGATGACGGGCCGGATGACGGAGACCTACTTCAGGCCCGGCGTGCCTTGGGTCGCGTTCGTGATGCTCATCTTCTGGTGCGTGCTCGAAGCCGCCATCTTCACCTATACCCTGATGCCGACCGTGACCGAGCTCCTCGCCGACCTCGTCGGTGGCGAGTCGACGGCGCGCTACACGGGCTCCATCCTTTACTTCTTCCTGCTGCTGCTCGTCATGGGTAGCTTTGCGTGCGTGCAGACCTTGATGGACGCCGTGAAGAAGCGGGAGTGGAAGTACATCGTCCAGATGCTCGTGGTGGAGCTGTTCGTGATGTTCTTCGAGGTCGTATTCCTTTACCGGGAGCTCATCGACGCGCTGACGCCGTGGATTGCGCAGCAGACGGGTATGAAGCTGGGCCTCACGGTCACGCTCTTGCTGTCGTCGTTCGGATGGATCGGTATCCGCGGCATGACGTGGTTCCTGTTCGGCCAGTTCGGAACACCGCCGATGCTCGCCTTCATCTCGCGGCGGCCGATGGTGGACGACCGCGACCGGCGCCCCGCCAACGGCAAGCCGGCGCCGGCCTGGTGGCGGCAGCCGGTGGCGGAGCTCAAGCAGGAGATCGAATGGCTCCACGCTAAGAGTGAAGAGCTCCTCGACTACCTGGTGCTGCCGGTCTTGCAGATCGCGGCGGCCGCGCTCAACTTCGGCATGGTCCTGGTCGCCTCCCGCCAGGTCTTCTCGCTACCCTTCAAGGAGGCCAAGGAGATCACGCAGACCTGGCATATCTTACAGAACTTGCACATGCACCAGCCGCCGCGGAAGCAGGCGACGCTATGAGTCGCCTGAGCTTCTCGCTCGCCGCTCGCCTGGTCGCGGCCGCTCTCCTCAGTGCCGCCGTCGTGGTCTCGGCAGCGGAGCCGGAGGACAACAAGCCGCCGCGGTCGACGCTCTTCGTCGGCCTCGACACCAGCGGCTCCTTCCGATCCGCCTATGACGACGCCCTCACGTTCGTCGCCCATTACCTCTACGGCCACATGCACGAGCTCGGCGGCCTCTCGAAACCGCGCGACCTCTTCGTGACGGCCATCGGAGGCAAGGACAACAACGAGCCGAAGTCCTTCCACCCGATCCACGAGTTCAACAACAAGGACGTCAGGCAGATCGAGACGGACCTCCGGAAGTGGTTCCCGCCCACCGACACGCTCACCGATTTCAACGTCTTCTTCCAGCAGATCGCGCGCCACGTGAAGGAGCGGAATCTCGTCCTGGCGCCGATCACCGTGATGGTGGTCAGTGACGGCGTCCCCGACGTACGCGACGGGACGATCAAGTCGGGTTCGCCCGCCTCCTACCAGCAGATCGATCTCAGTCCCCTCGATTACCTGTCGAAGAACGTCACCGTCCGCCTGGTCTATGCGAGCCCGAAGGTCGGCGACAACTGGCGAAAGCTGGTGAAGCGAGACCGCGTGCGCTTCTGGGCCGTGGAGTACGACGTCATGAAGGGCTGGCGCGCCCAGATGAGGCCGGACACCGACCTCGCCAGCCAGGACCGCTTCTGGAAGTGGGTGAGGGACAACGTGGATTACCGCGTGCGGCGCGGCGTCTAATCCAATCCGCGATTGGATGTGCATCACTTCATCTGTGTCCACTGCCCCGAGTAATCCGGCGGATAGCCGCTGGGCGGACCGGGCACCTTATTGCCATTGTGGTCGCGCCACACGTGCGTCCAAGAATTGTCCACGCTCGCGCAAGTGCCGAGATCATCGCAGACCCGACGGCTACCCCGGTTGGCGGCGTCACGGCGTTGCTCAACCGCCGGATCACGAGTGATCTTGGGCACTCCCCCTGTGTTGGGGTGGTTCCAGCCGCCGGCCGACCCTTGGGTCGACTGTTGCCGAGCGTGACGGATGGCGGACTGGGTGACGGCATTGCTCATCTGCATCATCGCATTGGCGTATTGGCCGGCTGCCTGGGCCGCCAGGACCTCCCACTCGCGATTCATTTGCAAACTCGCCAGCATGCTGGAGAGGACGTACTTGGCGAAATAGCCTTGTGCGGAGTCGTGCGTGATGAATCCCGCCAATTGATACACCCCCCAGACAGAGGCCCCGCGCCCGCTGGCCGGCCGAGCGAGAAGGGTGGTGGCCATGACGAAGCCCTCTGCCGCCCCGCAACGGAAAATGACCTCGCCGACCGAGGCGCTCGCTGCCGTTGCCATGCTCCGACCGTATCGCCCGACCTCGGCGTTAAGTGTCTCGGTCTCCTTGCGCAGGATGCCCGATTGAACGATCTGCGGCTGGCGGCACAGTTTCCAAGCCGGATAGCGCTGGGCGAACTGAACACCCGTCTGATACCGTGCGAGCAGGGTCCCGTCATAGATCTGGCCCTCCCGCAGTCCGGCCACCTGCGTGACGGCATCAGGCTCGCGGGCAGGCGGCACGTCGTAGTCACCGATAAAGAGGTGGATCGCTCCGCCCTGGGAGACGACGTTGACCGCTGAGCGTACATCCACGGGTGTGCGACGCCAGATACCACCGCTGATCTTCCAGCCCTGGGGGACACTCAGGCTGTAGGCGCCTTCATTGGGTTCCCTCCACGTCACAAAGCTGAGGGCCTCTTGCGGCGCGGCACGAGCCCCCGAAATCAGAAGGACACTGAGTGCGCTAACCAGGCAGGGCTTCCATCGCAGTCGCATTATGACGCGCCTCCACGCAAAGCCGCGCACCGGTACACCTCGTTGATCCACGCATCCGCGATGTACTGCGGGCCCCAGTCACACCGGATCCGGAGCCCGCGCACGACGCCTCGGCCGAACCGGCCGAAGGCGTGGCGCACACCCTGCCGCATCGGCTCCAGGGCGGCCCACCGATCGCCGAGCTTGGCGGTGTGCCAGCCGACGATGTCATCGCTGTAGTGATCGATGGCGCCGAAGAACCGGCACCAGCTCTCGCGCCGTGCAGAAGCGCGTGGCGTCGACTGACGCGCGCATGATTTGCGTGATCGTCTTCCGGGGAATGATGCCGGTCGAAGCAGCTGATGACATGATCATTGCTCTCCGCTCGGCGGCCATTTATCTTCCGGGTCCGTTACAGCTAGCGACGCACAACTACGCGGTCTTCGGCGAGGCGGTCCTGCCAGCCGTGGCGCTCGAGCTCGGGGTCCACGTGCTCCTCCTCGGGATAGCCGACGCAGAGATAGGCGACCAGGGACCAGTCCTCGGGCACCTCGAGCACGCGCGTGACTTCCCGCGGCTCGAGGATCGAGACCCAGCCAACTCCAAGGCCGTAGGCGCGCGCCGCGAGCCAGAGCGTCTGCACGGCGGCCACGGCGGAGTAGTGGAGCGTCTCGGGCATCGTGTGTCGTCCCAGGCCATGGCCGGCGGCCGTCGCCTCGTCGACGAAGACGGCCAGGTGACACGGCGCCTCCTGCAAGCCGGCCAGCTTCAGCTGACCGTAGAGCGCGGCGCGTGTGCCCGCGTACGTCGCCCGTGCGGCATCGTTGCAGCGCCCGAAGATGTCGCGGATCCGCTCGCGGCGCACCGGATCCTCCACGAGCACGAACCGCCAGGGCTGGCTGTTGCCTACCGAGGGGGCCAGGCACGCGAGACCGAGCAGCTCGCCGAAGATGACCGGATCGATCGGCTGGCGGCGGAAGCGTCGGACGTCGCGGCGCCAGGCGAGCAGCTCGCGAAACTGCCGGCGGAAGTCGTCGCTGAACTTCGGTGGCTGCATGCTGATGGCCTCCTGCGTCGAAGCAGTGTACGCGCTGCGGCACCTCCTTTGCTTAGCAATTGACCCGCTTAGCGTATCCGGTCACGAGAATCCTGCCGAGGTTCCGCCACGCCTCATCAGTGGCGATCGTCGCGGGGGTCGTCGTCGTTCAGCCCTTTCACCGGGAGAATGCGTGCGCGGATGCGCGACACCGTGTGCGTCGTGACCTGCGCTGCCCACGGCGAATCGACCGTGCGCTTCTCAGGGTCTCCGAGTGCCGCGCCGAGGTCGAGCGAGAGATTCGTGACCAACAAGTCCTTGCCTGAGAACACCAGGCTGGCGGGGAAGAGGAAGCCGATCGGCGCCCCGTCGCGCCCGATCCCGTCGAAGTCGCCGAGCTTGGCGATGACACGCCCCTGGGTCGGTTCGATCACGACGATCTCGTCGGCCTGATTGGCGCAGACCCAGATGTTGTCGTCGTCGTCGATGATCAGACCGTCCGCTCCGTTGATGCTGTTGACGAAGACGATGACCGTACCGGCCGTGGGATTGTTCGACTTGCCGTTGTTCACACCGATCTTCACCACCGTGTCATTGCCGGTATTGGCCACGAAGAGCGCCGTCCGCGCCTTGTTGAAGGCGAGCCCGTTGGCGCCGAACGGCGGCACGCCGGTCGTGCCGAGCCGCGCGTCGGTCACCCACGGCGTCGCGGTGCCCCCGTTCGGTCCCGTCCGCCAGATGATGCTCCGGAACGAGTCGGAGACGTACACATTCCCCGCGTCGTCGAACGTGAGCGCGTTCAGTCCCGAGCCGGTGCCGGTGACGGTCATGAACACCGTCGAGGCGCCGGTGAACTTATCCACGTTCAGCACGCGCGCGTTGCCGAAGTCGATCACCAGGAACGCGCCGGTCGCCGGATGAAAATCCAGGCCGAGCAGGAAGCTGCTCGGTTGCGGGGCCGTGTTCGTCGTCAGCGTCAGCGTTCTCAGGAACCGACCGTTCGGGCCGAAGACCACGACGTGACCCACGCTGCCGGTGACCTCGAAGTCGGCGACATACACGTCACCCGTGTGGCGGTCGACCGTGATCCCCTCGGGGTGTGACGTCCCGGCCGGCAGCGTAGCGAACCTGTCAACGTCGCCCCGGTCCCACGCCTGGGCGGGAAGCGGCAGAGCGACCAGCCACAGCAGTGTAACGAGCCGTGTGGCTCTCAACATTCTCATATGCGGCTCTCCCTGGTCAGTTGTCCCTCCCCGAGCGGCCCTGGCTCCTAATCCTTCACCTTCAGGTCCTCCCAGGGATAGGCATAACCCGTCGTGATGGTCGGGAAGACGTCCTGCCACTTCTGGGCCGCGATCCGGGGACCGATCGCGTTGACGAACGCGTGGCGGAACACGGGCACCAGGTAGTGATTCTCGAGGATCCCGCGCTGGATCTCCTCGGCCAGTCTCTTTCGCTCCGCCGGAATGATAGACCGCTCGTATTGGTCGAACTTACCGTCGAGGTCCGTCACGCAGATGCGGTCACGAGAGTTGAAGCCGCCGCACTTGAAGTAGGCTTCGTACCAGAATGACCAACTCCCGGCGATCCTGGTGGCTTGAAAGAGGATCTGGATCCCAGGCCAGTCTTTGAGCCCGCCCTGCAGCCGCTGCAAGAAGATGCCCCGCTCCATGGACTGCAGCCTAGCCCGGATGCCGATCTCGCGAAGCTGCGCGATGATCCGCTCGCCGCGGGAGTAGAACGGGGGCACGGGCGTGACCCAGTCCACGTCGAAACCGTTAGGAAATCCAGCCTCGCGCATCAGCTGCTTCGCTCGCTCGACGTTGCGCTCGAACTCGGGCCACTCGATCGCGTACTGCACGTCGTTGTTGATCCAATTACCCGTCGGCTTGCCCAGACCTCCCGACTCCGCTTGGTTCATGGCCCGCCGGTCGATGGCCAGGCTCACGGCTTCACGCACCCGCTTGTCACGGAACGGATTCTTCGGATCCTGGAATCCGGGGAATTCCAGCCACCAGGATCCGGAGAGTACCGGCGCCAACATGACGCCCGGAAGCTTTCCGACCTTATTAATCAGCTCGCCGGGAACGAAGTAGATGATATCCGCCTCGCCGCGCTCCAGCATGGCAACACGGGTGGCCGCCTCCGGCACTGAGGTCATCACCAGCTGCTTCACGTTCACCGGACGGTAGTAGCCGTCGAAGGCCTCCATCTCGATCTTCACGCCCGGCTCGTGGCGGACGAGCCTGTAGGGACCGGCTCCGATGGGTTTCTGCTTGAAGGCGTCCGCGCCCACCTGTTTGTAGTACTTCTCAGGCACCACCCAGCCGGCGCCGGCGACGTTGGCAGTCCCGAAGAGGATGGCGAAGTCGAGGAAGGGCTCTTTGAAGAGGAAGCGGATCGTGCGGTCGTCTACGATCTCGACGCGCTCCGTCTTCTTTTTGAAGACGTCGGCCTTGGCACCCCGGTAGTTCTCATAGCTGAACTTGACATCTTGCGGAGTGACCGGCTCGCCGTTGTGGAACTTGATCCCCTTCCGCAGCGTGAACGTGGCGCTCTTCGAATCCGCGGCGACCGTGAACTGCTCGGCCAGAGCGAGGTGGTTGTAGAGCGCGGTGCCCTGATTCTTGATGAGGGCGTCGTGGATCGCGGTGAGGAAGTTGTCTGGAGTGGCGGTGCCGTCGTGCTCCTGGGGGTCCAGCCAGCGGGATGCGAGGCCGGCATGCCAGGCGAGGACGATCTTGCCCTTGGCCGCGGCCCCAGCCGGTGACGAGAACGATATGGCCGTCGACGTGGTGGCGGTCAGAGTCAGGGCGACGGCCAGGAGGTCGAACAGGCGACGTGCCTTGAATCCGGAACGCCTCATGTCTTGGTCCTCCACTCGCGAAATCGATCAGATCGCTACAGAGAGTGCTGTAGCCTAGCCCGTGGCCGGGAAGCGGTCAAGTCTCGCCAGCCTCTCTCGCCAGCCTCTCTCGCCAGCCTCTCGCCAGCCTCGCGTGCGTGCGCGTGGTTGGCAGCGTGTCCACGTACATCGTCGTCTTCTGAGCCGCCATCCGGAGGTCGTCCTCGCTGACGATGTTGTAGCGGTCGAAACATGCTGCGGGTCAGGTGGCCGGTCACCGCCATCGCGACGCGCTCGGGGACGCCCGCGCGCACCATGTTCCGGGCAGCGGCACGACGTAGGTCGTGGAACAGCTTGTCGGGGACCCCGGCAGCCTGGCAGGCGGTAAAGGACATAAGACAACCGGCCTCCACATACAGCTCTCCCTGCAAGCGTGTGGCCGCGCCGTCCAAACTCAGTTACGGTAGGCCGAATGGAGTTCTTGACCGGAGGGGCTGGATGAAGCTGCTAACGTACGAGAGTGCGGCGGGGCCGCGGGCCGGGGTGCTGGTAGAGGACCGGGTGGTGGACGTCGCCACCCTGCTGGGCGAGGCGGGCGGGGTGCGGGACGTGCGGGCGCTGCTGGAGCTGCCGGGGGCGCCGCTGGAGCGGCTCAAGGCCGCGCTGGCCGGTGGGGCGACTGAGGGGCTGGCGCTGGGCAGCGTGCGACTGCGGGCACCGATTCTGCAGCCGCCGACCGTGCGCGACCACATTATTTACGAGGAGCACGCCACCCAGCAGCACACTCGCGAGATCAGCGAGTCCTGGTACCGGCTGCCGGTCTTCTATTTCTCGAACCCGCTCCGCATCTTCGGGCCGGACGAGACGGTGCCCTACCCGGCGGCCAGCCAGCGGCTGGACTACGAGCTGGAGCTGGGCGCGGTCATCGGCAGGGACGGCAGCGACATCCTCGAGGCCGAGGCCGAGCCCTACATCGCCGGCTTCACCATCTTCAATGACTGGAGTTGCCGCGACCTACAGACCGACGAGATGAAGTTCGGCCTGGGCCCGGCCAAGGGCAAGGATGCGGCCAACTCGCTCGGCCCCTGGGTGGTGACCAGCGATGAGCTGGCGCCCTACTGGCGCGACGGCCGGCTGCACCTGAAGTGCTCGGTGAAGGTGAACGGCGTGCAGTGGATGGAGGGCAACGCCGGCGGCGGGCATTTCAGCTGGGGCGCCATCCTGGAGCGGGATGCCCAGGACAGCCGGATCGTGCCCGGCGACGTCATCGGCAGCGGCACGATCTCGGGTGGCTCGATCGGCGAGGCGATTCGCAAGGGCTACCCAGCCCGCTTCCTCCAGCCCGGCGACGTGGTCGAGATGGAGATCGAGGCGATCGGGGTGCTGCGCAACACGGTTGGGCCGATCGCGAACACAAACAAGAACCTCCGCTGGAAGGCCAGGGAGCAGCCGCCGATGCCAGCGCCGCTGCCACCGACGGCCGGGCGCTGAGACGGTTTACAGCAGGCTGAAGGCGGGCGGGGGTGTCGACCGGTCAGCGCCAAAAGGACGGCCCCTCCGGCGGCACGCTGCTGGGCCCAGGCTGGCGGCCAGTTGGAGGCAGACGGCCAGGGCGCTCGCGGGCGGCTCGGCCGGGAGGTCCAGCGCGGCGACCAGATCGAGGGCTGTGGACCAGCAGCCGTCGGCCTTCCGGCCGTGGATGCGCTCCCCTCTGTATCCTCGACACCGAGATGGCGTAACGTCGACACGGGCTATCGCTTCCTTGATCACGCCCGCTACCTGGACGCCTGGTTCGCACAGCTATCAGCTACCGGGCTTCTATCGACACCTCGGGTACGAGATGATCGGCGAGCTACCTGGATGGCCCAGCGATACCACCAGGATTTTTCTTCGAAAGACATTGCGCGGCGCTCTCTGCGCCGCTCGTCGCTGAGCCGGAGTTTGCGAAAAGCTCTTCAGACTGATCGATAGTCTCGTAACGCCAGCGAAAGGCATGTTCACCATGCAAACGCCCCGTGCACTGCTGATGACGGCCACGACACTTCTCCCGCGCGGGCCCAGACCATCGGTGAAGTCTTCCAGAAGGTGAACCCCTCGGTGGTCGTGATCAGAGCCAAGGGGCGCGATGTCTCGGTGGGCGGACAAGTCCGCTTCAGCGAGATCGGCTCGGGAGTCCTCATCTCAGCTGATGGGAAGGTCATGACCGCCGCGCATGTCGTGCATGCGATGGATGAGATCAACGTCGAGTTCCTCGGTAGCGAGATCATCGCAGCCACGGTGATCGCGTCGGAACCGGCGGCTGATCTGTCGCTGCTCAAGCTCAGTCGCGTGCCGCCGGGCGTGCTGGTCGCACCAATGGCGAACTCCGACACGGTGAAGATTGGCGATCAGGTCTTGGTGATCGGTGCGCCGTACGGCTTGAGTCATGCGATGACGGTCGGCTGGATCAGCGCTCGATGGGCCCCCAACACCGTGTATCAGTCCATGCCGCTCGCGGAGTTCTTCCAGACGGACGCGGTCATCAATACCGGCAACTCTGGGGGGCCGCTGTTCAACATGGCCGGAGAGGTCATTGGGATCGTCAGCCACAACATCTCGAAGACTGGTGGGAGCGAGGGACTCGGCTTCGTGGTCACGATTAATACGGCCAAGAAGCTCCTGCTCGAAGAGCGGTCGTTCTGGAGCGGTCTGGAGGGTCGACTGCTCACGGACGCGCTTGCCGATCTGCTGAACCTTCCGCCCAACGCCGTCGGGTATTTGGTGAAGACTGTGGCGAAAGGCTCGCCCGGAGAAGCCGTGGGACTTCGTGGTGGAACAAAGGTCGCTGTCATTGATGGTGAACAGATTGTCCTCGGCGGGGACATCATCCTGAAGGTTCAGGGTATCCCGGTGCGCGGGCTCGTCAACTATGAACAGACCCGAAAGATTCTCGCCGAGCTCCCTTCAGGTGGGAATCTGACGGTGACCGTACTACGGGCGGGCAAGGTGATCGAGTTGACGGGCCGGAAGCCATGACTCTAGGCCCGCTGGCCCTCCCGTCGAGCCGCCGACGAAGTTCGAGTTGGTGATTAACCTTAAGACTGCCAAGGCGCTCGGGCTGACGATCCCGCAATCGGTATTGATCCGAGCGGTCGAGATCATCCAGTAACCGAGGAGCCCGCGCCCGGGCCCGGCGGATGAACAGCATTACGGAGGAAGCGCGTTAGGGTTCGATCCAGAGGAGGGCACAGCATGCGTCGCTCTCGCTTTGTTCCGGTGGCTGGATGGTGGTCCCTGGTGGTCTTGGTCGTCCTCGCCGGATCTCCCACACTAGGTCAGGCACCCAAGTACGGCGGCCGGCTCACTCTGCGGCTGCGCGAGGACCTGCCGCAGGGGTTCGCGATACACGAAACTGCCACGATCTCGACCATGTGGCCGGCCATGCCTTGCTTCAGCAACCTGGTGCTCTTCGATCCGCTCAAGACCACGCACCGTATGGACGCGATCATCGGCGAACTGGCGGAGCGGTGGTCGTGGCAAGACAACGACCGCAGCCTCGTCTTCTTCCTGCGGACGGGCGTGAGGTGGCACGACGGCAAGCCCCTCAGCTCCAAGGACGTCAAATTCACCTTCGACTTGCTTCGTGAGGCCCCGGACGCTCCGGCCAAGCTCCGCATCAACCCGCGGCGAGACTGGTATGCGAACCTCGAAGCCGTTGAAGCAGTCGATCCCCAAACCGTCGCGTTCCGGCTGAAGCGGCCGCAACCCTCTCTGCTCCTGATGCTCGCATCCGGCTACACGCCGATCTACGCGGCTCACGTGCCACCGGCCAGCTATCGCACGGGTTGCGTCGGGACCGGGCCCTTCAAGCTGAAAGAGTGGCGCAAGGGCGAGTTCGTCGAGTACGTGAAGAACCCGGACTATTTCGTCAAAGGACGACCTTATCTGGACGGCCTCCGGTATCTGATCATCGGCGAGCGGGGCACGGCGACGGCGGCGCTCCAGGCTGGCCGCGTGGACACGGCGTTCCCGGGCCAGACGCCCAAGCCGATCGCGGAACGGCTCAAGAAGGCAGTGCCCCAGCTCGTGATGACGCCGGTGAACACGAGCGTCATCGATCATCTCGTCGTCAACACCAAGAAGCCGCCCTTCGATAATGCGAAGGTGCGGCTCGCCCTGAGCCGCGCCATTGACCGCCGCGCGCTGATCGACGCCGTGTACCAGGGCGGGGCGGTCCTCGGGGCCTCGATGGCTTCCCCGCCCTATGGAGTGTGGGGGCTCCTCGACAAGGACATCCGTGCACTCCCCGGCAATGGCAAAGCGGCCGACGAGAAGGCGGGGGCGCGGACCCTCCTGGCCGAGGCTGGGTTCGGGCCCAACGCCCCCCTGAGGCTCGAGATGCTGACGCGCGCGCTCCCCGACTTTCTGGATGTGGCCTCCTTCGTGATCAATGAGTTGAAGCACGTCGGCGTCGAGGCGTCCCTCAGGCAGGTGGAGTCGGCCCAGTGGCATCCGCTGCAAACGCGCGGCGACTTTCAGATCGGGATAGAGCGGACCGGTATCGAGCCGGACGACCCGGACGCCAACTTCTACGAGAACTACGGCTGCGGGTCGCCGCGCAACTATCCCCGTTACTGCGACGAGGCGATCTCGCGGCTGATGGATCAGCAGTCGCAGGAGCTGGACCCAGCCAAGCGCCTCGCGCTGGTTCAGGTGATCCAGAGAAAGCTCGAGGAGGCTGCGGTCCGCCCTGTGCTGGGCTGGCGGCTCGACTACTACACTGTGTGGCCGTATGTGAAGAACCTGGTTCCTCACCAATCCATCTACAGTTGGGGCCGCCTGCAGGAGGTGTGGCTCGACAAGTAACGGACGCGCGTCGGTGCTGCGCGGGCGGAGGACGCGCGTTTCACCACGGGCTGCTAGAACTAGGGTGCCTCGACGCTCGTGGGGACACTCACCGGGGTGAACGACACGAGGACCTTGCCGACCTTCGTATCGGTGCTGAACAGCCCCATGGCCGATATCCGTCGGTGCTCGGCCTCGGCGACCTTGCCGACGCCGTCGGCGTAGAACGTGTACAGCGTGTCCCTGACCGAGACGACCCCCAGGATGTCGATCTGGTAATCCGTCCTGATGAGGACGGCGCTGAAGGCGCCCGCGGGCGTCGTGACCCGATACACACCGGCGTACACGGTCGTCGCTCGGATGCGCCCGGTGTACCACTTCATCGCCGGATTGCTCGAGCTGTACACGTCCATCCGGCCGTCGAACGTCCGGCTCTCTCCCGGCTCGAGACCCGCAATCAAGTAGCTCAACGGCGGGTCGAAGTCCACCAGCGCCTCATAGGCGTGCGTGATCTGACTGGGCAAGACGAGACTGCCCTCGGCGGTCCAACGCAGGTACAGCGTGGACTCCTGGCCGATCGTCCTCTTCCAGGTCTCTCCTCGAGTCGTCACGCCGATCGGTGTCAGACCCTCGCGCTCCGTCTGACCGCGGCGCGCGCCGGCCGTGATTCGGTACCGCCATTCGCCCGCCTCCCACCGCGCGACCCGGGCCGGGTCGCTCAGCGACGACGCGGACGCCGGGTCTCCAACGACGCCCTCACCAAGAACCTGAAGCAGGTCACTCGACGCCGGACTCGGTGAGATGCCCTGGGCGCCAGCACTCACCGGCGACGGCCCATCCAGCGAGCCAGACGACAGGATGATCCCGGCCAGAACGAACACGATCCCCTCTCTGAGCATGGCGTCTCTTCTTAGCAAACTCCGATGGCCTCCGGCATCCGGGAGAAGCTTGTCACACTCGTCAGGCGGCCGGTTGCGGCGGCGCCCGCAACGCGCCGGATCGACCGCTGAGCGGCTACGGAGCCTGAGCGTCACCGCCGCGTAGGATCGACGTCCCGGTGACGCGGCGGCTCCCGTCCATGATCACGCCGATGACCATCACCCGCTCGTTCGGGGACAGCACGGCATACTGGTCCTGCGGCACACGGACGAGATCGACACTGACGCTGCCGCCGGTGTGGAGCTGGACCGCCATGGCCTGGCCGGCGATCCACTGCACGCGCCCGGCGAAGCGCACCGGCCGGTCCTCGGCGCCGGCCGGCGCCAGGACGCCCGCCAGCAGGATGGACACCATTAGAACGAGCATCGCGGTCACGCGCTTATCCATCGTCGAGAGCCTCCACCGCTTGTCGTTGAGATGCTCGCCGAGCGGGGGGCGTTTCAAGCCGGCGCGCCGGCCACCACCGGCTCGCGATCGGCCGCCCGACAGTCCCGCCGAACGGCCAGGGCACGAGCGTTGCCTGATCGGAACAGGGAATTATCAGGTGGGCTTGCAGGCCAGCGCGTGCTCGAAGATATCGCTGCCATACGCCACTCGTAGATTGCAGGGAGCTGGTGCTTGGCGGCAAGCGCGATGATGCGCTTCCGATCCCGATTGAACGTGACCGTGCCTTGGACGAGTACCGCGTCGGCTCGTCCGGTCCGCATAGCGGCAAACGCCCTGTCGTAGTCGCCAACCTGGACTTCGACGACGACCAGCTTGATACCGAGAGACGACGCGGCCTTCTGCGTTTCCTCCACGGTAGTCTGCTGCCAACCGGGTAGGCGGGCGGCGGCCAGGAACGCGATCCGGGCGGCCCGTGGTACCGCTTCTTTAAGCAGTTCAAGTCGCTTGGACGGTCTGGTCGGTTCCTCGCCGTGTACCGCACCCGGTTTCCTGGACACTGAGCAAGCCGCAATTGTGAGCTTCAGTGTTCTCGGCTTCGACTCTTGGCGCCGCGGGACCGCCATTTCGGGGAATACCCAGATAGCGGCCCCCCTCGTCAAGTCGTCG
>WNEY01000818.1_pt1 | contig 20684 bp, 10 predicted proteins | sample 5400531 | NCBI WGS metagenome assembly WNEY01 (sample SAMN13153338, study PRJNA577476) | soil metagenome | isolation source: 200 cm saprolite under Douglas fir tree site 1 | place: USA:California | collected 2015-04-18
CAGTTCAACAAGGTCGAGCAGTTCGTCTTCTGCCGCCCGGAGGACAGCTGGACCTGGCACGAGAAGCTCCGCGCGAACGGCGAGGCGATCTACCGCGCCCTCGAGATCCCGTACCGGGTCGTGAACGTCTGCACCGGGGACATCGGCACGGTCGCCGCGAAGAAGTACGATATCGAGGGCTGGTTTCCTCGGCAGAACGCGTACCGCGAGGTGATCAGCTGCAGCAACTGCACCGATTACCAGGCGCGCCGATTGAACACCCGCGCGGGCAAAGTCGGCGGGGACAAGTTCTTCCCGCATACGCTGAACTCGACCGCGATGGCGACGTCCCGCGGCCTGGTCGCGATCCTTGAGAACTATCAGCAGGCCGATGGCTCCGTCGTCGTGCCGAAGGTCTTGCGGCCGTTCATGAACGGACAGGAAGTCATTCGCGCGCCGACGTGAGGCCGTTAGGGAAACGATTCGCCCACGAGTCGCTCGGCCTCGAGCCAGAGTCGGTCCTGAACGCCGGAATCGCGGGAGTACTCGTTCGATTGCGAGATCTTGGCGCCCTTGAAGAAGCGACCGGTGACGCCCTCCAGCTCCGGTGACGAGGCCAGGTACGCGACCGTCTGCGCGGCCTGCTCCGGCGATCGTGAGACGACGCCCACGACGAATCGCGCGGGGGCGGCGAGCTCGCGCATCAGGTCGGATTTCATGAGACCCGGGTGAAGGACATTCGCAAATACCTTCGTCCCTTCGAGGCGTCGCGCGACGGCGAACGTGAACAGGAGATCCGCCATCTTCGACGCACCGAACGTATGGAGTGGCTGCCAGTTCGCCTTGCTCTGAAGGTCGGCGAAGTCCAGCTCCGTCGTCGTCGGCGCGGAGACGGTGATCATGCGCGAGGGGGCGCCCGCACGAAGCGCGGGCACGAGGAGATTCGTGAGTAGGAACGGACCGAGGAAGTTCGTCGCGAACATCAGTTCGAATCCGTCCGCGGTCTCAACGCGGCGTCGCTTGAACACCGCCGCGGTGTGGACAAGGACGTCGAGCCGATCGTGCGATGCTCCGAACGACTTCACCAAGGCGCGAACCGAACGAAGGTCAGAGAGATCCGCGAGCATGAGTTCGACCGATCCGGCCCCACTCGCCTGCCGGACACTCGCCAGGAGGGCGCGCCCCCGTCCCTCGTCGCGGCCCACCGCGATAACGGTCGCGCTCCGCCGGGCGAGTTCGCTTGCGGTCGCCTTTCCGAGTGCGCCGGTCGCACCCGTCACCATGCAAACGCGGCCAACGAGACTCCCCGCGGATCCTGCCATGCGATGTGGTGGAGGGGCCGCCATCCGCATCTCTTTTGCCCTTCACAGAGCAGGATCCGTCCTTTGCGGAGGAGGACCTCGGCACCGCAATGGTCAAGTCCCTAGATCGCCGTATCTCCGACGGGAGGAAGAGGGATCGACCGTCCGGCATGGATTCTACTCGTCGCCCTCGGGGTCCTCGGACTCGCGTTGATCCTGTCGTCCCCACGAGCCGCCGCCGACGGGACGACTGGCCTCGAGGGCGGGAACGGACAAGTCCAAGTGTACGTCACCGTGCGGTCCTCCTTCGACCTCGCGGAGAGCGGCCACCCGATCCCGATGGAAATCATCGTGACGGAGGTCCACGGCCTCCCGCAGGCGAACGTGCCGGTGCTGCTGAGCGCGTCCGTCGGAACGGTCACCCCGGATCGCGTGATCACGGATGCCCGGGGCCACGCATCGTTCGCATTCTCCGCGGATGTCAATGAAGACACGCTCGTCCAGATCACGGCGTGGACCAACCTCGATGGCGCTGCGCAGGGCATTGACGCCTTCGCCGTCCGCGTCGTGCGACTGCCTCCGCCGCCGATCTACGCGCAAGTGGGGATCGTCTCCCTCGGGGTCCTCGGAGGCCTCGCGGCGTTCCTTTCGTGGACGGAACCCGGGCGGCACGCCATCTTCGGCGCGTTCTTCCCCCTCTACACGCGACTCAAGAAGGAGGAAGTCCTCGACCACTTCGTCCGCGGCCAGGTGTTCGGCGTCATCAAGACGGAACCGGGGACGCACTTCACGGAGTTGCGCGAGAACCTCGGCCTCTCGAACGGGACGTTGTCGTACCACTTGCGGACGCTCGAGGTCGCCGGCTTCATCCGCTCCGAGCGGGACGGAATGTACAAGCGCTTCTTCGCGGCCGACGCCGAGCCCGACCGTGGGGGTGAGGGCATCCGACTCAGCACGCTCCAGAGATTATTGGTCGAATTCCTCCGGCGGAACCCGGAATCGGCGCAGCGGGATCTGGCCCTCCACGCCGGCGTGACGCAACAGACGGTCAGCTACAACTTGCGGATCCTGCAGAAGCAAGGCATCTTGCAAACCGTCTCTCGCGGCCGTCGCCAGGTCTATCTCGCAACGGATGGTTGAAAGACCGCGCGGTTCCGCTGATTGGTCGGATTACAAAACGCCGTACCAATCTGATTTAATACGGTTCGCCCCATCTGTTGGTGGGGACGGCGGTTGGTCGGTTGACCAATGGCCGCGGAGCGGAGGCGGACAAACTTGTCGCGACACGTGTGGGTCGTCTTGCTGATTGTACTGTCGATGTTCGTGTCCATCTTCCTCGTCCACCCGGTCGCGCAGAACGCGTCGGGCCAGGTGGCGCCTTTCGTCGTAAACGTGGGCGTCCAGGACGAGATGAAGACGCGGAATCTGGTTCGAGGATTCTTCTTCGGGACGGACGTGTGGACCGCGGACGCATTGAACCCGGTTGGGGAGGGGACCGTCCAGACGGATCCGGAGACCCAGACCGTCTTGCCGTACACGATGGTCGGCACGGACGTCAACGGTGACGGGAAGCTCGGAGCGAACGAAGTCGGAGTTTTCTCGAACGTGCAGGGCATCCCAAGCCGCGCGAGTGAGTGGATCGCGTTCTACAGCATCAAAGGGATGAAGTGGCACGACGGAACGCAGGTCGAGCTCGAGGACGTCCTGTTCGGATACCACCTCGCTTCGCTGGCACCCGCCGTCACCTCGTCACGTTTCGTGAAAGACAAAGCCGGACAAGCCGGTTCGAACTACTCGTCCACGCGATACCAGAACATCAACCCGGTCCCGATCGTGGGAGCGTCCACGGACGGCTGGCTCGGTGGCCCCGTCGCGGACGCGAAGTACCAGTTCGCCCTCAAGTTCATTGAGACCGGGCCGAACTCGCAGTTCAAACGCGACACGTTGCAAGCCACGTTCATGCCCGCGTACTTCTGGCAAGGCACCGGCGTCCGGAAACTTGACGGCGCCATCGTCGCTACGAACGTACATCCAGACTTCGGGTGGGGAATGGTCCCCGAAGCAAGCGCCGCCGCGCCGTACGTCTACCTGAACGGTGTGCCCGCGGCCGGATACACGACGACGAGCGCGGTCACCTTCGAAGGAATCAACATCGCGTCCGGAACCCACCTGACCGCCTTCGACGTGACCGCCGCGTCCGTCGGATGCCCCGCCGGCAATCCCTCGTGCTCGACCCCATGGGAGGCGCAGGACCAGGACGTCATCGGAGCCGGTTCGTACAAGTTCGTCCACTGGGAGGCAGGTAACTTCGTTCGCCTCGACAAGAATCCGGGCTACTTCCTTCCGGACGCGACCGTCCGAGCCGCGTATCCCAGCAGTCTCGTCCTACGGGTTCCCAAGGTTGATTCGATCATCTACCGCCTCTACCGGAACGTCCAGGCGACGGTGTTCGCCCTCCAGGCGGGGACGCTCGACTTCATCGACTGGACCGTGCCGCCGGACCAGGTCGCGCCGATCGCAGGCGACCCGAACATCGGCCTGAAGTCCAGCGCCGACGCCGGGTTCTTCTACCAGAGTTTCAACTTTGAACGCCTGCCGTTCGGCTACATCAACCCGGCGCAGGGGAGTAACGCTCCGAACAACGACGTGGGCAAGCCGTTTCGACTGGCGACGGCCCACGCGACCGACAAGCGGACGATCGTCACGTCCCTGCTCCAGAACTTCGGTGTCGCGGGCCACACGGTCGTGAGCCCGACGAATACGTTGTACTACAACGCCTCCGCGCCGCGGTATGAGTTCGATCTGAGCGTCGCGGCCAGTATCCTCGATGCCGCCGCGGCGGACCCCTTCTATGGCCCGCAAGGATACGGCGTCGATCCGCCGGGACCGTGCCTGCCGGACGGGACCGGTTGCCGCAGCCTGCCAGGCATCGGCACGCGACAAATCGACATGCTCACGCCCCAGGCGGACTACGACCCGATCCGGGCGTCCGCGGGAACGCTGATCGCGCAGAACATGCGCCAAATCGGCATTAACCTCAATTCGAAGGCCACGGCCTTCGGAGCGATCGTGGACGCACTGAACACGCGCAACTTCGACATGTGGATCCTCGGCTGGTCCTTGACCGGATACGTCGAGCCCGGGTACATCGAAAGCTTCTTCCACAGCCGGAACGCGCCGATCCCCGGCCAGAACTACGAGAGCTACGTCAACACGTCGATGGACACCATCATCGACGACGCGACGGGTGCGGTCGGGACCCAGGCCGTCCAATTGTGGAAATGGGCGCAGGGTGCGATCCTCCAGGACGCCGTCTACAATGTGCTCTACTTCCGGACGAACGTGTTCGCGTTCCGCCAGGACCGGATCGATCCGTCGAGCTTCCGAACCGACATCGGCGGGGACGTCTGGATCTACTGGTCCCGCCTCTTGCTCGACCCCGCACCGCCCGGCGTGATTCGATCGGCTGCGACGATTCCGTCCGCGGTCGCCTCCGGCGGAAGCGCCGCCGTCACGGTGACCGTTCGGGACTCGCAAGGCCACCCGGTCGCCGGCGCATCCGTGAACATCTCTCGGACATCGGGCTCGGGAACCGTCACTCCCTCAACGGGAACGACGAACGCGAATGGGCAGTTCGCCGCGACGTTCTTGGCCCCGACATTGGCCTCGGGGGCGACCCCGGAGTCGACGTTCCTCGAGATCCAGTCGACGAGCTCGGAGTTCGGGGCCGCGCGTCTGGTGACGGTCGTCATCACGACATTTCCGCCAGGAGCCCAATTCCTCACCTTGCTCGCCGACACGCCCTTTGGGAACGTGATCGGCGAAGGGGGCGCGGGTGCGATCGATGTGACGGTCTCCGATGAGAACGGCCTGCCCGCGGTGGGTGCGAATGTCCTCCTTTCACCATCGCCCCAGATCACGCTGACGCCGTCGACGTTCGCCGTGGATGCCACGGGCCACCAGCAGGTCGCCATATCGGCTCCGCAAGTGAGCGCGGACACGACGTATACGATCACGATCACCGCCACGAAGGGGGCCGTCTCCGGCACCTCGCAGATGACTATCGTCGTGCTGAACGTGCCGCCACCACAGGGCAACGTGGGGATTGACACCACTACGGTGGCCTTGATCGGCGGGGCCGTGGTCGGGACGGGCGCCGCGGGCGGCGTCTACGTCGGTCTCCGCCGCCGGGGGAGGAAGAAACCGTAGGTCGCGGGCGCGCGTCTCCCCCGGCGCACCGGTTGCGGTCGAGCCCGACGACGCTGGAGAAGGTTGAAGTCGCGACGGACGATGATACGCGAGGGGAGAACCGATGGGCCTTCGGTCGTTCCTGATCAAACGCGCGGCCCAGACGGTCGTCACGATCGTCGTGGTCCTCGTCCTCATGTTCGTCCTCTTCCGGCTGATGCCGGGCGACCCTGTCTCGTTCCTGATTCAACCCGGGCTAACGCCGCAGGAGCGCGACGCGCAACGGGTCGCGTATGGCTTCGCCCGATGGGAGAACGCTCCAGGCGTGTTCAAGACGGGGAGCTTCACCGTCCCCGATCCCGGCCTCTATTCGGTCACGATCGACGTGCGCGACTCGAAAGGTAACACGGTCAGCCTCCACGCGGCCTATGTGGATCCGAAGGTCTTCACCGCGGGAAGCCCGATTTTTCTCCGAGGATTGAGCGCCGCACCGTCGCAACACGTGGCGGTCGGGAACGTCGTCACCCTGTCCGTGCGACCGCTCACCTCGGTTCCGACGGACGTATCGACGTTCGAGGCCTGGGCCCTCGTGACGTCGCCCTCAAAGGCTCTGTCGAATCTCACGTTGACATACTCGAATGGCGCGTTTGCGGGCAACTACACGACGACGGAGAACGGCGTGTATCCTGTGGAATTTGATGTCCGGAACCCGGCCACCGGGTACCTCGCGACGGCGCCGTTCGGATTTGCCGCGAATCCGGTCGATATCACTCCGTTCTCGTACGTGACCACGGAAGACCCGCGCGGCGCGGTCTTCACGGCGCCGACGGCGTACACGCGGTCCGTCGCGGACGTCTATGTGATCGTTCAATCGTCGCAAGGCGACCTCGGCGATCTCTTGGGACACGTCGTGACTCCACGAAACGCCACCAACGAGTTCGCGCTCACGCATCCGCTCGTCGCGGTCGACCGACCCGTGTGGGAAGAGTTCTGGTACTATCTGGCCGGAATGCTGACCGGTAATTTCGGAAACTCGTTCCAGACCGGTCGGCCGGTGAGCTCGGAGATCCGGGAGCGAGTCGGACCGACGCTCCTCCTGTTCGGCACCGCAACGATCGTGTCGGTGCTCATCGGGATCGGCGGGGGCGTCCTCCTGGCGTGGTTCCGTGGCTCCCGAGGCGAGATCGCGGCGATCGTGTCGAGTCTGTTCTTCTACTCGATGCCGATCTTCTGGTTCGGAATCATCCTGTTGTTCGTCTTCGCGTACACCTTCCGACTGTTTCCTTTTGGCGGCATCGGCGGCGTCGACGCCTTCGGGAATTCACTCACGGGACTGTCCTACGCCGGCGACGTCCTGTGGCACATGGCGCTGCCCCTCGCGAACCTCGTCATCCTGAATTTCGCCGGCTACGTCCTGCTCATGCGGAACTCTCTGCTCGAAGTGCTCGGAGAGGATTTCGTCACGGTCGCGCGGGCGAAGGGGCTCAAGGAGCGGACCGTGATGTACAAGCACGCGGCGCGCAACGCGATGCTCCCCGTGACGACGGTCACCGCGATCGCGATGGCCACCGTGATCAGCGGCGGCGTGCTGACGGAGACGATCTTTTCCTGGCCAGGGATGGGATTCTACTTCGTCGCGCGGACGTTGTCTCAGGACTTCCCGGCGGTCCAGGGAGCCTTCTTCATCCTCGCCTTGCTGACGGTCCTCGGGAACGTCGTCGCCGACGTCGCGTACGCGTACCTGGACCCGAGGGTTCGATTGTAATGGTCGATTGGGACCTGACGAAGGAGCGCCTCCGCGCCTATCGTCGGAACCTCCTGAACACGTGGGCGCTGTTCAAGGAGAGTCGCATCGGGGTCGTCGGGATCGGGATCATGATCGTCTTCGTCATCCTGGCGGCGCTCGCCCCGTACCTCGGCCTCCGCGATCCGATCTATTGGCGCGCGCCATCGGAGGACGTCATCGCGCTCGACACCTATTGGCAGGCGGACACGTCGACGTTCCTCTTCGGCGCCGGGAGTCCGATCCACTCCCAGGTCGCGATGCGGGTGATCCCGCGCGCAACGGATCCCCGGGCGGACCGCCTCTACGTGGCATCGGGCAACAAGCTCCTCGCCATCAATCCGGCGGCGGGCGGGACGAAGGGATGGACCGCTCCGGATCAAACGGCCGCGTTCACGGCGTCCTCGGCGATCACCGCCGGCCCCGTCGCGGTGAATTTCGGCAGCAAGACGAACCCGTCGTACCTGGACTTCGTCGTCTACATCGGGACGTCAGATGGGACGTTCTACGCGCTCAACGACAGCGCCGTCGAGTTCGATGGTGACACCGCTCTCCCGGGCGGACCGAACGTCGTCGCGCGGTCGCTGACCGGAAGCGTGACTTCGATCGCGGTATGGTCGGAGCCGACGGACGACCCGGCCCTTCCGGCGACGCCCGCCCGGAACCCGGGCGAGTCGGTCTTCGTCGGGACCTCGGCAGGATACCTGTACGCATTCGCCGCGTCGGATCTTTCCCTGATGTGGAACCGGTCGTTCGGTGCCGGGGTCACGGTTCGGATGGCGTCCGCGCCGATGAATCCGCCGACGAACCCCAGCTATTCGCCCGCGCTCACGGAGGACGGCCAGCGGCTGTTCGTCAACGCCGGCGACTGGCAGTCGTTCTTCGCGATGAACGGGACGCTGGCGTGGACCGGATTTCCCGTGAGCACACCTTGGACCTCCGCACCGGTCGTGTCGCTCCCGTCCATCCTGGCGGATGGCAGTTTCGGCGAGCTCGTCTATGCCGCCTCCGACGACGGATGGCTCTTCGCTCGCAAGGTCGCCACGGGCGTGGCCTATGCACCATGGGAGACCTCCCCGGCTGCCCAAGTCCATCCGACCTTGGCGATTCGGACGATTCCCGTGATGCAGACCGCGTCCCAGCAGGATCACGGGCCCCTCTTCTCTCCCTTCATCGACTCCACCACGGTCTACGTGACCTCGAGCTCCGGAATCCTGTATTCGATCGCTCGGGATGCGGTGGGCACCCTCAGCGCGGGGACGGTCAAGTGGCGGTTCGTCGACAAGGTCTTGCAAGAACGAGGCTTCCGCTTCACGGCGCCACCGGTCCTCGCGGTCGCGCAACGGATCATCTTCGGGGTCGGCGTCGATCCGAAGGGGACCGCCGACCCGTCGGACGACCAAGGGACCCTGTACAGCCTGTCCGAGGTCGGCGGCCTGCTCTGGCGCAAGGACTTCGATGGGCCATTAGACGCGTCGCCGTCGATCTGGACGACGCAGGTCGGCAGCCAACTCAACATCCCCAACGTCTGGATCGGCACGGGAAAGGGCTGGGTCTACGCGATCTCATCGACCGGGAAGTATCTCGCGCCGCTGCCGCCCGGGACGTACCCGTCCGGCAACCAGTACATCTGGGGCACGGACCTGCAAGGCCGGGACATCTTCAGCCAGTTCATCTGGGGATCCCGGATCGCCCTGATCGTCGGCTTTTCCGCCGCTCTCTTGTCCGTCGGCATCGGCCTCGTCGTCGGCCTCGTGGCGGGCTACCTGGGCCGGAAGACGGACATCGTCCTCATGCGTTTCACGGACGTCATCCTCGTCCTCCCGACGTTGCCGCTCCTCATCATCCTCGCCGCCGTCCTCGGTTCGAGCATCTGGAACATCATCCTCGTGATCGCGCTCCTCGCATGGCCGAGCACGGCGCGGGTCATCCGGTCCGAGATTCTCAGCCTGAAGGAGCGACCGTACATCCAATCGGCGCGGGTGACCGGCGCGAGCAGCGTCCGGATCATGTTCCGACACCTGACGCCGAACGTCATGCCTCTCGTGTTCCTTTATATGACGTTCGCGGTGAGCGGCGCGATCCTCTTCGAGGCGGCCCTCAGTTTCATCGGCCTCGGGGACCCGAACACCCCGAGCTGGGGGCAGATGCTGTCGACCGTGCAGCAGGCGGACCTCCTCCGCGCGTACTGGTGGCTCCTCCCGCCGGGCCTTGGGATCACGGTCCTCTCGCTCGCGTTCTTCCTCACCGGTCGGGCGTTCGAGCAGATCATCAATCCCCGGCTGCGCACGAGGTGAGCCATCGGTGGCGCTGCTCGAGATCCGGAATCTGCGAACGTATTACAGAGTCCGCAAGGGCGACGTCAAGGCCGTCGACGGCGTCGATTTCACCGCGGACCGCAGCAAGACCGTCGGGCTCGTCGGCGAATCAGGGTGCGGCAAGACGACTTTGGCCTTCGGCATCTTGCAGATCCTCCCCTCGAACGCGCGGATCGTCACGGGCGAGGTGCGCGTCGGCGGCGAGCTCGTCTTCCGAGCACCCCTCACGCACGAGCTGAAGTTCCTCCTCGAGCAGAACGGATCCGCACATGCCGTGCGCGACATCCTGGCGATGCGCGCGGCGGGAATGGAGGCGGACAAAGCCTCCACGGCCGCAGGGGAGCTCATGCCAATCCTCCAGCAGGAGACCTCCTTGATCGAGGACGCCCAAGAGATGATCGCGAAGGGTCAGGCGGACCCCGAGGCTCTGAAGGGGGACCTCCTCGACCTCGTCGAGCGACGCGAGCGCGCGTGGAACCGCGGATTCACGCGACGCGCGATCCAGCGATCCCAACGGAATCGCATGCAGACGATGCGATGGTCCCAGGTCTCGATGATCTTTCAAGGCGCGATGAACGCCTTCAACCCCGTGTACCGAGTCGGCGATCAGATCGAGGAGGCGCTCGAGGCCCACATGGACATGACGTCCGAGCAGCGCCAGGCTCGGATCCAGGAGCTGTTCCGGCTCGTCGGCATGACCGCGGATCGCTCGGAAGGATATCCGCACGAGTTCTCCGGCGGCATGAAGCAGCGCGCGATGATTGCGATGGCGCTCGCCTGCAAGCCGGAACTGATCATCGCGGACGAGCCCACGACGGCCCTGGACGTCATCATGCAGGACCGGATCCTCGGAGAGATCCGAGATCTGCAGCGGGAGTTGGACCTCGCGATGATGATCATCACGCACGACATCTCCGTCGTCGCGGAAGTCTCCGACCGCATCGTCATCATGTACGCGGGCGAGGTCGTCGAGGAGGGGACCACGGAGAGCGTCTTCGAACGGCCTTCGCATCCATACACGATCGGTCTCCTCGAGGCGTTCCCGAGCGTGAAGGGCCCGAGGAAGAAGCTCCGGGCGATTCCCGGATCGCCGCCGGATCTCGTGAATCCGCCGAGCGGTTGCCGCTTCCACCCCCGCTGTCGGTTCGCGCAGGACATCTGCACGCGTGAGCGTCCCGAACTCATCGAGGTCGATGCCGGCCACCGGTCCCGCTGCCACTTCACGAAGGAAATATTCAACGGGAGCCTCGCATGACGGACGACGGCGCCGTTTGGGACGTCCGCGGGCTCCGGAAGCTCTTCCCGTTGAAGGCGGGACTGTTTGACGCCCTCCGCGGCAGAGAGAAGCAAGTCCACGCCGTCGACGGGATCGACTTCTCGATCAAGCGGAGCGAAATCCTCGGGATCGTCGGGGAGTCGGGCTGCGGGAAGACGACGACCGGCCGCCTCCTCGTGAAGCTCGAAGAGCCCACGGAGGGCCAGCTCCTCTTCCACGGCAAGGACATCGCGCCCCTCAAGGGCGCGAATCTGAAGGACTTCCGCCGCCGGGTACAGATGATCTTCCAGGACCCGTACGAATCGCTCAATCCGCGCTTCACCGTCATGGACGCAGTCGCGGAACCCCTCACCGTCCACGGCATGACGGATTCCCTGGAGGACCGGGAGGACCTGATCGCGAAGGCGCTCGAGCACGCGGAACTCGCCCCCGCGTCGGACTTCATGTACCGGTATCCGCACGAGTTGAGCGGAGGTCAGCGGCAGCGGGTCGCGATCGCGCGGGCGATCGTCCTCCAGCCGGAGTTCATCGTTGCGGACGAGCCGGTCTCCATGCTCGACGTCTCGATCCGGGCGGGTGTGATGAACCTCCTGCTCCAGCTGCGCGACGAATTCCGGCTCACGCTCGTGTTCATCTCCCACGACGTCGGGGTCACGCGGTACATGTCCGACCGGATCGCGGTGATGTACCTCGGCCGGATCGTCGAGCTCGGGAGCGCGGAGGAGGTCATCGCGCAGCCGCTCCATCCGTACACGCAGGCGCTCCTGACGTCCGTGCCGGTCCCGGACCCGAAATTCCAGCGCGGTCGAGCGAAGATCCAGGGAGAGCTGCCCAGCCCGATCGACCTTCCGACCGGATGCACGTTCCATCCGCGCTGCCCGTATGCGCAGGAGATCTGCAAGACGACGAAGCCCGAGTTGCGGGAGATTGTCCCGGGCCATTTCGCGGAATGCCACTTCGCCGGGGAGGTCGGATTGTCCTCGGGTGCGCCTCCCGTCGTCGCGGCCATTCCCGGCGGAGGGCCGCCAGCATGACATGGTTTTCGAAAGTCGCGTCGGTGTTACTCGCCGTCCTCGCCATCGTCGGCGCGGTCGCGTGGGTGAACTTCTTGGACCGGTACATTGCCGCGAGCGACGCGCGGATGGAGATCCCCGGAAACGTTGGCTACCATGATGTTACGATCCCGGCGATCACGTCTCCTGATCAAAACGTCACCGTCGGCGTGCTGTTCGAGCTCCGAAATCCGTCTGGCATCGCCATCGACATCATGCACATCTCCTACCGTCTCTACATGGACAATCTCACGGACACTCGCCCGTTCGCGGAGAAGAGCGCATCGATCTTTGTCGTCCCGGGCGGCTTCTTCCCCTCGGGTATCGGGTACGTCGTCGGGCCGCATACCACCGCGCTCGTCTGGGGAAATGCAACGGTCTTCGGCGCGACGCAGCCGACTCAACTCAAGCGCTTGAACCTCACCTTTGGCGGTCGCTACTTCCCGATCATCGACGCCTCCCTCGTCTACCGGGTTCACGGCACGTCGATCGTCGAGCGCGTTCTCGGAATCGAGTTTGTCACATCGATAGGGGTCGTGCCGAATGGATCGTAAGCTCGTTCGCCGAGGCCTCATCGAAGCAGTCTTCGTGGTCCTCGCGGGTATTTCGATGGGGACGCTCGTCGTGGTCGCGAACTTCGCAGACTACGGGTTATGGCTTTCCTTGGACGTCGGAGGGACGATTATCTTCGTGGCGCTCGCGGCCGGAATCGCGATCGGATTGAGACTGCAGGACGCGGAGCCGCAATTCCTCGTCCTCGCCGGCTTCGTCGCATCGTCCATCGCGATTGTGATCATCGTGCTCTCGGTCTACGCACCGGTTTTCGCGGGGGTCATCCCGAGTCTCGAGGCGCTCGGTCCTTCGGACTCCGCCCGGGCGGTCATCATCTTCGTCTCGCTGTTCCTGATTCCGATCCACCTCGTCGGCTGTGTCGCGGGCTACGCCCTTGCGGACTTCCTCGCTCCCGAGGGCCTGCGCGGCGGCCGGGACCTCGAACGCTTGTAGGCCTCCACCGACTCGGCGGGATGACCCGCTACGGTTAGGACACCGTTCGAATCATTGCTTCCATATAATAATCATTAGATAATAATCGCAACGGGAGGAAATCGCCCTCGGATCGAGAGCGGACTGACCCCAGGCCCGGCGACGCAATCGAAGACATGGCAGGCCGCCTGGGGGGCCTCGTCAATTTGGGGAATTTATTTATACGCTCGAACGAATCCCGGGAGGCTTTTGTTGGGGAGAGGAGTCGAATGTCGAATACCACCGCTCGCAGAGCGCTAAGCTTTCTGATCGTCGGCGCGATGGTTCTGGCAGGCCTCTTCGTTCTCGTGACGGCGGCACCCGTTGCCTCCGCTCGCGCGATCGATGCGCCCGCCGCGCCAACGACAGGTGTCACGTCGTCGCCTTTGAACTCGGCAGTCCCGTCCACGCTTTCGAATCCCGCTGGGCAATCGGATTCGTGGCGGATGAAGCTGGATTCTTCATTGAGGGACATCGCCGTTCAAGGCTCGAAAGATCTCCAGAGTGTCGTCATCTACACGGACGACATGAATGCGCTCGCGCCCTTACTCGCCAAGTACGGAGTGCAGTCGCTCCCGGAGGAGTTCCGGGGCCAGTCGGTCCGTTCCGAAATGCGACTCCCGACAACCGCGCAAGGAATCGTCTCGACGGCGGTCAGCGTTCCGGCGTCCGCGCTCTCGACCATCGCGAATCTCCCGGGCGTCCTCGGCATCGACGCGAACAATCGCCCGGCGCCTGCGGACTTCACCAACTTCGATCTCACCACGACTCGCCAACAGCTGAACGCGTTCCGGGCCAAGCAATCGGCGCTACCACCCAGCGACATCTCTCCCGCCGACTGGGGCATCGTCCAGGCTCACCACGCACCCGATGCATGGCCGATCGCGACAGGCGCCGGCGTCAACATCGCCGTCCAGGATTGGGGCACCGACTTCGCGCATCCGAACCTCTACAATCCGTCGACCGGCGTCGGTCGATGGGCGGTCGACTCGAACCCCGCGTCTCCGTACTTCGGCTATCCGATCATGCACAGCCAGTTCTCCCTCTGGAATGAGCTGGCTTTGTTCACGGCTTCCAGCGACCTCGACCGGGCTCCCTATCCCACGTTCTTCTCTTTCGGAGCCTCCACGTGGTTCACCGACACGAGCTACCGGGCGACCGCGAGCGGAACGGGCACCTTGAGGTATGCGACGGGCTTCACGTACGGCTTCCTCCAATTGACGAACCGGGTGGCTCCGACTTGGACGAGCTGCCCCGGCGCCGGCACCCGCATCAGCCGGACGTACACCGTCGGCACGGCCGCGGACTCCTGGGCCATCCCCAGCGCGAGCGGCTGGTACCACCTCGGGGTCAACAAGGACCAGTATCTCGAAGGGATTCACTGCGAGCGTCCCGGGATCCTCGTGACGGATTCCACAACCCCTGGTGTGTACGACAAGGTCTACGTCGACCTCAACGACGACTACAATTTCACGAACGACAAGCCGGTGTCGATCGCCGACCCGATCTCCGGCCTCGACATCAATGCGGACGGCTTCTACGACATCTCCGGCGGCCTCCTCTACTTCGTCGCGAAGCAGACGAACGCGATCTCGGGCGAAGTCGTGATCGCGTCCGCGACGGGGACGGAAACGAGCGCGTCCCTTGCACACGGCTGGGTCCAGACCGACGTAGACGGCACGAACCTCGCGACCGGAACCCTTGCGCTCAACGGGGCGTACTGGCCGAGCGCGACCGAGGACATCTTCGAGGAGCCGATCAGCTCCGCGATCGGGAATGAGCAGGGGACGACGTACGATCTCACGACGGGATTCAACGCCATGACAGGCGCAACGGTGGGCACCGCCGCGCTCTTGGCCGCCGGCTACCCGGTGTCCTTCATTTGGGACTTCTCGGGCAACAGCACAGGTCCGCTCACCGCGGGGGTCGACTACAGCATCAACATGGCAACGGGCCGCATCACATGGCTCCGAAACTTCCCCGTGGGCGAGGTCGTCGACATCATTTACCAACTCAAGACTTGGACGCTGAACTACGACTCGGGTAAGATCACGTTCAACACGCCGCCGACGACAGGCGCCGCCGTGACCGCCACGTACAACACGGGCCTGCCCGTGCCGTATGCGAACATCACCGCGCAGCGCCAGGGCTGGGACCTCTTCGTCCCCGGGCCGGGCGACCTCGTCGCCTTCTACGGCTCGTTCGCCCTCGGCGAGGAGCACGGCACCTGGGTGTCGACGGACCTCGCGGGCAACCCGGTCGGGAACGCGGGAGGCCTCCTCGACGTCTACGGGACGGCGCCCAACGTGAAGATCGTCGGCGTCGACTTGCCGACGTCACTCGATGTGGCCGAGCTGTTCTATTTCTCGTCTCACGGCTACGACGGCATTCCGAACACGGGCGACGAAGCGAACATCGCGACGAACAGCTGGGGCTACACGAGGCCGCAGGAGACCGGCTTCACGAACATCGAGCGCTACCTGTACGACCTCACAACGCATCAAGTGCCGAACTTCTCGATCCTGTTCGCCGCGGGCAACAACGGTCCCGGATACTCGACGTCGACTCCGCCGAACACCGCGCCGGGCGTCATCACGGTCGGCGGCGGCACGAACATGAACTACCGTACGATCTTCGGATTCGATGGCGGTCAGGCGTACTGCGACTTCGGGGCGTTCGGCGCGTGCATCCACGGGGCCGGGCCGTACGGCGAGCCAGCCGACTTTACGAGCAAAGGGCCAACGGTCCTGGGCACGCCTGAACCGGACGTCTACGCCACCGCCGAGTTTGCCCTGGGCGGTCGGCCTCTGAACTCTGCGTGCTTGGCCTTCGGATGCGACGGCCTCGGCGCGTGGGATCTGTGGGCCGGGACCTCGATGTCTACGCCGGTGACGGCGGGCGTCGTCAGCCTGATTTACCAAGCGTTCCGCTCGGCGTCGGGAGGTTGGCCCACTTCGACCCAGGCGAAAGAGATCCTCATGTCGTCCGCGGACGACTTCGGGTACGACGTCCTCCAGCAGGGCGCCGGGTGGGTCAACGCGTCCGCGGCAGTGAAGCTCGCCAAGGGTGTATCCGGCGTCTACGTCGATCCGTCGTTCGTCACTCCCGGTTCGTTCGGTGGCGTGCACCGGCCCGCGTTCGTGAACCAGATGCTCCCGGGCGCTTCGGCGACCTCGAGCCTCACGGTCCACAACCCGACCGCGTCGGACGTCACGGTCACGATCGGCGACGCGATGTACACGAAGATCGCGCCGGACTACACATTTACGTGGAACTTCCAAGCAGCGCCCGGTGTCCGCGACTGGCGGGTCTTGAAACCTTCTGGACTCTACGGCGCAGACGGCCTCACATTAATCGATGCGCACGACATCTCGGCCGGATGGAACGCGGCGGACTTCATCCGGATCAACTTTGTCCGGGATCCGACCGTGCTGACCGCGGCACCCGACACGTTCATTGAGTCGTTCGACTGGTACAATTACGCAGCGCACCCGAGTGCCACTCCCGGCTTCGACCGGCCGTATGAGCAGAACCGGTTCGCGTTCGGCTCCCGCGGCGGATCGGACACCTTCCTGCAGTTGCGCGATCCGAAAGATCGGGTCGACGATGGCCTGGGCATTTCGTTCCGCGATTTCGCGGGCGCCCATGGACTCACCCCGGTCACCGTCGAGTTCTACGGCAAGGCGTCGTGGGCCTGGGCGACCCCGGCGGTCTCGTCCCTCCTCGTCCCGGCGGGCAGCTCGGCCTCGTTCAACGTGGACTTCGCGGTCCCCGCGGGGACGGCGGCGGGAATGTACCAAGGTGTCATCTGGGTCAACGACGGGTCGAAGTCGAGCCTCGTGCCGGTCCTCATCACGGTGCCGGCCACCTCACTGCCGTTGAAGTTCGGCGGCGGCGTGGCAACGACGGACCTGTACGACAACAACGCCGTCACGCAGGGGCAGCTGCCTGGCAACTGGCGGCAGATCGGCGACTCGCGCCTGTTCTGGGCGGACTTCTCCGCGGCGCCGGCCACGAACCGGCGGATGATCTACGACCTGCTCCTCAATACCGCGCCGTCGGAAGGCGAGATCACGATTTACTCGCTCAAGCCAGATCCTGTATGGACGGACGATGCAACGTACGGACCGGGTACCATGGTCGAACTCGCGACGACGAAGGAGATCCTGGGTGCCACCGACACGTTGTACCTGAACAAGGAATTCCTCCAGACGGCCGTGCTGAGCGGGCCAATCGCGATCCAGCTCAAGGCCCTCAACTCGGTCTCGGGAAGCGAGCCGTTCAGCTTGGACGCCGGCATCATGGAGACGAACCCGACCATCGCGCGAATCTCGACGAACAAACTCGCGGGCTCCGTGCCGATCACCGTCACGTCGCAGGTGCCGCTCCAGGACGGACTGGGAACGGCGGTGACGGAGATTGTCGTGACTCACGCCAACAATCAACCCGTCGCCTCTTACCCGTACCCGGGCGGGTCGTTCATCGCGTACTTGTACGCCTCCACGAACCGCGTCGAGACCGTCATCCCGTCCGGCACGATCGTGGCGACGTGGTCGGCCTTCTTCCACAGCGGTGCGAATGACGTCGACTTCGGCATTTTCTACGATTCGAACTGCGACGGTGTGTACACGGTCGCCGACAGCGCCGTCGGGACCACCATGGCGACGTCGAACAATCCGGAACAGGCTTCGCTCTCCTTCCCGGCCACAGGCTGCTATTGGGTCCACGCGGCCGGGTTCGACGTGGCGCCGACCGGCGGGCTGTTCGACCTCACGCTGACCGTCAACAAGATCGGCGTGTCGCCGTTCAAATCTCAGAATGCGCCCTCGACGACCGTCCCTGCGTTCACGCCGACCGGCTTCAACATCAGCTGGGACTTCCCGGGAAGCCATGCGGAAGGCATTCTCACCAGCTTCTTGTTCTCGAGCCCCGGGTTCGCGCCGTTCGCGCTCGCGCAGCAGATCACGATCCGGTACAGCTACGACATCACGCCGCCGTCCTTCAGCAGCCAGCTGCCGGCGCAAGGCAGCGTGGTCAGCGATTCGACGCCCGGCATGTTCGTCCAGATCAACGACAACCAGCCGGGCGCGTTCGAGGCCCGCGGCGAGATCGATCAAACGAAGATCCGGGTCTGGCTCGATGGCGTCGACATCACTTCGATCGCGTCGATCAGCGTGCCGCACCAGACGAACGTCGGCTATCCGACGGGGACCGTCCTCTTTACGCCGACCCAACCGTTGAGCGACGGCTCGCACACGATGATCGTCCAGGCGGGCGACTTCGCCGGGAACCTGGCGACCACGGCCTGGTCCTTCGCGATCGATACGACGGCGCCAAGGCTCGACATCTCGTCGCCGACGCCGGGCCTCGTGACGTCGGCCTCGACCGTGACGGTCACTGGCGTGACGGAGCCCGGAGCGAGCGTCTCGATCGGCGGATCCAGCGTGTCCGTCGACGGCTCGGGCGCGTTCAGCTCGGCGGTCTCCCTGATCGAAGGATCGAACACGATCGACGTGAGCGCGAGCGATGCCCTCGGCAACACGGCCTCGACCTCCCTGACGGTCGTCAGCGACTCGACCGCACCCGCCATCTCGTTGCTGCGGAGCTCGGCCGGACTCCTGACCTCGAAGGACCTGACGGTCGTCTCGGGCGTCGTGAGCGAGGCCGCGTCCCTGACCGTCGCAGGCATCCCGGCGATGGTCCACGCGGACGGCTCGTTCGAGGTGCCCGTGTCGCTCGTGGAAGGCTCGAACTCGATTGCGATCGTGGCGACGGACGCCGCGGGCAACCAGGGGACCGCGAGCCTCACCGTGGCGCGCGACACGACCCCGCCGACCTTGACGATCGACGCCTTGCCGTCGGAGGTCAGCTCGGCCACGGTCACCGTGAGCGGGACCGTCGAGAGCTCGATCGCCTTCGTGACGGTGAACGGCCAGCCGGTCACCGTGTCGGCCGGACGGTACTCGACCAGCGTCGCGCTGAGCTTCGGCTCGAACGTGATCTTCGTGGAAGCGACGGACGCCGCCGGTAACACCGCGACGACTTCCAGGGCCGTCTCATATGTGCCGCAAGGCGTCACGACCGCTTCGGTCGGCCTGATCTTGTTGCCCGTCCTGACGGTGATCGCGCTGCTCGCGGGCCTCGCAATCGGCCAGGCGCGGAAGGGCCGCGGAGGAGGAGGCGGCGGCGGAGGCGAAGGTGGCATGAAGATGGAGGAGATGAAGAAAGAGGAGGGAGCCTCGGCCGAAGAGGAACTCCCGCCTCCCGACGGGGGTGAGCTCTGATGCGCAAGCTCGCGGTCACCGCGATCCTCGGTCTCGTCCTCGTGCTCCTCCTGTCGTCGGCGATCCCGGTGCGCGCCACCCATGGCGATGCGTCCGGCCTGTACGGCGGCAATCTTCGCGTCGCCGTCCGAGGAGCGCTCAACCTGAACCCGTTCACGGCCACGGATGCGGACAGCTGGAAGGTCATCCCGCTCGTCTACGACAGCCTCGGTCGAATCGATCCTGCGACGCTCACGCCGACGCTTTGGGCGGCGGCCTCGTGGTCGATCTCCGGTACGACGCTGACCGCCACCCTGCGGTCCGACCTGAAGTTCCATGACGGCACGGCCGTCGGCGGAGCGGACGTCGTCTACTCGTACAACCAGTACAAGGTCGCCGGCCGCCTGCCCTCGGACCTCTCGGCGACCAACGTCGGGAATACGGTCACCCTGTCGTCGGCATCAGAAGGGGGCTTGCTCTTCGGGCAAGGCCTCACCCTCCCGATCGTCAAGACCGGGACCGTCGCGATTCCCGTCGGGAGCGGACCGTGGAAGCTCACGGCGTCGACGTCGACCTCGTGGACGCTCACGGCGAACGCGGCGCACTTCCGGCCGCCGTACCTCGAGACCGTGACGTTCAGCGTCTACGGCAGCACGACGGCCGCGGCGACCGCGCTCCTGAGCGGGAACCTCGACTTCATCGGTTGGAGCCTGCTGGTCGACGAGCCCTCGCAGATCATCGACGTCGGGGGCGTCAACAAGACGCTCCTGAACGACGCGACGATCGTGCAGAACCCTGGCCTCCGGCAACTCTCGTTCGGGTTCAACATGCGCTCGAGCCACGTCACATCGGACGCTAGCCTGCGATCCGCCCTCGCCGTGACGCTGAATCCGATCCTGTACCGCCAGCTCTACCCGTCGACGATCATCTCGAAGAGCCCGGTCATCCAGGAAGATGTGCCATGGTTCAACCCGGCCGTGCCCACGTACCAGGTGACGATCACCTTGGTCGGCGGGCGGTCGACGGCCCTGCTCACGCAGAGCCTGCAGATGCTCGACAACGCGGGCTATCTGGACCGCGACGGCGACGGCTTCCGGGAGCAGCCGAACGGGGCGCCGCTCGCCCTGACGGTCATCGGAATCCCGGTCACGGAGGACGCCCGGACGTTCACGATCCAGGAAGCGACCGTCGACGTGTTCACGCGCCTCGGGATTCGCGCGACCCTGGTCGGCGTCCCGGGTGCGAACATCCTCAGCACCCTGGCGACGGGGAACTTCGACGTGTTCGCCGCGACGCTCGACACGACCCTCGATCCCGGCTTCCTTTTGGATTACGTCCAGAGCTCGGGCTCCCTGAACGTGTTCGGGGTCATCGACTCGACGTTGGACGCGGAGCTCTCGACCGCCAACGCGGCCCTGGATCCGGCGGCGCGCACGACGGCGGTCATGGCCGCGCAACTCCGGACGATGACGCGGGGATTCTTCGTCCCGGTCCTGCACTT
>WNEY01000819.1_pt1 | contig 20675 bp, 19 predicted proteins | sample 5400531 | NCBI WGS metagenome assembly WNEY01 (sample SAMN13153338, study PRJNA577476) | soil metagenome | isolation source: 200 cm saprolite under Douglas fir tree site 1 | place: USA:California | collected 2015-04-18
CGGCACCTACCACCTCCAGCCCATCCACCTCACCGCCCAGGCACTCACCTCAGCCAACCTCAAGCCAGACCCCCTAGCCCAGTTCCTCATCAGCCACATAAGCGCCGGAGACGACCTGTTCGCCCTGCCCGATCTCCGCACGAACCACAACGCCCCGCCGTCCTCCTCATCTTGATCAGCTGCAACACCGCAAAAGACCGCCAACCAGGGCACCGCCCGCCAACTCAACAGGTCCTGCTACTGCCACAGACTCGAAACCTAGCCAGCTCCTCGCCAGGTTCGCATGGTGAGCCATTCACCTTAGGTATAAACGCAGGTCACAGGCAAGGTGGGCCTAACGTCCCACCATGCGAACCGCCCCATCCTCATCGAAGGTGACCTGCTTCCGGTACGTCTGCGCAGGTCACGAGTACTCAAGGTCGACATATGAGCGTTCTCCGCGCAAGAGTCATGGCCTCTACGGTCACCAGTAACGGGTGGCTATTCAGCATGGGACGACGACGACCCGGCTGCCGGCAGCGGACGCGAGCCTGGCTATGTCGCCAGGATCACCGGTCAGGATCCGATCGCCTGGACCCGCCAGAAGAACGACTGTCGCGTCGATCGCATCACTCGTTCCTGCCGTGCCAAGCAACTCGCCCGCCCGGCGACCATCGGCAGGACCCACCGGCCGGACATCGACAGCCTGCAACAGCCCTGCCAGGCTGGCCTGGCGACCCCGCCGATCCCGCCACACCTGGGCGACGACCATCGGGTTGCTGCGCAGATCAAGCCCGTGCTGCCGGGCCGCCTGCAACCGTGCGATCATGGCTCGGTCACCACGGTCGACCGCGACCAGCGCACCGGAATCAAGGACCAGCGCGCTCACGCCGCCGCGTCACCTGCGGCCAGGCCGAGTTCGCGCTCGGCTCGCGCAACCTCTTCCGCGGTCAAAGCGCCGTGTTCAGCTTCCCAGGTTGCAATGAACTGTGCGAGAGCCTCTGCGCGCAGCTTGCTCGCCGCTGCATCGGCCAGCCAAGACGACACCGGCTGGCCCGCCTGCGCAGCCGCAGACCGCACGGCATCGCCCAGTTCAGGGTCCAGGGAGATGCTCATCTTGTCGACCTTCACGATGCGATGCTACCACGGTATGCCATACTCGGGTAGCAACCATTCGCCGCCCTGCGCAGCGGCTAGCGCTGCGAACGGTTCGCATGATGGCCCGAACAAGATTACATATCTGCAGGCCAGACCGATGGTGGAGCTAAGCGGGCTCGAACCGCTGACCCCCTGCTTGCAAAGCAGGTGCTCTTCCAGCTGAGCTATAGCCCCGGGGAGACGTGCAGGTCAGATGACCGCGGTCAGCTTACACCAGACGGGCGTAGCGGTGCGTATACAGAACCTGCCGCTGCGAGGGCATGCACGCTGATGTACGTGACCGCACAGCACGATCTGCCTCCGGCGACGGACCGCCCGGCGGAGACGCCCGCCGCGATCAGGGCAGTGCTGGCGGCGAGCGCCGGTCCCGAGGTACTGCGGCAGTACGAGACCGAGTTGGACGCGGCGTTCGCGCAGGCCCGCAAGGCCGGTGATCTGACGGTGCTAACAACCACAGTGCGGCGGTGGTGGATCGAGGCGCTCGAATGGCAACGCGATCCGGCCGGGCAGCGGGCCTTCCTGGCGCGGATGGAGCGGTACCTCGCCCAGGGCCCGCCGGGCCCCGAGCACCGGATCACCCGCGAGGAGTTCCGAGCGCAACTCGGCGTCTGAGCATTGTTCAGGTGGGAGCTGGAGGACATTGCCCGCGAGCAGCTCGCGAGGATGCCGTCCGAGGTACAGCTCGCGCTATCCGACTTCATGGATGCCGTCGTGATCGTCGACCCGGCGGGGTACCAGCGGCGGCCTGATGAGCCGGAGCGACCGCTGCGGACCTGCCATTCGGGCAGGTCGGCCTGGTGACCTTCCTGGTGTACGAGCCCGATGATCTCGTGTTGGTTACGCGGGTCATCTGGACCGGCTGACCTGTATCCCAACTATGCGTCTCAGGAAGACGGCGATTGCAAAGCCCTCCAGTCATCCCATCCGGGAGGGCGAGGGTTAACCACCTGATTATCTGGCTATCGGTGGAGGTCCTGGTTATCTGACCTGCTCAGCAAGCTTTGTGCTGCAACGGCTGGTCTGGCCCCGCCAGGGGGACATGCTGGTCAGGTCCGAATCTGCGGTCACGATCAGGAAGGCGCCGACAGCGGCTGCCAGGTCGAGGATCCGGTTGTCTTCCCAGTCCGGGCAGTCTCCGACGGATTGCGGGGGGTCCGTGATTCCGCCGCCGGACGCATCGGCCATCTCGGCTATCACGCTCAGGTACTCGTCGGTCTCATCGTCGGGTGTCTTGAGGACCGTGGCGAGCACCCGGCCCGTGTTGACCAGGATGTGCGGCGAGAGCCACAACGCGAACTCCGCCGCGTCGTTGATCACTCCCAGGCAGTCAGCGCTCGGGTTTCCCGAGGTCGGCGGGGGTGACGGCCAGCTTCGAAACGGCGACTCGCCGGCCGCCACGGCGAGCACGAGCACTTTCACGTCGAACACGACTGGCGTCGGGACCGGCCCCGGCAAGTTCAACGCCTTGGTGTCCCGGCTTTGTAGGCCTGACGGATCTCGGCCAGCAGGGACTCATAGCACCCAGACATGCCGCGTGCCCTGTGAGAAGGGCTCGGTGGTTGACGCCGGCAGGCTTCGCTCGACTGACCCTTCTTCGGCATCTGCTCTCGCAAGGACGGCGGCTGCGTGCTGGGTGAGCCTGCAGCCGCGTATCGTCCGTGGCATGAGGCTTTCTGAGATACGGGAGCTAGTCCGGGTCAAGCCCGCCGAGTTTGACGCGACGCATCGGCGGCTTTCGGCTTGCCACGACATTGCTGACCTGCGCGCGGCTGGGCGGCGGCTGATCCCGCGCCCCGTCTTTGACTATGTCGATGGTGGCGCGGACGAGGAACTGTCGCTGCGGGCTAACGTCCGGGCGTTCCGGCAGTTCCGATTCCAGCCGCGGGCGCTGGTGGACGTGTCGGAGCCGGATACCTCCACCGTGCTTTGGGGCTCGCAGGTGGCACTGCCGCTGGTTCTTGCTCCGACCGGGTACACCCGGATGATGCATCCCGGCGGGGAGATCGCCGCTGCCCGCTCGGCGCAACGGCACGGGCTGCCGTACACGCTGTCCACGATGGCGACGACGACCATCGAGTCGATCGCCGGGGCGGCCCAGCCCGGGGCCGCCCGGCCCGACTTGTGGTTCCAGCTGTACATACTGCGTGACAAGGGGCTGACCAAGGGACTGGTCCAGCGGGCCGCCGAGGCCGGGTACCGCACCTTGGTCGTGACGGTGGACTGTTTCGTGACCGGCAACCGGATCAGGGACCGGCGCAACGGCCTTGTCATCCCGCCCGAGCTCACCATGCGGACGCTGGCCAGCATCGGCGGCAAGCCGGGTTACTGGATCCGGATGCTGGGCAATCCGGCCATCGACTTCGCCAATTTCGCCGGATACGACGCGGTGACCATCGAGGACACCGGGCAGCTGTTCAACCCGGGCATCACCTGGGATGACATCGCCGAGCTGCGGGCCAGCTGGCCTGGCCGGCTGGTGATCAAAGGACCGCTCGGCCCCGCCGACGCAGCGCACGCCGTGTCGGCCGGCGCCGATGGCGTGCAGCTCTCCAACCATGGCGGCCGTCAGCTAGACCGGACGGTGCCGCCGGTCACCACTATCTCCTCCGTCAGGGACGCGGTCGGCCCTGACGTGGCCGTGCTCGTCGATTCTGGGATCCGGCACGGCTCTGACATCGCGGTAGCGCTAGCGCTCGGCGCCGACGCCTGCGCCGTCGGGCGCGCCTACCTGTACGGGTTGATGGCCGGAGGAGAAGCAGGGGTGGACAAGACTCTGGACATCATGGCCGAGCAGTTCACAAGGACCATGCAACTGCTCGGCGTGGGCTCGGCATCGGAGTTGCGCGCCGCCGGACGAGAGCTGCTAGTCCAGGCAACATGAACCCGATGCGTTTACTCGTCGGCGGTGGTTGCCTCGGTCCAGAGGTCGAGCTCGGCTCGGTCGGCCTGGACCTTGCGCCAGACGGCGGCTGCGCCGACCAGCACCAGCGCCAGGATGATCAGCTTCTTCACGGTTGCTTCCTCACTCTTTGCCTAGGCGCCACAGCCTAGCAAGACCATTTAGCGCTGGCGGTCTACGCGCCCCGCGTCCCAGACGGGCTCGGGCGATTCGTAGACCTCGCCGGACTCACCGAACACCATGAACCGGTCAAAAGACCGGGCGAACCATCGATCGTGCGTCACCGCCAAGACAGTCCCCGAGTAGCCTTCCAGCCCCTCCTGGAGAGCCTCGGCACTGGCCAGATCCAGGTTGTCGGTCGGCTCGTCCAGCAGCAGCAACGTCGAGCCCGCCAACTCCAGCAGCAAGATCTGGACCCGCGCCTGCTGGCCACCGGACAGGCTGGAGAACGGCTGCCGCGCGCAGACGTGCAGTTCGTAGCGCGACAACGCCGACATGGCCTCATTGATGAGCAGCGCGTGCTCGGTCATCAAGATCTCAAGCGGCGTCCGCTCGGCCAGGTCGGGCCGGGCATGGGTCTGCGCGAAGATCCCGGGCACTACCCGGGCGCCCAGCCGGCATACGCCAGCATGCGCCACCGTCCCCGAACCTCCGTCGAGGGACTCGCCGACGAGCCTCAGGAAGTGCGACTTGCCTGAGCCATTGGACCCGAGGATCGCGACGCGCTCGCCGTACCAGACCTCGAGGTCGAACGGCCGCATAAGCCCGGTCAGCTCGAGATCCTCGCAGATCACGGCTCGCTTGCCGGTGCGGCCGCCGCGCAGTCGCATCCGGACGTTCTGCTCTCTCGGCACTTCCTCCGGCGGGCCGGCCTCTTCGAACTTGGTTAGCCGGGTCACTGCTGCCTGCAGGCGCGACGCCATGGCGGCGTTGTAGGCGGCCTTCTGCCGGTAGTACCGGACGAGTTGCTTGAGCTTCTCGTGTTCCTCGTCCCAGCGACGACGCAGCTCATCGAGCCGCTCGATTCGCTCCCTGCGCGCCTGCGCGTAGGTAGCGAAGCTGCCGCCGTGAGTCCAGGCGTTGCCGTCCTCGACCGTGATGATCCGCTGGGCGCAGCCGTTGAGCAGCTCCCGGTCGTGGCTGACCATCAGCACGGTCTTCGCCGTCGCCACCAGCTGCTGTTCCAGCCACAATTTGCCCGGCACGTCCAGGTAGTTGTCCGGCTCGTCGAGCAGCAGTACCTCATCCTTACCGCGCAGCAGCGATTCGAGCACCAGGCGCTTCTGCTCCCCGCCGGACAAGGTCTTGACCGCTCGGTACTGGCACCGGTCGAACGGCACGCCGAGCGCCGCGACCGTGCACGCGTCCGCGTGCACCTCGAAGTCGTATCCGCCCGCGTCGCCCCACTCCGCCAGTGCGGCGGCATAACGCATCTGGGCCGGCTCGTCGTCGCGCTCCATCATCACCAGCTCGGCCGCGTCGACCCGGGCGGCCGCGTCCCGCACTCTCGGCGCGGCGATCGACAGCAGCAGGTCTCTGGCCGTCGAGTCGTCCCTGATCCCGCCGATGAACTGCCGCATCACGCCGATGCCGCCGCTGCTGCTGATCGTGCCCGACTGGGCGTTCGCATCACCGGCGATCAGCCGCATCAGCGTCGTCTTGCCGGCGCCGTTCGGGCCGACCAGCGCGACCACGCTGCCATCGCCAGCGCGGAACGAGACGTCTTCGAGCAGGATCCGGCCGTCCGGGAGCGTGTGTGACAGATGCGCCACCTCGACATGGCCCACAACGTGCTCCCTAAGTCCGCAGCTCTCAAGCGGGCCTGGTTTCACTTGTCCAGCCGCCTGCCCGACAATAGCCGGGTGAGCCCCGAGAACCCTAACGATATTTCCCGGCTGCGGATCTCGGACGCCGACCGCGACCGAGCCGCCTCCCTGCTCAGCAACGCGCTCGCTGAGGGCCGCCTGACTCCGCAGGAGCACTCAGAGCGGCTCGACGCGATCTACGCAGCCAAAGTGCAAGCCGACATGGTCCCGGTGGTCAGCGACCTGCCGGGCGCCAGCGCCGCGATCGCCGCCCAGAACAGCGCCCTGGCCCGGGCCGACTACCTGGGCGCCGTCGAGCCCCGGGGTAAGCGCGCGAGGCTGGTCGCCCTGTTCGGCGGGATCACCAGGAAAGGCCGTTGGCACGTGCCGGCCGATATGGAGGCGATCACGGTCTTTGGCGGGGCCGAGTTCGACTTGCGGCAGGCCATACTTCCGCCCGGCGGGGCCAGGATGCGCACGATCTGCGCGCTCGGCGGCGTGGAAATCATCGTGCCGCCTGAGCTGCACGTGATCGACGACGGCTGGGCCATCCTGGGCGGGCGCGAGATTCCGGCCGACACTGCGGAATCGGCGCGTCCGGACGCCCCGGTACTTCGCCTTACCGGGATCACGATTCTGGGCGGCATCTCGGTCCGGCGCAGACCCCGCGAGATCGACCGGCCCAGCGAGAGCCGGCAACTCGAAGGCTAATTGACGACCGACCCGGGGCGGCGACCGGTCTCTGGATCTTGACACTCGGCCCGCGCAAATCTTTCAAAATCAAAGGCTTTAAGTCTTTTAAGCTATAACGCATTGCGCAGGACGTCAGTGCCCCGCGAGCAAACTACGCTCGCGGGGCACTTTTCGACTCGGCCAGAGGTCGGTCCAGCTCGGACTAACTCACCGAGGGCCCGACTTACTGGTTGGCCGGAACGACGACGGTCTTCATGATCTTGTCGGCGAAGGTCTGCCTCATGGGATCCCAGAGCGGGAACAGGTAGCCGATCATAAAGAAGCCGTCGCAAACGTGGCACAGGTCGCGCAGGAACGCTTGCCCGGTGCCGATCGGCTGCCCAGTGTCCTGGCTGACCAGCTTGATGTTCATCTTCTGCTTGCCGAGCGACTGGCCCGCGCCGCCATTGATCCAGCGGTTGTAGATGCCCCAGCCGAGGGAGCCGACGAAGAGGAGGAAGTACAGGAAGAGCGAGAAGAACGCGTTGCCGACGATGCTCGCCAGGATGAAGAAGACGATCCAGCCCGCGATGATCGGCGCGGAGTCGATCAGGGACGCGGCGACGCGGGTGCCCCATTCGGAGTAAAGCGACGGGTTCGCCGCGTAGCCGGGCTGGCCCTGACCGGCGTAGCCCTGCACGTTCTGGGCCGCGTAACCGGGGGCGTTCTGGCCGTATCCGGGCGCGGCCTGGGTCTGATCCGCGTATCCGTATCCCGATGGAGCCTGGCCCTGAGCGGGGTAACCCTGCGGGGCCTGACCGGGGGGGTAACCCTGCGGGCCCTGACCCTGCGGGCCCTGACCCTGCGGGCCCTGACCCTGCGGGCCCTGACCCTGACCCGGATAGCCGCCCTGCGGGCCCTGACCGGGATAGCCCTGCGGTCCTTGATATGCCATGGGGTGTGCGCCTTTCGTGCTTCCTACCGTGTAATTGCGGCAGACAGCACTGTACGCGGATGTTCAGGCCAGGTCGGGCAGTTCGTGGGTAAAAGGGGGTCCCGCCCACTGCGCCGCCCGCCCACCACCCTGGCCAGCACGCGTTATTTTCTATATCAGCTCCGCGCGATGTAGTTGATACAGCCAGCTAATCGCTGAGGCCGTGATCGCGCCGGCGGCTAGGAGCTTGCGATTGCGAGCCGAGAGGGGTTTAGGCGGAGGCAGCTTTCCGAACGCCCTGGCGGCCAGGATCGGGGCGGTTCCCGCGGCGGCCGCGGCGGCGACGTAGACGAGGGGGTTTGCCTTGGCGGCCTTGGTCCAGTCGCCGTGGGTCAGTGCGACAGTGGCTGTGGTGAGTCCGCAGAACGGGCAGGGGACGCCGGTCAGGGTCCGCAGCGGGCAGGGGAGTCCGCGGCCGTCGGCGTGTTCCATGATCGCCGGGTAGACGGCGCCGAGTGCGGCCGCTCCCGCGCCGAGCACGGTGAGCTGCTCGGGGACCGAGTACATCCGCCTGATGATCATCGCTGGCCTCACTCTGGCACGATCGGCCGGTAGTCGGGCTCCCACATCAGGGCGTTGACGTGGTCGGTCAGGTCCGGCGGGGGGTTCTGGGGGGTCGTGCGGGCGACGCCGTCGCGCTCGGCGGCTTGCGCGACGGCCACGGCTACGGCGACTGACGTCGACCGCAGCTGCTCGACCGGCGGCAGCAACGGCGCGCCCAGCGCGGACGTGTCGGTCAGCTCGGCGACCGCGTGGGCGGCCGCGGCCAGCATGCCGTCGGTGACCCGGCTGGCCTGCGCCGCGATCACTCCCAGGCCGATGCCGGGGAACACCAGCGCGTTGTTGGCCTGGCCGATGACGTAGGTCGTGCCGTTGAACTGGACGGGCTCGAACGGGCTGCCGGTCGCTACCAGAGCCCGGCCGTCGGTCCACTCGATCAGGTCGCGCGCCGTGGCCTCGGCCAGCTCGGTCGGGTTGGACATCGGCAGGATCACCGGGCGCTCCACGTGGCTCGCCATCTCCTTGACGATCTGCTCGGTGAAGGCTCCGGCCCTGGTGGAGGTGCCGACCAGGATCGTCGGGTGCACCCGGGCGACGACCTCGGCCAGGCCGATGCCGCCGCTTTCGCTGTTGCGCTGCCAGTCGGCTACCTCGGCTGGATCTCGCGCCAGGTCCCGCTGGGCCTGGCTGAGGCCGGTCAAGTCGGCGGTCAGCAGGCCAGGGCGGTCCAGGGCCCAGAACCGGTCCCCGGCCTCCTGGGGCGACAGGCCGTCCGTTAGCAGCTGGGCCCTGAGCTGATCGGCGATGCCCGTGCCGGCCGTGCCGGCTCCGAAGATCACTATGCGGTGCTCGGTCAGGTCGCTGCCGGTGACTCTGACCGCCGCCAGCACGGCGGCCAGGTTGACCGCACCGGTGCCCTGGATGTCGTCGTTGAAGGTCAGCAGCTTGTGACGGTAGCGGTCGAGCAGCCGCCGGGCGTTGTCCACGCCGATGTCTTCCCAGTGCAGCAGCGCCCGCGGGAACAGCTTGCCGACCGCGCCGACGAACGCCTCAAGGAACTTGTCGTACTCCTGCGCCGGGACGCGCGGTCGCCGGTTGCCGATGTAGAGCGGATCATCCAGCAGGCTCTGCCGGTCGGTGCCGACGTCGAGCACGACCGGCAGCGCGCGGTTGGGGTCGATGGCGCCGGCCGCGGTGTAGACGGCCACCTTGCCGGCCGCGATGTGGATGCCGCCGACGCCCCAGTCGCCGATGCCGAGGATCGCCCCGGCGTCGGTCGCCACGATCAGGTCGATCTCGCTGCCGTCGACGTCGATGTTGCGCAGCGACTCCTCGATCAGGTCAGGATGCTCGACCGACAGGTAGACGCCGCGCGGCCGGCGGTACTCGTGGCTGTAGCTCTTGATCGCCTGGCCGATCGTGGGGGTGTAGATGATCGGCAGCATCTCGCGCACATGCGTGATCAGCAGCCGGTAGAACAGCACCTCGTTCCGAGCGTGGACCTCGGTCAGCAGGACGTTCTTGGCCAGATCGGTCGGCTGGCGCTGGTACTGCGCGTAGACACGGGCGACCTGAGCCTCGAGCGTGACGTGGGCGGGCGGGATCAGGCCGGTGATGCCGAGAGCGTGCCGCTGCGCGTAGCTGAACGCGGTGCCCCGGTTCAGTCTTGGGTCAGACAGGATCTGGCGGCCGCGCAACGTGGTGTGCCACCGGCCCTCGTCGTCCAGCCACAGCGCTCGCATGCTGGCCCTTCCGTCCAAGTCAGCCCATCTGTCCTAATACCAGGCGATGCCATCGTCCCAGATTCAGTTAGTCTCCTCTGCCGACCATGCCCTCGGACTTACTCGGTGGGGCTGCGGCAGTATGGGTTCGTGACCATCAAGCATGTGACCGCAAGCACGTTCGTGTTCTCCAAGCTCGACGATGAGTGGCGGCTCGGCCTGATCTTGCACCCGCTGTTCGGCCGGCTGATGATCCCCGGCGGGCACGTCGAATTCAACGAGTCCGCCCCCGAGACGGCGCGGCGCGAGGTCGCCGAGGAGACTGGCCTCGCGATCACGATCTTGCCCGCGCCGGCCCTTCCGGTCCCGGATGCCGTCGTGGCGCTTGGCCGGCTGATGAGCCCGCCGTGGTGGATCCTCGAACAGCCGGTGGACAGCGACAACCACCTGGCGGAGGCGCACATCCACGTGGATCACATCTACGTGGCGATCGCGAACCTCGCCGAGCCGCTGACCCACCCGGCCCATCCGTTCAGCTGGCACGCGCTGGCCGAGTTGGCGACGCTGAACATGTTCGAGGACACCAGGGCGCTGGCGACGATGTTGTTCGGGCAGATCGAGTCGCAGGCGGCGCAGTTGGCGGACACCTCCTAGCTGTCCTGCGGCTCTTGTTCCTTCCACAGGGACTGGACCATGCCGATGGTGTCGGCTTCGGCGGCTGGCTTGTCGTCGCGGTACCTCAGCACCCGGGCGAAGCGCAGGGTGACGCCGCCGGGGTAGCGCTTGCTGGCCTGCACGCCGTCGAACGCGATCTCGGCGACAAGCTCGGGGCGGACCCTGACGACACCGTACGGCCTGGCGACGTCCGGCTGGTCCGGCGGGTCGGCCAGCTCAAGCAAGTGGTCGGTCTGCCAGCGGAGCATCTCGTCGGTCAGGCCCTTGAACGTCTTGCCGAGCATGACGAACTTACCGGTATCCGGATCTCGCGCCCCCAGATGCAGGTTCGACAGCAGGCCGGTCCGGCGGCCGTGCCCCCACTCGGCCGCGAGGATGACCAGGTCGAGCGTGGTGCGCGGCTTGACCTTGATCCAGTCGCTGCCCCGGCGCCCGGTCTGGTAAGGGGCATCGATGGACTTAACCACCACGCCCTCGTGGCCCTTGGCGATCGCGCTCGCGAAGAAGTCGGCCGCCTCCTGCGGGTCAGCGGTCACGATGCGCGGGATCAGCAGTTCTGGCGGGACGATCGCGGTCAGCTCGGCGAACCGCTCGGTAGCCGGCTCGTCGATGAGGTTGCGCCCGTTCAGGTGGAGCAGGTCGAACATGAACGCGGTGAGCGGTACCCCGGAGACTGGCTCACCGTCGACCAACTGGCTCGCCGCGCGGGCCGAAGTGACCTGGAACGGGTAGGGGCGGCCGTCCGGCCGGAGCGCGATCGCCTCGGCGTCGATCACGGCTGAGCTCACGTTCAGGCTCAGTGCGATCGTCACGATCTCGGGCAGCCGCTCGGTTATGTCGTCCAGGGTCCTGGTAAACACTCGCACCAGGCGATCCTGGCGGTGTATCTGGATCCTGATCCCGTCGATCTTCCAGTCCAGCGCGGCCGGGCTGATCTTGCCGAGCGCCGCCTCCACGTTCGGCGCCGCCGCGGCCAGCATGGGCTTGATCGGCTGGCCGACCGCCAGCGTGAAGCCGCGCAGCACCTCGACGACCCCGGCCGGGCCGGAGCCGTCCTCGACCGCGGCCAGCGCCGCCCGGGCAACCTGCGGCAGCGACCCCCGCAGCTGATTCGCTCGCCGCACCTCGGCGGCCGGTGCCCCGGCGGCCAGCGCGACCGCCTCGATCATCACGCCTTCAAGCGCGCCCTGGTGCAGCTCGCCTGCGATCAACCGGAACAGGAACTGCCGCTCGGTCTCGGTCGCCCGGCCGATCAGGCCCGCGAGCGCGGCCCGGCGCTGGGCCTGCGAGCCTGGCCCGAGCATGGCACCGATCGTCTCGAACGCCTCGTCGGTCTCGCGGAGCGTGAGCACGGGTTCGCGCGGCCGCGGCTCTTGCTGCCCGGGTTGGTCCGGCGGCGACAGGTCAGTCAAGGCCGCGTATCCGACCCCGATCTGGCGCTGGGTCAGGTCTCCGGACAAGAACGCGACGGCGATCGGCACCTCGTCGGCCAGAACCCTGGCCAGCAGGTCGGCGATCGCCGTGATCTTCGCCTTGCGTCCGGGCGAAGCGGCGACCTGCGCCGAGGTGGCGACGAGTTCACAGAGCTGCACAGCCCGATTCTGCCCGACGCCACTGACAGCGGGCTGTCCAGCTCCGAGGCGACGGGCCTAGGGGGTGCGGGACAGGCCGTTGACGCCGGGCTCTGACATCGCCGGTTGCTTGTCAGCGCTCGGGTTGACCATCCGGGAGCGCTGCTCAGAGGCACCCTTGGCCTGCTGACGCTTCGCTCCGTTCGCGGGCATCGCCTTGGACTTGGTGCGCAGCGCCAGCGCGGTGGCGGCGGCCGCCCCGGCCGCGAGCAGCGCGGTTCCGGCCAGCACCTTCGGCCACCGCCTGGCCTGCGGCGCCGGCGGGTCGAGTCGACGCGCGGCGGCCGCGAGCACCGAGGAGACCCTGGGCGCCACGTGTTCCTGCACCGAGATGCTGCCTCGCGCGGCCCTGACCGCCATCCACGCGCGGACCCGGCCAACCCTGGGCTTGGCCCAGGTGGCAGTGACCCCGGCGCCGCGCCGGGCGGTCATCGTGGCCTTCTTCGTCATCGGGCGAGCCTGATCGGCGAGCCGCGACGCATGCAGGGCGATCTTCCTGGCGCGCCACTGCATGTCAGCAGCAGGCATGGCCGACCGCTTTTGAGTCGTAACAGACACTATGTCCTCCCCCGTGAATAATCCCCAGGAGGAACTTCCCCGTCGCGCCTGCGTCAACCCCGCTGAGCGGGCTGATGACTCAATGGCGCGCATATGCTGGCCGGGAGGTTGCAAAGTGGCCCAGCCAGGTTCCCGCGAGCCTGACGATCACGCGTACGGTCGCCTGGCGTGACAGGATTTCGGCTATGACTAATACGCTCACCGCGACGCTGCGGACCAACCAAGGGATGATCGTCGTCCAGCTCTTCCCGGACCACGCGCCCCAGACCGTGCAGAACTTCGTCGAGCTGGCGGAGGGGTCCAGGCAATGGAAAGACCCGAAGAGCGGTCAGGCGACCACGGCGAAGCTCTACGACGGCACGATCTTCCACCGCGTGATCCCGCAGTTCATGATCCAGGGCGGCGACCCGCTCGGCACCGGCCGCGGCGGCCCTGGCTATGAGTTCGCCGACGAGTTCCGCCCCGAGCTGAGCTTTGACCGGCCTTACCTGCTCGCGATGGCCAACGCTGGCCCTGGCACCAACGGCTCGCAGTTCTTCATCACCACGGTTCCGACCCCGCACCTGAACCGCAGGCACACGATTTTCGGCGAGGTCATCTCGGGCTCCGAGGTCGTCGACGCCATCAGCAACGCGCGGACCGGCAGAAACGACCGGCCGGTCGATGACGTGGTGATCGAGTCGGTCGTGATCGATCGCGGCGGCAACGCCGCTGGTTAGGACGGGCAAAGCTGATGGCTTCCCCCCAAGGCCCTGGTTCAGGCGCCGAGGTCGCCGCGCCGACGTGTTACCGGCATCCCGATCGCGAGACCTATGTCTCGTGCGTGCGGTGCGGTCGGCACGCCTGCCCTGACTGCCTGCGATCGGCGGCCGTCGGCCAGCAGTGCGTCGACTGTGTCAGGGAAGGTAACCGGGGTTCGCGGCAAGCAGTCGGACGGTTCGGCGGGAAGGTCACCCAGACCCCGGTCGTCACCTACACGATCGTGGCGATCTGTGTCGTGGTCTATCTCGTCGAGCTGGTCCACAGCCAGATCGTGGTAGATGGCGCCATGATCGGCTACCAGCCAAGGTTCGGCCTCGGCGTGGCGTTCGGCGACTGGTACCGGCTGCTGACCAGCGCGTTCTTGCACGAGCCGCCGGGTAGCGGGATCGGCCTCACCCACATCGCGTTCAACATGTGGGCGCTGATCGTGCTGGGGCCGCCGCTTGAGCGACTGCTCGGCCGGTCCAGGTTCATCGCTCTGTACCTGGTAAGTGCCCTGGCCGGAGCAGTGATGCTCTACCTAATCTCCCCAGGTCAGCTGGCGATCGGGGCCTCGGGCGCCATTTTCGGGCTGTTCGGCGGCTGGATCGTGATGGCCAGGCGGTTGCAGCTGGACATGCGGCAGATCGTGGTGCTGATCGTCATCAACCTGGCGATCACCTTCTTGGTCCCCGGGATCGCCTGGCAGGACCACATCGGAGGCCTGGTCGCCGGCGCCGCGCTGACCGCGGCCTACGTGTACGCGCCGCGGGCGAACCGGACGCTGATCCAGGTTGGCGCGACCGTCGTGATGCTGGGCTTGATCGTCGCCGGGATCGTGGTGAAAGACCTCAGTCTCGTCCACACGGTGAGGTTCTAGCTGGTGTAAGCGTGAAGGGGCGGTCACCGTACGGTGACCGCCCCTTCACAGCAGCTAGGGTTATTGCCACCTGGTCGCGAACATCACGCCGACGACTATCAGCGCGAATCCGACGACTAGGTTCCACTGATGCAGCGCCGAGACCGGCAGGTTCTGGCCGCTGATGTAGAAAGTGGCGATCCAGCCCAGGCCGACGAGCAGGCAGCCGAGCATGGTCGGGACCAGCCACGCCGGGCTGACCTTGGCCTTGGTCGAGCGCTGCGGCGGGGTGTAGACCGCCTTCTTCCTGACTTTGGACTTAGGCACGGTTTTCTCCTGGACAAGATCTGGGCGCGCCGCAGGTGCGTGCCACCTGATCGTAAGCGTAGTTCCTCACTGCGGTAGCCAGTCCGCCGCTAGTTCACTGGACCGGCTGATCCGATGAGGTAGGCGACGGACTGGTCGGCGTCGGCGTCGAACTCGGCGAGGACGGGCTCGGCGAAGGCGTCGATGGCGTCGACGTCGGTGTCGATGATCCCGGCACGACGTACAGGTTGACCGTGCTGCCCGGCAGCACGACCTTCTGAGCGTTAGGACTCTCCTGCCAGACCGAGCCAGGCGCCGCCCCTGGCGGGCCAGACGCCTTGATGACGTTCGGCACTAGATGCGCGGCCCTGATGGCGGTCTCCGCGTCGCTTAGCTGCTCATCGGTCACGGTCGGTACCAGAACGCCGCCGCCAGAGACGCGGAGCACGATCTGCGTGGATAGCGGCACCTTGGTGCCGGCCGCCGGGAGGCTACTCACCACGCTGCCGTCCGGGATCGTCAGGCTGGCGACCAGAGTTCCGCTCTTGGTGACCACGGTAAAGCCAGCTGAGTGCAGGGCGTTCTCGGCATCGGTGAACGTCATGCCGTGCACGTCGGGGATGGCCTTCGAGCCGGGCCGCGCGCTATAGACCACCGTGACCGTACTGCCCTTGCTCACGAATTTGCCCGGGGCCGGACTGGTCGATAGCACGATGTTGGGTTTGCTGCTCGTGGTGATCTTCGGTTTGGCTACCGGCTTGAAGCCGTCTTTCGTCAGCTTTGCCTCGGCGGCGGCCAGTTTCAGGCCGACCACGGGCGGGACCGTCGCGCCCGGTGGTGTGCTGTGGCCGTTGATGGCTTCGTAGGCGAGCACGACCGCCCCGATCACCACGAGCGCGACCACGGCGGCAATCCACGGCCAGATCGGTCGCTTGCGGCGGTGAGGCGGGTACTGGTCCTGGCCGCCGCCGGTGTCGGGCGGGCCGTACTGGTACGGCGGGATCCCTCCGGTCGGGCCGGCCCCCTGCAGCGCAGTCGCGCCAAGCGGGTCCATCCGCCTGGTGCCGGGACCACCGGGACCGACGTACGTGCTCGTCGGGTGCATTTGCGCGCCGACCGGGTAACCGGACAGCGCGCGCTGGATGTCGCTGCGCATCTCGGCGGCGCTCTGATACCGCTCGCCCGGGTCCTTAGCCATCGCGCGCAGCACGATCGGGTCGGCCCAGGCGGGCAGCTCAGGATCGACCCGCGAGGGCGGGATCGGATTCTCCCTGACGTGTTGGTAGGCGATCGCGACCGGGGAGTCGCCGGTGAACGGCGGCCTGCCGGTCAGCAACTCGTACAGCAAGCAGCCTACCGAGTACAGGTCGGACCGCGAGTCGACCCGCTCACCCCTGGCCTGCTCGGGCGACAGGTATTGCGCAGTGCCGATCACCTGCGCGGTCTGGGTCATCGTCGCCTGGGCGTCGGAGATCGCCCGGGCGATGCCGAAGTCCATCACCTTGATCTCGCCCTGGCGGTTGAGCATCACGTTGCCCGGCTTGATGTCACGGTGCACGATGCCGTGGCGGTGGCTGTAGTCCAGTGCCCGCAGCACGCCGTCGGTGATCTCAAGTGCCCGTTCGGGGAGCAGCCGGCGGTCATCGCGCAGCAGATCCCTGATCGTGCGGCCGTCCACGTACTCCATCACGATGAATGGGACGTGCGAGGTGGGAGTGGTGTCTTCACCGGTGTCGTAGACCGCGACGATGGACGGATGGTTCAGCGAGGCCGCGGACTGGGCTTCTCGCCTGAACCTGGCCTGAAAGGTCTGATCCCTGGCCAGATCCTCGCGCAGGGTCTTTACCGCCACGATGCGATCGAGGCGAAGGTCGCGTGCCCGGTAAACCTCGGCCATGCCACCGCGCCCGACGACGCCGTCGAGTTCGTAACGGCCGCCGAGCAGCCTGGGCTGGGTCATGTCTCGCACTTACGTTACCGTCCTGCGTCCTGTTGGCTCGTCCGGCCGAACTGGCCGAAAGAACCAGCGCGGGCCGTATCGGAAATTATGTTCTGCGACGCTCACTGTTGCCCCAGGAACGCCTTGATGACCGCGACGGCGACTGGTGCCGCCGCGGCGGCACCGAAACCGCCCCCCTTGACAATGACGCCGACAGCGATCTGCGGGTTATCGGCTGGTGCGAAACAGGTGAACACCGCGTCATCGATGCCGATGGCTTCGGCGCCATTTTGCGCCGTCCCGGTCTTTCCCGCGATGTTGATGCGCGTCGCTGGCGGCCCGGCCGTCAAGTAAGCCGTGCCGCTCGGGTTGTGCGTCACGCTCTCCATCATCCTCGTGAGGTAGGAAGCGACTTGGGAGGAGACAACCTGCCGGATCTCAGTGGGATCGGTGTTCTGGACTACCTCTTGATCCGGAGCTCTAACCTCCTGGACCATGTACGGCTGCATCATGACGCCGTGATTGGCCACGGAGGCGGCGATCATTGCCTCCTCGAGCGGCGTGACCTTGTCGTTGAACTGGCCGATGGCCGACTGAGCGATCTGGGCGCGGTCGGTGAGCAGCGGGTAAGGACTCGCTGAGACCGGCAGCGGGATCGTCAGGCTGGGGTCATTGAAGTTGTAATTGTCGGCGTACGTGTGCAGGTTCTGGCCGCCGACATGATCGCCGAGCTCAGCGAACGCCGTATTACAGGACAGCGTCAATGCGATCAGGATCGACGGCTTCCCGTTGCCGCACGGCCCGTCGTCGTCGTTATGTATGGCCGAGCTACTGCCCGGCAGCGGATAGACCGTCGGCGCGGGAATAGTCGAGTCCGGATTGTCCACCTTGTGGGTCTCGAACGCGGTAGAGCTCGTCACGATCTTGAAGGTCGAGCCCGGCGGGAACGTGTCGTTGAGGGCCCGGTTAAGCAGCGGCTGATTCGGGTCGGTCCGGTAAGCCTTGTCGATTTTGCTGAGAACCGCGCTGCTCTCCGTTGCGTACTTGTTCGGGTCGAACGTCGGGTAGGACGCCAGCGCGAGGATGGCACCGGTCTTGGGGTTGATCGCGACGACGCCCGCGACCTTGCCAAGCTGGGCCAGCGCCGCATAGGCCGCGGCCTGCGCTTTCGGACTGATCGTCAGGTAGATGCTCGCGCCCTGCCGTGACTTGCCGGTGAACAGGCCCTTCAGGTTGTAAACCGCCAGCTTTGACGCCGTGCCGTCGAGGTAATTGTTCTCCGCCAGCTCGATCCCGGTGATGCCGCCCGGCGAGGTGGTGCCGAGGATCGAGTCGTAGCCGGTGATCGGCGCATAGGTGAAGGGGTCGGGGTAGACCCGGTGGTAGAAGCCGCCCTTGAGTGGCTTGGACTCGGCGATGACCTTCTGCGGGCCGGTGCCGCCCGCCGCGATGATCTCGCCCCGCTGATTCTTCTGCTGCTGGTCGAAGATCCGGCGGTTGCCCGGCTCGCTGGCCAGTGAGTTGACCCGGAACACCTGCAGGTAGTTGACCCAGCCGAGCAGCACGACGAACATCACCAGACATGCGATCGACAGCCGGCGCAGTGCCTTGTTCATCCGGCTCGCACCACCTGAGTAAGGCCCTCGTCCTGGATCGGCTGCGGGGCCGGGCGTCTAGCGGCATCACTGACTCGCATGAGCAGTCCGATTACGATCCAGCTGGCGATGAGCGAAGACCCCCCTTGGGATAGGAACGGCGTGGTGATGCCGGTCAGCGGGATCAGGTTGGAGACGCCGCCGAGGATGATGAAGACCTGCAGCGCCAGGATGAAGGCGAGCCCGCCGGCCAGCAGCTTGGAGAACGGGTCTCGCACCGCGATGGCCGCGCGCAGCCCGCGCTGCGTGATCAGGGCGTAGATCAGCACCAGCGCCATGAGCCCGGTCAGCCCGAGTTCTTCGCCGAAGCCGGTCAGGATGAAGTCGCTCTGCACCAGCGGGGTGTGGTATGGCTCGCCCTGGCCAAGGCCGGTGCCGAAGATGCCGCCGAATGCCATGCCCTCAAGGCCCTGCACGACCTGGTACCCGTTGCCGAGCGCCTGAGCGAACGGATGCAGCCAGACCTCGAAGCGCTCGTGGACGTGCGGGATGAACTCCTGCGCGATCGCGGCGCCGCCCACGAACATCAGGACGCCGATCAGCATCCAGGACGTGCGCTGCGTCGCCAGGTAGATCATCACGATGAACATGCCGAAGAACAGCGCCGAGGTGCCGATGTCCGACTCGAAGACCAGGACCAGCAGGCTGGCTAGCCAGATCACGGCGACCGGACCGAGATCACGGGCACGCGGCAGGTCGATCCCGATCACCCGGCGGCCGGCCAGCGAGAGCACGTCCCGCTTCCTGACCAGGTAGCCGGCGAAGAACACGGCCAGCGCGATCCTGGCGAATTCGCCCGGCTGGATGGAGAAGCCGCCGAACGTGATCCAGACCTTGGCGCCGTTAATGTCGCTGAACCGGGCGGGCAGGATCGCCGGGATCGCGAGCACGATCAGGCCGAGCGTGCCCAGCGTGTAGGTATAGCGCTGCAGCACCCTCGGCTCGCGGATCACCGCCAGCACCACGACGAACGCGATGAGGCCGACCGCGGTGTATATCAGCTGAGTCAGGGCCGCGTTCGCTGTAAGCGTCGAGATCGGCTGTCCCGGATTCTTGCCGACACCGGACTCCTGCAGCCGGTAGATCATGACCACGCCGAGGCCATTGAGCAGGCCGGCGAGCGGCAGCATCAGCGGATCGGCCCACGGGGCGAGGAACCGCACCGCGAGGTGAGCGCCGAGCAGGAGGACCGCGAATCCGCCGACGTAGGTGATCAGGCCCGGCGGGATATGACCGTTCAGGCCGAAGCCGGACGCCGCCCAGGCGAACGCCATGATCATCACCGCGAAGCCGATCATCGCCAACTCGGTCCCGCGCCGGCCAGGCGGCAACGGGATCGGCGCGAGTCCGCCCCGCGGCATGACCTGATCGCTGATGGGGCTAGCGGCCGCACTCATCCGGAGGCTCCGGTGAACGCCGGACAGAAGGTCGGCATTACGGGCTCGGGCGGGTACTTGACGCGCTTGACCGAGTGCGGCTTGCTCGTGTTCCGCTTCTTGGCTGCCTTGGCCTTCTGGTGGGTGGCGGCAGTCCCGGTTCGGTGCTGGGTGGACTTGGGAGTCGACGTATTGGTCGGGCTACTGTGGCTAGTCGGACTGGGACTTGTGGTGCTAGTGGATTTGGACGTCCTGGCGCGCTCAACCGGCGTCGGGCTCGGGCTGGGAGATGGGTGCCTGGTGGTCGTGGGCCTGGGCGTCGGGTGCTTAGCCGGGGCCTTGGTCTTGTCGGCATTCGTCCGGCCCGACCTGGCCTTGCCGGATTTGGTCTTGCTGTGGTGCTTGGGGTGAGGTGCTGGCTTGGGGCGGTTGGCGACCCAGTTGACGATGGCTGCCTGGACGACCGCGCACTTGTAGTCCTGCCTGAACTGCGAGATTATCCGCAGCGCCTGCTTCAGGCTCGACTCTGGCCCGATCGTCAGCCGGATCGATCCCGCCTCGCTTGAGGGCAGCGCGGACAGCGGGATATTGGTCCGCCGCACGACCGTCGACATGTTCATCCCGGCTACGGACTGGCTCACGCCTCGGAACACCACGACGTTGCCGCGGTCGGTGCCGACGTAGTACTGGCTCTGAGTTAGGCGCCAGCCCAGGTAGCCCGCCACGCCGACGACGCCGATCAGCAGCATCAGCACACAAGTGACCACCGGCCAGCGCCGCCGCCCTCTTGATCGTCGACCTCGATCGTCGTCGTCCTCTTCTGCCAGGTCCTCGCTGGAGCCAACGGCGCCGGTTTCAGCCTGGGTACCCGGGACCGGCTCTGGGGTTGGCTCCGGAGCCGGCGGGCTCGCCGCCGCGCCAAGATCGGTCGCCTGCTCGGCCTGCTGGATGGCCTGCGCCAGTTGATGGGCCCGCGCGGCCGGGCTGTCGCTGCGGGTCGGCTCGCCCAGTTCCTCGTCCCCGGCCGTCAGCGCGCCGACCGTGATGGCCTGGACGCTCGGTTCCTCGCCATCGTCGGTATCGACGACATCGGCGAGCACGCAGGTGATGTTGTCCGGTCCGCCGCTGCGGATGGCCAGGTCCACGAGTTGATCGACGGCGGCGTCCAGATCGGTCAGCTCGGACAGCGTCATCCGCAATGTCTCG
>WNEY01000820.1_pt1 | contig 20673 bp, 19 predicted proteins | sample 5400531 | NCBI WGS metagenome assembly WNEY01 (sample SAMN13153338, study PRJNA577476) | soil metagenome | isolation source: 200 cm saprolite under Douglas fir tree site 1 | place: USA:California | collected 2015-04-18
GCCGCGCGTCGTCCGACCAGCTGCTGGCTTCGTGCGGATGCACGCCGGCCGTCGCCGAGAGTCCAGCGGCACCGCGCGCCAGCGCGACTGCCCGTTCGCTCCCCGCCACTGACTCACCGATCACCACGACGTGTGTGACCCCAAGCGCCTTTGCCTGGGCGAGCACCGCGTCGCGATCGGCGTCGAACGCGGTATCGCCCAAATGGCAATGGGTGTCGACCAGGGAGGGGCGCAACATGCTGCGCCCCTACTACCGTGCCGGTTGCGGAGTACGAGACTGCGACGGTGATGTCGCGGGCGGTGTGGGAACCGACGGCGTCGCCGGTGCGCGCGAGCCGAACGCCCGTGCCCCGCGCGCATCCTCACCCGGCCAGCGCTTCTCGATCCAGAGCAGCACGGGCGCGGCAATGTAGATGGACGAGAACGTGCCCGTGAAGATGCCGAACGACATGACCCAGGCGAACGGCCGGATCACTTCGCCCGCGAGGATCAACAACGAGAGGGTCGTGGCGATCGTGGTTCCGTGCGTCAGCACCGAGCGCGGCAACGTTTCGTTGATCGAGAGGTTGAGGATCTCATACAGATTCTGGCGCCGGTACTTGCGCAGATTCTCGCGCACGCGATCGAAGATGATGATCGTGTCGTTCAGCGAGTAGCCGACGACCGTGAGCACGGCGCCCACCACGATGAGGCTGACCTCGAGGTGCATCACACTGATGAACGCGACGGTGGCGACGACGTCGTGCGCCGTGGCGACCACCGCGGCGAGACCAAACCGCCATTCGAACCGGAATGCCAGATAGATCAGCGTGACGACAAAGCTGAGCAGGATCGCCATCAGGGCCTTCCCCTGCAGCTCCCGCCCGACTTTCGGTCCGACGGCCTCTGTGCGCGAGATCGTGTATTGGCCCGGTCCAACGCTCTGATCCAGCGCGCGGCCAACCGCGGCGGCGACGGCCTCGCTGCTCGTCGCTTCCGTCGTGCCGGCGGAGTGCGCCAGCCGGGCGCGAATCACATACGAGGTATCGGAGCCGAACGTCGCAATCTCGGCGCCATTGAGGCCAACGTTGTCCAGCGCCGCCCGGATCACGCCCGTCTCGACCTTCTTGTGCACCTCGACCTGTATCAGCGTGCCACCGGTGAACTCGATGCTGTAGTTGAGGCCGCGGGTCAGCAGAAATACCAGACCCACGAGCATGATGCCGCCGGTGAGCGAAAACGCCCAGCGGCGCCACTTGATGAAATCGTAATTCGCATTCGCGAAGAGTCTGATCATCAGATACTCAGGGTGACCATGTCGGGCCGCCGGTACAGCCAGATGAGGAACAGCGTCTTCACGACGAAGATCGCCGAGATCATCGAGGCGGCGATACCGATGATCAGCGTGATGGCAAAGCCCTGCACCGGGCCGGTGCCGACGGCGTAGAGAATGAGCGCGGTGAGGACGGTGCTGACGTTGGAGTCGACAATGGCGTTCATGGCGTGCAGAAAGCCGTCATCCACCGCGAGCCGCAGCGATTTGCCGTGGACCAGCTCTTCGCGGATGCGCTCGAAGATCAGCACGTTCGCGTCTACCGCGATGCCGATGGACAGCACGAAACCGGCGAGCCCCGGTAGGGTGAGCGTGAATCCGAACGCCGCGAGCCCCGCCAGAGTGAACAGGCAGTAGAGCGTCAGCGCCGCGACCGCGAGCGCGCCGGCCATGCGGTAGTAGCCGATCATGATCACAATGACGAGCAGCACGCCCACCACGCCCGCACGCACGCCGTCTCTGATGGAGTCGGCGCCGAGCGACGCGCCGATCGTCTTCTCATCGATGATCGTCAGCGGCGCGGGAAGCGCGCCGGCGCGGAGCACCAGCGCCAGATCGCTCGCTTCCTGCAGCGGCTTGGCGCCGAGCTCGATCTGGCCGTTCGCGCCGATCTGGCCGTGGATCACCGGCGGCTGCCCCTGCACCCGCCCGTCGAGGATGATCGCCATGTAGTCGTTGATGTGCCGCGCCGTTTCGTCCGAGAACTTCCGGGCCCCACGATGGCTGAGCTGGAACGGGACGATTGACTGATTGGTCACCGGATCGCGGCGCGCGGTGGCCTTGACCAGCTCTTCGCCGGTAATGATCGGCCGGGCTTCGACGGCGTAGAGCGCCCGATACCGGCGCGCGCCGCGCGACTCGGACTGGGAGCCCCACCGTAGCTCGATACCGCGCGGCATCGCCGCGCGCACGTCGGGCCGGTTCAGGAGGCTGTCCACGAGCGTCGACTGCTCTTCAGGCACGAGGTACTCGCCGGGGAGCTGGCCCTGAAACAGCAGCGAGGAGAGGACGCCGGGTGTGTTCGCATCCGTCGCCGAGTCGCGCTCGGCCTTGGCGGTGTCGCCGCCGAACAGCTGCGCGACGGCCGATGGGGCGGCTGCCCCGCGCGACTTGACGCCGGCGCGGCGCAACGCCGCATCGATCTGCGGCAGCGCGTCCTTGAACAGACCCTTCATGTCGGTGATGCGAAACTCGAGGAACGCGGTCCGCTGCACCACGCTCTTGGCCCGGGCGGGGTCCTTCTCGCCGGCGAGCTCCACGATCAGCCGGCAACGGCCCTGGATCTGCACGACGGGTTCCGTCGTGCCGAACTCGTCGATGCGGGTGCGCACGACGCGCTCGGCGCGCTGGATCGCGTCGGCGCAATCCGGCACCGGTCCCTTGGATTGATCGACCTCGAGCGCCAGGTGAATGCCGCCCTGCAGGTCGAGCCCCAGGTTGATCGGCACCCGCCGCACCGTCGTGTCCTTCATCGTGCCGGTCGTGGCATCGCGGATGCGCATCTTCTGGTTGCGCGGCACCAGCGAGATGATCGACAGCACGATAAATACGCCGATGAAGTACAACCGCTGACGAATCTTCCCCATCGCCTCTCTCTACCGGTTGAGGGTCGCCCGCGCCGCCTGGCGGTCGCGCTCGAGCTGCGCCACCAGCGCTTCGCGGGACGGGAACGCCTGCACTTCACGCAGGCGACGGACCCATGCCACGTCTACGGTTTCCCCGTACAGCTCGCCGTCGAAATCGAACAGATGGACTTCGAGCGTGCGAGCCTGTTCACCAAAGGTCGGCCGGGCGCCCTGATTCATCATGCCGCCGTACCGTTTCCCGTCTCCCGTCTCCCGTCGCCCGACGGTCACGGCCACCGCATAGACGCCGTCGGGCGGGAGGAGTTTTCTCGAATCCGGCGGCGCGAGGTTGATCGTGGGAATGCCGATCGTCCTGCCGCGCCCCGCACCCCGCACCACAGTCCCGCGAATACTGTAAGGCCGTCCCAGCCAGCGGCCCGCCGCGTCGAGATCGCCATGCGCCAGCGCGGTGCGGATCAGCGTCGACGAGATCGGCTGTCCATTGTCGCGTACCGCGTCGACCACCGCCACCGCAAAGTCTTGCGTTCGCGCCAGCCGTTGCACCAACTCCACGTCGCCGGAGCGCCCGCGTCCGAATCCGTGATCGTATCCCATCACGAGCTCGCGCATCGCGTACTCGTCGCACAGCCGCCGGACGAACGCTTCCGCATCGAGCTGCGCCACCGCCGGCGTAAACGGCATCAGCACGAACTGTTCGATGCCCGCCGCAGTCACCAGATCCTGCTTTTCCGCCGGCACCGTCAACAGCTTCGGCGCCGCCGGCGGATTCACAACCGCGAGCGGATGCGGATCGAACGTGACCAGCACGCTCGTCAGTTTTCCCGCTCGCGCCCGGCGCGTCACCTCGGCGAGCACCGCCCGGTGGCCGCGATGCACGCCATCGAACGTACCCAAAGTGACGACCGCAGGACGCGACATCAATCTTCCGCCACCACCACGCGTGGCTTCAGAAGGTCGCCCACCTGCTCCGCCACGGCTAGAAGCTCGGCGCCTTCGAACAGCGCTACCCGGTGCCCGCTATCCGCTTTCAGGTCGCCCTGAATTGGGCGCCCATGTATCACTGCGTCCCGTTCCTTCTTATCTAGCTCGCGGCGTGGCATATGCGCGACCAGAACCGCAGCATCCTGCAACGTCGCCCGCGTGACCGCTTCAGGCGCCACCGCATCCGCGAGGAGCAGCGGCCCGACGGCCGTGCGCCGCAGGGCGGTGAGATGCGCGCCGCATCCCAGCTTCGCGCCGATGTCTCGCGCCAGCGACCGCAAATACGTGCCGGCGCTCACGGTCGCGCGAAACTGCAGATCGGGCACCGCGGCTTCGACGAGCTCCAGCTCGCGGATCTCCACCGGCCGCGGCTCTGGCGCCACCGCTTCGCCGCGTCGCGCGCGACGATAGGCCCGTTCGCCCTCGATCTTCACCGCCGAGTACGCCGGCGGCCGCTGCTGGTATGCGCCGCGGAAGCCGCCGATCACGTCCGCGAGCTGCGCCAGTGTGATGCCCGTCCACGGCGCCGTGGCCACGACCGCGCCGGTGAGGTCATCGGTGTCCGTCGTGATGCCGAGGCGGATCACCCCTTCGTACGTCTTCGGCCACTCCGCGGCGAACGGCGCAAGCCGCGTCGCCCGTCCGACGACCAGCACCAGCAAGCCTTTGGCAAACGGATCCAGCGTGCCCAGATGTCCCACGCGCTGCTCGCCGAGCGCGCGACGGACAATGTCCACGACATCGTGAGACGTGGGGCCGGCTGGCTTGGCGACCAGGACGAGCCCACCGTTTCTCAGTCGTCCGTCTCCTTCAGCTCCTTCAATACGCGATCGATGTGCTGCGCGTGCTCGAGTCCGCGGTCCAGATGAAAATGCAGCTCCGGACTCGTGCGCAGATGCAGCTCCTTCGAGAGCTGCGCCCGCAGAAACCGCGCGGCGCTCGCCAATCCCTCGAGCGACTTCGCCTTTTCCTCGTCGGAGCCCATGACGCTCACGCGCACGTTGGCGTGCGACAGATCGAGCGAGACCTCGACGCCGGTCACCGTGACGAACCCGATCCGAGGATCGCGCACGTCGCCGGTGAGAAACGCACCGACGGCCTGCCGGATCAGCTCGCTCAAACGCTCGGGACGATGGCTGCGACGCTTCATCTCAGAGATAGCTCGTGCTGGTGTCCACGATCCGCGCGCCATCCGCTCCTGCCACCAGCTGATCCGCTTCGCGCAGTACACTCTCGGCATGGCGCCGGTCGGTGCTCACCACCGCGGCCGTCAGCTCGGCACGCTGCCACAGATCGTGATGCCCCGTTTCCGCGACCGACAGGTTGAAGCGGTTGTGCATCCGATCCTTGAGGCTCTTCACGATCGTGCGCTTGTCTTTGAGCGATTGGCACGCGGGCAGATGCAGCTCCCACACCATCACGCCCACGATCACGACTCAGCAGCGCTGAGTGAGCGCGCGACCTCCTCGATGCGGTATGACTCGATCAGGTCGCTCACCTTGACGTCGTTGAAGTTCTCGATGCCGATGCCGCACTCGAAGCCCTCGCGGACCTCGCGGACGTCGTCCTTGAACCGCTTGAGCGACGAGAGCGTGCCGTCGTACACCTCGACGCCGTTGCGGATGATGCGCACGCGCCCCGTGCGCGGAATGACCCCGCTGCGCACGAAACAGCCGGCGATCGTGCCGATCTTGGCGATCTTGAACGTCTGGCGGACTTCCGCCTCGCCCAGCACGACTTCCTTCTTCTCGGGGGCGAGCAGGCCTTCCATGGCCAGCTTCACCTCTTCGACCGCCTCGTAGATGATGCGGTAGGTCCGGATCTCGACCCGCTCGCGATCCGCCGCGGCCCGCGCGTTGGAATCGGGGCGCACGTGGAATCCCACGATGATCGCCCCGGACGCGCGCGCCAGCAGCACGTCCGATTCGGTGATCGCGCCGACGCCACGGTGCACCACCTCGACCTTCACTTCCGCGGTCGACAGCTGCGCCAGCGCATCCGCCAACGCTTCGGCGGGTCCGCCCTGATCGGCCTTGATGATGATGCGCAGCGTGGCGACGCCACCCGCCGCCGCCTCGGCCATGAAGTCTTCGAGTGTCTTGACGCGGCCGGAGCGGCGATGCTGCGCCTCGCGCTCGAGCCGCTGGCGCTTCTGCGCGATGTCACGCGCCGCCGCGGCGTCGTCCATCGCCAGGAAGCTGTCGCCCGCTTCCGGCACCCCCTCGAACCCGAGGATCTGCACCGGTGTGGAGGGGCCGACTTCGGTCTCCGTGCCGCCGCGCTCGTCGTACATCGCGCGGACACGACCAGAGTACTGGCCGCAGATGAAGTCGTCGCCCACGCGCAGCGTCCCGTTCTGCACGAGAATCGTGGCGAGCGCGCCCTTCCCGGGATCGAGTTGCGCCTCCAGCACCGTCCCCTGCGCCTTGCGCTCGGGATTGGCTTTGAGGTCGAGCAGCTCCGCCTGGAGCAGGATCTGATCCAGCAGGGCGTCGACGTTGGTGCCCTTCTTGGCGGAGATCGGCGTCATCAACGTGGTGCCGCCGAATTCCTCGAGGACGACGCCGTGCGACAACAGGTCCTGCTTCACCTTCTGCACGTTCGCCGTCGGCAGATCGATCTTGTTGATCGCCACGACCAGGGGGACGCCGGCGTTTTTGGCGTGCGAAATCGCCTCGATCGTCTGCGGCATGATCGCGTCGTCGGCGGCGACGACCAGCACCACGATGTCCGTGACCTGCGCGCCGCGGGCACGCATGGCCGTGAACGCTTCGTGACCCGGCGTGTCGAGGAACGTGATCTTGCGACCGTCCTTGAGCGTGACCTGGTAGGCGCCGATGTGCTGCGTGATGCCGCCCGCTTCGCCTGCGACGACGTTGGCTTTGCGGACATAGTCGAGCAGCGACGTCTTGCCGTGGTCGACGTGACCCATGATCGTCACGACCGGGGGCCGCGGCTTCAGCGTTTCAGCGGCGTCCGTGGTTTCTTCGGTCTGGGTGGTGGCGTACTCCTCTTCGCGCACCGCCTGGAATCCGAAGGCCGACGCGATCAGCTCGATCATGTCGAAGTCGAGCCGCTGGTTGATCGTCACCATCTGGCCCAGCTCTTTGAACGCGAAGGTGACGATCTGCGTCGGCGGCACCTTGAGCGTGTTGGCGAGCTCGGAGACGGTGATGAACTCCGTCACGCGCACCAGCGTCTTTTCGCGCTCGCGCTCCTCGCGGCGGCGCTCTTCCTGGACCTCACGGAACGTCGGGCCCTCTTCACGGCGGTGCACACCCTTTTTGCCGACCGGGGCTTTCAGCGTAGCGAGGGTGCGCGAGATGTTTTGCGCGACCGCTTCCTGATCGACGAGGGACTTCTTCCCCTTCTTGCGCTTCTTGCCCTTCTCACGCCGGCGTTCGTCGAGCGGCGGCGCGCCCGGAGCGGCGGATGCGACGGGGCGCGGCGGCACGGATGTACCCGGGCCGGATGGCGTCCCGCGCGCGACGGGACGCGGACGGACCGGCGTCGGGATGAACGGCCGCGGGGGTGGCGGCGACGACGGCGGCGAAAACGTCGGCGGCGAGGGGGCGGCAGAGGGCGCCGCTGGCGCGAACGTCAGAGTCGCGGCGGGCGCTTGGGGCTCCGCCGTCTCCGCGGGCGCGAGATCCTTGAACAGCGCGGCGGCACGCTCTTCGAGCGACGCGGCGGAACGTTCTTCTTCCTGCTCGCGCGCCGCCGTTTCGAGCGCCTGGCGCGCGATCTCGGCGGCCGCCGCTTCGGCGGCGGCCACTTCAGCGGCGGCGGCGTCGGCAGCGGCGACTTCGGCGGCGGTGCGGCGACGGCGCTTGGGGCGGCTGTCACCAGCGGCGACGGGCTCGGGCACGGGTTCGACGACCTTGGCCGCGGCGCGGCGCCGTTTGGGCGGCGCAGCAGGCAGTTTCTGTTTGCGCTTGTCGCGCTCCCAGCGCGCGCGCATCAGCGACACCTGCTCGTCCTTGAGCGGCGTCAGATGACTGCGCACGAAGATATCCATCTCCTTGAGCATGCCCATCAGCTGCTCGCTGGAGATGCCGAATTCCGCTGCTAGATCATGGATCCGCGTCGTTACCACTAACTCCTCGCTATCAACTATTGGCTATTGGTTATTAGGCCGCGCCCTAGCGCCGTATCTGTCACACCAACCGCCTGTACTGGTGGTCGTCCGAGCGCGATGCCCAGCTCGTCCGCCGCCGGCCCCCGCAGCACGGGGATTTTTCGTGCATCCGCGAGCCGCGCCACTTTCTCGATCGTGCGTTGGCCGGCATCCTGCGCCAGCACCACGCACGCCAACGTTCCTCGCTGCAATCCCGCCCTGACACCCGCCACTCCGACCACGACATTCCCCGCGCGCAGCCCCAGGCCGAGCAAGCGGGTGATGCGCGTGGTCACGCCGCGGTCGGCGCCCCGGCGCCGGGAGTCGCCGGCCCCCCGCCCGACTCTTCCTCTTCCCCGCCGTCCTCGGTCATCTCATTGAGGAAGGCCATCATCTTCTCGGCGAGATCGGGCGTCATGCCGGGGATCCGGTCAACATCCTCTCGCTCCAAATCGAGGATGTCCTGGAGCGTCTTCTTGCCAGCCTGCTCGAGCACCGCCACGAGCTCGGGCGACAGACCCTTCATTTCTGAGAGCGCCACTTGCGTGACCGATTGATCCGCCGGCGGCAGCGGGGCGAACAGCGGGCCTTCACCGCCGCGCTCCAGCCACTCGCGGCTCGAGTAGAGATCGACCTTCCATCCCGTCAGCTCGGAGGCGAGCCGCACGTTTTGGCCGTTGCGGCCGATCGCAAGCGACAGCTGGTCCTCGTCCACGATCGCCTGAATCGTCTTCGACTCGGGATCGGAGAAGACGCGGGCGACGCGAGCCGGTGCGAGCGACAGCTTGGCGAAGCGCTCCGGATCGGACGACCACGGCACGATGTCGATGCGCTCACCGTTCAGCTCATTCACGACGGCCTGCACGCGCGAGCCCTTGAGCCCCACGCAGGCGCCGACGGGATCGATGCCGTCGTCCCGCGACCAGACCGCGATCTTGGTGCGGCTGCCCGCTTCCCGCGCCGTGGCGCGGATCTCGACGATCTGCTGCTGAATCTCGGGGACTTCCAGCTTGAACAGCGCTTTGACGAACAGCGGGTCCGCGCGCGACAGAATGAGCCGCGGCCCTTTGGGGGTCTCCTCGATGCGCTTCAAGACGGCGCGAATCGTATCGCCCTGGTGGAAGTGCTCGCGGTGATTCTGGTCGCGGTACGGGATGATCGCTTCGGCTTCGCGGAACTTGTTGAGCATGACGACGATCTTGCCGCGCTCGATTTGCTGAACTTCGCCCGAGAGCAGCTCGCCCACCTTGCCGGAGAACTCCTCCCGGATGCGGGTGCGCTCGCCTTCGCGGACGCGCTGGATGATGCGCTGTTTGGCGGCCTGCACCGCGGTGCGCCCGAACTGCTCGAATGGCACCTCTTCTTCCAGCACGTCGCCGGGTTGGAAGTCGGGGTCCTCGAACCGGGCTTCCTCCAGTGTGACCTGGGTGCCGGCGTCCTCGACGGCCTCGACGACCGTCTTCAGCACGACGATCCGGATCGAGCCCTTCATCTCGTCGATCCCGATCTCGGCGCGGACGTTGGGACCGTAGCGCTTCACCAGCGCGGCATGGAGCCCGTCCTTGAGCAGGTCGATCAGCTCGCCGCGCTCAAGTTGCTTCGTGTTGGTCAGTTCTCGGATCGCCGAGACTACATCGGTTGCGTTGGCCATCAGTGTCCTCAGTCCTCAGTCATCTGTCTTCAGTATCGCTGGTCAGGCGAGCATCACGGATCTCGTCGAAACGGTACGTCCGCTCGGGGCCGCCTTGCGGCGCGAGCACTACTGTTCCCTGATCCGGCACCGCCACGATCCGGGCGCGTACACGACCCAGACCAGCGATCTTGACCTTCACATCCCGGCCCACGAACTGCACCCAATGGCGGTGCCAGCGCACGGGCCGCTCGATCCCCGGGCTCGACACCTCCAAGACATAGCGATTGCCCAGGGGACCGCTCGCATCAAGCCATTGCTCGAGCGCCCGACTGACCCGGCTGCAGTCTTCGACCGTGACGTTCCGAGGCGGACAGTCAATGCGGACTTGGACGAGCGGTCGGTTCGGCGTCCCGCCGATGCGCAGGTCGGCCAGATCGAATCCGAGCGCTTCGAGCCGGGCTCGGAAGGCCTCGACAAGACTCTCAGTGAGCATGGAAAAAAAAGCGCGGGCAGAACTTCGCCCGCTTCAGGATGGGAATGTAGCCGGGGTCTCCCCTATGTCAACCGAGCGCCCGGCCGAGGTAGGCGACCATCCGTCCGTCCCGCCCGCGCGAGGCGCGATGCGAGAAGAATCGGTCCCGCCCTTCGGCGCTACACCACGGAGAGACTGTAATCGCGTCGATGCCCAGATCGCGCGCCTGCCGGGTCAGGATCGCGCGGAGGTCCAACAGCACCGTCCCGCTTAAACCAAAACGTACGGCGACTTCAGAACCTACTTCATAACAGTTGCCACAAATGCCTACGCCGCAATGCATTACTATATCGCTCGCCTTCGCGAAGCCGCGCCACTTGAGGAGCTCGACGCATTGCTCGAGGATGCCGTCCGCCGTCCCGCGCCATCCCGCGTGGACCAGCGCGATCGCGCCCTGCTGCGGAACGGTGAGGTACACCGGAATACAGTCGGCGACGGTGACGGTGAGCAACACGCCGCGCTCGCCCGTCGCATGCCCATCGATGCCATCGAGAATGAGCCAGCCAGCCGGCAGCGACTCGTGCCAATGCACGTCGGTGCCGTGCACCTGATGCGCCAGAACCATCGCGGGAAACCGGGCGCCGAAGGCGGCGTGGAACGCGCGCCAGCGGCCGATCACTTGGCCGACCGGTTCGTCACTCCACAACCCGAGACTGAGCGGCCGCGTCGTAATCCCCGCGACCACGCCGTAACGCTGGGCCCACTCCGTCAACTCGAGACGCGGCACCGCCGCGTCGCCGACGGGGGTTTCCGACATGGATTGTACGGGCGCAGCATGCTGCGCCCCTACCCTAGGATCGACGCTCAATCTGCGCCCCCAACGCTCTCAGCCGGTCATCGATGTGCTCGTAGCCCCGCTCGATCTGTCCGATGTTCTGGATCACCGACTCGCCCTGTGCCGCCAGCGCCGCCAGCAGCATCGCCATACCGGCACGGATGTCGGGACTCTCGACCACCTGGCCGCGCAACGCGGACGGCCCGGCGATCACGGCCCGATGCGGATCGCACAGCACGATCCGTGCGCCCATGCCGATCAATTTGTCCACGAAGAACAGCCGCGACTCGAACAGCTTCTCGAATACGAGCAGCAACCCTTCGCATTGCGTCGCGACGACGATGGCGATGGACATCAGATCCGCGGGAAACGCGGGCCACGGTCCGTCTTCGAGCTTCGGGACGTGCCCACCCAGATCGGGGCGAATGCGGCGCTCCTGGCCGGCATCGACGATCAGCTGCGCACCATCGAGCCGCGGCCGCACGCCGAGCCGCTCAAACGCGAGCAACGTGGACCGCAGGTCGTCGCCGCGGACGCCGTCAATCGTAATCGCGCCGCCCGTGACGGCCGCCAATCCGATGAACGAGCCGATCTCGATGTGATCGGGGCCGACGGTATGCGCTGCCGGCTTGAGCGCGCGGTCCCCCCTCCCCTCGATCGTGAGGGTGTTGCTGCCGATCCCGTCGATGGCGGCGCCGAGGGAGACGAGAAAACGCGCGAGGTCCTGAACGTGCGGTTCCGACGCCGCGTTGCGCAGCACGGTGGTTCCGCTCGCGCGCACGGCCGCCATCAGCGCGTTTTCGGTGCCCGTGACGCTCGGCTCGTCGAGAAAAATGTCGGCGCCCTTGAGTTTCCCTTCGAGTTTGTACGCGTCACCGACGCTGACATCCGCGCCCAGCCGTTCGAGTGCCAGAAAGTGCGTATCGACGCGCCGCCGTCCGATGACGTCGCCTCCGGGCGGCGGCAGCGTGACGCGGCCGAAGCGCGCCAGCATCGGACCGGCGAGCAGAATCGAGGCGCGGATCTCCTTGCACAGCGCGGGATCGAGCGGCTTCGGCTCGGTGCGGCTCGCGTCGACTTCGACGGTGTTCGTCCCATGCCACTGCACCGTCGCGCCGACGTGCTGCAGCAAGGCGAGCAGGGTTTCGACGTCGCGAATCCGCGGCACGTTGTCGATGCGGCACGGGCCGTCGGCGAGGAGAGTAGCCGCGAGAATGGGCAGGGCCGCGTTCTTGTTGCCTGCGGGCCGGATCGTGCCCGAGAGGGCGCGCCCCCCCGTGACACGGAACGACGGTGGCATAGGTTCGCCCAAGGTACCGGGGCGCTTGCGCCTGCGTCAAGCGTTCGCGAACGTTGGCCCTCGTGCATCCCGTGCTTGCGCTGGCGCTCGTCATCATCGCCGGTATCGGCGTCACGCGCCTGTCGCGACCTTCCTTCCGTCATCCCGCGTTGCTCGACGATCTCCTGGCGACGGGCGTGCCGTTCCTGCTGCTCGGCCTGCTGCTGGGACCGGGACTCGGAGTCGTGGACGCCGCAGGACTACGCATGCTCCAGCCGCTCGTCGCGCTCGCGATCGGGTGGATCGGCGCATGGTTCGGCGCGCGCCTCGAATGGCGGATGGTACGGCGCGTCTCGGGGCGCACCTGGCTCATCGGAGCGACGCTCGCGTTTCCCGTCCTCCTGGTGACGACCGTGATGGCGTGGGCGATGGCGCACGCGCTTCCGGCGCTCGCGGAAGTGTGGGGCCGCCCGTTGCTCCCCACCGCACTCGTACTCGGTGGAGCCCTGACGACGGCCGCGAGCCAGCGCGGGCCGAGACTCGGCCGCCGCAACGCACTACTCGACACCCTCTTCGGCGCTGCGGCGGTAACCGTCGCGGTCGCGCTCTATCATCCCCATCTTGCCGCTCGGAACCTCGCGCTGACGGTTGTTGCGGCGGCCGCACTGGGAGGCCTGTTCATCGCGCTGGCGCGCGGAGGGTTGCTGCAGGAGCCGCACGGCGCCGCCATCGCAGCGTTCGCCGCGATCTTGTGCGGCGCCGGGTTCAGCTACGCGGCGGGCCTCTCGCCGTTCGTCGTGTGCGGGGTGGAAGCAGCGGTCTTCATGAGTTTCTCACCGCCCGTCGCGCGCCGTGCCGTCGCCGGGTTGTTGGGACGCTGGGAGCTCCCGCTGTACGCCGCTTTCCTTATAGTCGCCGGTGCCCTGCTCCGCCCGCTGACCGCCTGGTTGCTCCTGGCCGCGGTTGTCCTCGCCGTGATCCGCGTGCTGGTGCGCTGGGTGACGGTACGATTCGGTCTCGATCAAGTGGACCCCGTCTGGCGATCACTGCCGTTCGCACCGCCCCCGGAATTTGCCTACTCCGTCCTACACCAGGGTGCCACCGCCGTCGCACTCGCCGCGGGATTCGACCTGGTGCGGGGAGCGCCCGGCCCCATGCTGGTCACCATCCTCCTGAGCGTGATGGCGGCCGAGGCAATGGCGTCGTTGACCCCGTTGACAGCACGCCCGAGACCGGCAGAGGTTTCGTGATGCTGCCAACCTGGGTCGGCGTCGTGTCGGCGATCAGTCTCGTGATTATCGCCCTCGCCGCCCTGGTTGCCGCGGGGGCACTCACTTTCGCGGCGCTCGGCGTACGGGCCGCAGTGAAGGCGCTGAAAGGCCTTGCGGGACCGGCGATCGCCGATGTGCGCCAATTGATCGGGTCGATCAAGACCGAGGCGGATGCCCTCGTCGGAGCATCGCGGGACGTGCGGCAACGCATTGTTCGCGCAGTCGATGCAGCCGAGGAGCGGCTCACCGATCTCGATTCCCTGGCGGAGGTGATGCAGGAGGAGCTCGAGGAAACGGCCCTCGACGCGGCGGCGACGATGCGGGACGTGCGCCGCGGACTGTCCGTCTGGCGCTGGAGTCGCAAGCTCCTGAAGGGCAAGAAGCGACGGTGAGACGCTTCGGCGCCGCCGTCCTCCTCGCCGTCGTCGGGCTGGTGCTCTTCCCGGGAGTGGCCCACGCCTGGACGCCGGGCACCCACATCTTCCTGGGCGAATCGGTGCTCGCGAATCTGCACCAGTTGCCCACCATCGTCGCCGATCTGCTGCGCGCCTTCCCGTACGATTTCCTGTACGGCAACATCGCGGCCGACACTTCGATGGCAAAGAAGTACGCGCCCGTCGGACGACATTGCCACGCGTGGCACGTCGGTCAGGAAATCTTCGACCTCGCGCCGAGCGATCCGCTCCGAGCCTTTGGCCTCGGCTACCTGTCACACCTCGCGGCCGACACGATCGCCCACAACTTTTTCGTCCCGCGCCAGCTGGTGCTCACGTCGAGTACGGTCGCGTTGGGCCACTCCTACTGGGAGAGCCGCTTCGAGACGCACCTGGGCGACGCCTACGCGCGCGAGGCCTGCGACGTCATCCTCAAGGACCACGCCGCGAGCGATGCGCATCTCGACGAGATTCTGTCGCCCACCCTCTTCAGCGTCCGCACCAATCGCCGGCTGTTCCGCGGGATGGTGCATCTCACCGAGAGTCAAAGCTGGCAGTGGGTGTTTCAGGTGATCGCGGGCACGAGCCGGTGGGACCTCGCCGATTCAGATATCGAAAAGCACATGGCGGTGGCATTCGAATACGTCATGGAAACGCTGGGTGCCGACGCGAGCGACGCCGCCGCCCGCCGGCTGGATCCCGCGGGCGAGAAGGCGCTGGGATTGGCGAAACGGATGCGGCGGCAGGCGCTCCGAGAAGGCGGCCGGCACGAGCCCGAGCGCGTCGAAGAAACCGCGCAACAGCATTTCGGGTTGCCGACGCCGGCGCTCGAGTACTGGAAGCAGTCGCGCGCGCAGCGTCCCTGGCGGGAGAGCTAAGAGGCGAGTTTCTCTTCGAGGACGCGCTGCGCGAGTTTCGGATCGGCCTTCCCTTTCGACGCCCGCATCACCTGCCCCACGAAGAACGCCATCAGCTTCGTTTCGCCGTTCTTGTAGCGTCCGACTTCGGGCGCGTGCGCGCCGAGCACGTCCGTCACCCACCCGGCGACCACGTTCGTGTCCCCCACCTGAATGACGGCCAGCGACTCGGCGACCGAGCGGGGATCGCCGCCTTTGGCGGCGACTTCCGCGAAGACGCGCTTCGCCGCCTGATGACTCAGCGTACCGCCTTTGACGAGCCCGATGATCTGCGCGAGCGCGGCCGGTGACACGCGGAGCTGATCGTTGTGGTCCTTGGCATCCGCCAGCGCCTCCGTCATGACCCAGTTCGCCGCGGCTTGGTGCTCGGCACTGGTCTTCGCCACGGTCTCGTAATAGTCCGCAACCGCGCGCGTGGCCGTCACGACCGTCGCATGCTCGCGACTGAGTCCGTAGATGGCGACGAACCGGTCGCGCTTGGCACTCGGCAGCTCAGGCAGCTCGCTCTGCTGCTCCGCGACGAACTCCGGCGTCAGGACGAGCGGCGGCAGGTCGGGCTCGGGGAAGTAGCGATAGTCGTGGCTTTCTTCCTTCGAGCGCTGCGGCCGCACGGCGTTCTCGCGCGAATCGTACAACATCGTCTGCTGCGTCACGCTGCCGCCCGATTCGACCAGCGCAATCTGCCGGTCGCGCTCCACCGTCAGCGCCTTCTCGACGAACGCGAACGAGTTGATGTTTTTGACCTCGGTGCGCGTATTGAGCGCCGTCTCACCGACCCGGCGCACGGAGACATTCGCGTCGACCCGCAAGCTCCCCTTCTCCATGTCGCAATCGGAGATGCCGATGTACTCGAGCAGCTGCTTCAGGGTCAGGAGGTACGCGCGCGCTTCCGCCGGTGACCGGAGATCGGGTCCGCCGACGATCTCGATGAGCGGAACGCCCGAGCGGTTGAGGTCGACGGCGGTCGCTTTGGCAAACCGATCGTGAATCGACTTGCCGGCGTCTTCCTCCAGGTGCAGCCGCACGATCGTGGCGTTCACGATCCCCCGGTCAGGAGAGACGAACGACAGGGTGCCGTTCGTCGCCAGCGGCTGATCGAACTGGGAGATCTGATATCCCTTGGGAAGATCGGGATAGAAATAATTCTTGCGCGCGAAGATGCTCTTGGGGTGGACGGTGCAGCCGAATGCGAGCGCGCCGCGCACGGCGAGGCCGATCGCGGCGCCGTTCGCCGCCGGCAGCGCGCCGGGCAGTCCCAGGCAGACGGGGCAGACTTGCGTGTTGGGGGGCGCGCCGAACGCCGTCGAGCAGCCGCAGAACATCTTCGAGCGCGTGCGCAGCTGCACGTGCGTCTCGAGCCCGATGATCGTTTCCCAGGGGGGGAGCATCACGCTTCGTCCGTCGCCGGCACGACGCGCTCGAGCGCGTACGCCGCCTCGATCATTTCGTCCTCGAGGAACGACTGCCCGATCAACTGACCGCCGATCGGCAATCCCTTTACGCGTCCGATCGGCAGCGAGATCGCGGGAAGGCCGGCGAGATTCGCCGTCACGGTGAAGATGTCGGACATGTACATCGCGATCGGATCGGCGAGCTTCTCCCCCGCCTTGAACGCGGGAGTGGGAACCGTGGGCGTGAACAGCAGGTCCACGCCACGGTCGAACACGTTGCGGAAGTCCTGGGCGATCAACGCACGCATCTGTTGGGCGCGCCGGTAATAGGCGTCGTAGTAACCGGCCGACAGGACGTAGGTGCCGATGAGAATGCGGCGGCGCACCTCGGCTCCGAATCCTTGGCCGCGCGTCGCGCGATACAGGCCGCGCAGATCCGTTGCTCCGTTGAACCGGGGCCCGTAGCGGACCCCATCGTAGCGAGCCAGGTTGGATGACGCCTCCGCCGGCGCGATGACGTAGTACGTTGGTACGGCGTACGGCGTGTGCGGCAACGAGACTTCTCGGACCGCGCCCCCCAACTCTTTCATCATTCGGATCGCCCGATCGCACGCGCGCCGCACGGCCGGATCGAGCTCGGGGGGGAAGTACTCCTTCGGCAGGCCAATCACGAAGCCCTGCAACGACTCCGGCACGGTGGGCAACCGCAGCGGATCGCGGTCCTCGCAGGTCGCATCCCTGGGATCGCGCCCGCTGATCACCGACAGCACCCGTGCGGCATCGTGGACGCTGCGCCCAAACACGCCGATTTGATCGAGTGACGATCCGAACGCGACGAGGCCGTAGCGGCTGACGCGGCCGTATGTCGGCTTGATGCCGACGACGCCGCAAAACGCGGCCGGCTGCCGCACCGAGCCCCCCGTCTCCGAGCCGAGCGCGGCGGGCACCGCTCCCGCCCCCACGAGCGCCGCGGATCCACCGGACGAGCCACCGGGTACGCGCGTTTTGTCGAGCGGGTGCAGCACGCGGCCGTAGGCGGAGTGCTCAGTCGAGGAACCCATCGCGAACTCGTCGCAGTTCGTCTTGCCGGCGATCAACGCGCCGGCGGCCTTGAGCTTCGCGACAGCCGTGGCTTCATATGGCGAGCGATACCCTTCGAGAATACGAGAGCCGCAACTCGTCGTGAATTCCAAGGTGCAAATGTTGTCTTTCACGGCGACGGGCATGCCGTAGAGCACCCCGGTCGGGCGCGCGGCCGCCTCCTGCGTGACGAGCGACTTGCGGAGATCCTTGGGAGGGGTGAGCAGCGCGTTGAGGCGCTTCGTTTTCACCAGGCGGTCGGCGACCGCTTTTGCGTCACTCACTCGAACTGGCCAAGCTTCGGCACGACGAAGAAGCCCTCCTTGAAGTCAGGCGCGAACTCGTCGGGACCAAACGCAAGCCCGGACGGGGTGACTTCGTCAGCACGGAAGCGGATCGCGTCGGGGCCCGGCACGAAGACTTTGACCGTCCCATTCGCCGGCACGGCGCTCAGCTGCGCGACGTAATCGAGAATGCGCGACATCTGCTCGGCGAGCGTTGGCAGCGTCTCGTCGTCCACGTCGAGCTCCGCCAGCTGCGCGATGCGGAGTACTTCTTCCCGCGAAACACTCATGCCCCTTCTCCCTCCCAATCACGCTCGAGGCCGGCATAGGCGACGAGCAGTTGCTTTGTTCCGATGTCCGGATCGTCGAAGTCCACGCTCACGCGCAGGTCGCGGCCTTCGCCCGACACCGCGCGGACGATCCCACCGCCGAACTTGCGGTGGCGCACCCGCTCGCCTTTTATGTATCGCGGCGCGTCCTGCGAGACTGCTTCGGGAAATCCGATGTCCGGCAGTCGCCGCGCCGCGGCGCCACGAGGCCGTGACGGCCGCGGCGGCATCGCACCCGATCCACGCAGCGGTCGCCATGACGGCGTCGTGCTCCGCTCCTCGACGACGTGCGGCGGCAGCGCCTGGAGAAAGCGCGACGGCTCCGCGAGCTCCAGCCGTCCGTTGCGGTACCGCGTGCGCGCCCATGAGAGATACAGCCTTTCGCGCGCGCGCGTGAGACCCACGTAACAGAGTCGTCGCTCTTCTTCGACGCCACCCGGCTGTTCGGTCGAGCGACCGAGCGGAAACAATCCATCCTCCAGACCCGCGAGCGCGACGATTGGCCACTCGAGTCCCTTGGCCATGTGCGCGGTGAGGAGCGTGACTCCGGGCTCGTTCTTATCCTCGTCCACAGGCGTGATCAGAGCAGCCTGGGTGAGGTAGCGCTCGACGGGAGTGCCGGTGCCCTCGGCCGCGTCGGGATCTTGCACCTCCGCCCACGCGGCGGCGCCGGCGACCAGCTCGCGAACGTTCTCGATCCGCTCCATCCCCTCGGCGGCTTCGTCGGCCAGATACTGCTCGTAGCCGGTCGTCGCGAGGATGGTCTCGAGCGCGGTGGCCGGGTCCGCCTGTCCCACCGCTTCCCGCAGACGATCGAGCAGGGCTGCCACGCCGGTGAGCGCCTCCCGCACGTTGGGGCGCAGGTCGTTCACGCTGCCGGCGCGGCGCGCCGCCTCGAGCAGCGGCTTCTGCCACCCCGCCGCCGCCCGGCCAAGCAGCGCGAGGGAGGCGTCGCCGATGCCGCGCCGGGGGACGTTCACCACTCTAAGGAAAGCCTCATCGTCGGCCGGGTTGGCGATCAGCCGCAGGTAGGCGAGCAGATCCTTCACCTCGCGCCGCTCGTAGAAGCTGATCGCGCCGATCAGCCGGTACGGAATGCCACGGAACCGAAATGCCTCTTCCAACGGACGCGACTGGGCGTTGGTGCGGTAGAGGATCGCCATCCCCTCGTAGGCCACATCGCTCTCTGCCGCGCGGCGGGCGAACTCATTCGCCAGCCACTCCGCTTCGTCACGCTCATCGGCCGTGCTCAACAGAATCACGGGATCGCCGCCCTTCTTCTCTGTGAAGAGCGTCTTGCCCAGCCGCGCGGTGTTTTCGGCGATGATGCCGTTCGCGGCATCGAGGATGATCTGGGTGGACCGGTAGTTTTGCTCGAGCCGCACGAGCTTGGTGCCGGGGAAGTCGTTCTGGAACGAGAGCATGTGCCGGACGTCGGCGCCGCGCCAGCCGTAAATCGCCTGATCGTCGTCACCCACCACACAGAGATTGCCGTGACGCTTGGCGAGCTGCTTCACCAGCAGGTACTGCGCGGCATTCGTGTCCTGGAATTCGTCCACGAGGACGTGCTGGAAGCGATCCTGCCAATACGCGAGCCGTTCCGGATGCTCGCGGAACAGGGTGAGGGGGTGGAGCAAGAGATCGTCGAAGTCCATGGCGTTGGCCTGCTTCAGCGCGGGTCCCAACGCGGCATAGACATCGGCCGCGACCTTAACGAGCGGCGCATCGGTCTGCGCCCCGAGCTCCTCGGGCACCAGCATGCGGTTCTTGGCGCTCGAGATCACGCCGTGGACCGACCGCGGTGAATAGACCTTGGTGGAGAGCTGCCGCGCCTCGAGGAGGCGCTTGACCAGCGCCTCGGAGTCGTCCGAGTCGTAAATCGTGAAGTTCGGCCCAAATCCCAGCAGCGGGGCTTCGCGACGCAGCAGGCGCGCCGACAGCGAGTGGAATGTGCCGATCCAGAGCCCGCGCGGATCGGCTCCCAGCAGCTGGGCGATGCGGGTGCGCATTTCCCCCGCCGCCTTGTTCGTAAACGTGACCGCGAAGATCCGCTGCGGCGCGACATGCCGCGTCGTGATCAGATGCGCGATCCGCGCGGTGAGGACGCGGGTCTTTCCGGAGCCGGCTCCCGCCAGGACGAGCAGCGGTCCACCGGGATGCTCGACCGCCTCCCGCTGGGCGGGATTCAACGGCAGGGGATGCTGAGCGGTCATTTCGTGTTCAGCGGAAATTCAAGCACAAAGACCGAACCCCTACCCTCTGCTCCGGCGCGGAACGCCACCTTGCCGCCATGCTGCTGCTCGACGATGCGGCGGGCGAGCGCGAGGCCGATCCCCCAGCCCCCGGTCTTGCTGGAAACGCCCGGCTCGAACAGCTGGTGCTGCACGTCGGGCGCGACGCCGGGACCGTCGTCCCGCACGGTGACGCGGCCCAGGGACTCGCTGGCGTGTACTTCGACGTCGATCCGGCCTCCGCGGCCGCTCAACGCGTCGACGGCGTTCTTCACGATCACCTCGAGCGCCCATTCAATCAGCACCGGATCGCCGGTCGCGGTCGGCCCGGCCCCCGGCGACGTCAGGGCGATCGTCACCGAATGCGCGAGCGTCGGCAGCCGGGGACGGAAGTACGCCACCACGCGCTCGGCAACCGTCCCCAACCCGACAGGCTCGCGGCGCGCGGGCCGGCCGATACGCTCGAAACGTTTCGCGACGCGCTCCAGGCGCTGCGCGTCCGCTTCAAGATGCGCGACCAG
>WNEY01001037.1_pt1 | contig 20662 bp, 14 predicted proteins | sample 5400531 | NCBI WGS metagenome assembly WNEY01 (sample SAMN13153338, study PRJNA577476) | soil metagenome | isolation source: 200 cm saprolite under Douglas fir tree site 1 | place: USA:California | collected 2015-04-18
GCGAGGATGATCAGGGAGGGGAGCATGGTCAGGGCGCGCCGGACCAGCAACGGGATGCGCCAGTTCATGAAGCCGGCCATGACGATCTGGCCGGCGTAGGTGCCGACGCTGGAAGACGACAGGCCAGAGGCCATCAGGGCTATTCCGAAGGCCAGCGCGGCGCCGCCGCCGACCAGCTGGTCGAGGTGCGCATGGATGGGGCCGAGGTCGCTGATGCCCGTCGTTCCCGGTTTGTGAAACAGGGCCGCGGCAATGCAGAGCATGGAGAGGTTGACCACTCCGGCGAGGCCGAGGCCGATGACGCAGTCCCACTTGTTGTATCTCAGCAGTGTCTTGCGTTCCTGGCCGTCGGCGGCCTGGATCCGGTTCTTCTGCAGCGCCGAGTGCAGGTAGATCACGTGCGGCATGACGGTGGCGCCGATGATCCCGACGGTCAGGCCCAGGGTGCCGGTACCGCTCAGGTGCGGCACGAGGCCGGCGGCGATCTGCCCGTAATCCTGACCCCCCACGGCAAAGAACACGTAGAGGAAGCCCAGTCCGACCAGTCCGAGGAGCGCGATGATCGCCAGCTCGAAACGGCGGTAGCCGCGCTGCTCGAGAGCCAGGATCACGAAGGCGACCACTGCGGTGATCAGCCCTGCCGGGAACAGCGGTATGCCGAAGATGAGGTTCAGGCCGATAGCGGCGCCGACGAACTCCGCCAGGTCGGTGGCCATCGCGACGACCTCGGCCTGCAGCCACAGAATCACGTTCGCGCGCCGGCCGAATCGCTCCCGGCACAGTTCTGGCAGGCTGCGGCCGGTCGCCAGCCCGGCCTTGGAGGTGAGGTACTGGACACCGATGGCCATCAGGTTGGCCATCACGATGACCCATACCAGCTCGTAGCCGTGCCCGGCGCCGGCGGCGAAGTTCGTCGCGAAGTTGCCCGGGTCGACGTAAGCGACTGAGGCAACGAACGCGGGGCCCAGCAAGCTCGCCGCGGCCCGGCCCCGGCCCCGGGCTCTGACTTCTTGCAGCGTGACTCGCCTGCGGGCGCCAGTTTCGGCGGTGGCGGTCATGGCAGGACAACGCCATGCACGAGATGGGTTAGCTGAGTTCCCAGCGCACGGCGGCGATCGCCGATCTCGACCCACAGCGGGCCGCCGAATGGCTCCCGCTCCGCTATCCGCAGCGTCACGCCGGGCCCGATCCCCAGCCCGGCGAGATACCGCAGTGCTGCGCTCTCCTCGTCGCTGATGCGGTCGACCTGGAAGAACGCGCCTTCCGGGGCATCCGCGAGCGCCGGTGACCAGTCTTCGACGTGATTACCTGATGGCGGCGGGATCGGGTCACCGTGCGGATCTCGGCTGGGATGCCCGAGCACGGAGTCGATCCGGTCGATCAGCAGGTTGCTGGCTACATGCTGTAGTGCCTCAGCTTCCGCATGGACCTCATCCCACCGCAGGCCCGCAGCCCGCACCAGGAAGGTCTCGATCAGCCGGTGCCGCCGGACCATGTTCATGGCGTGACGCTCGCCATGCTCGCTCAGCGCGATACCAGCATTGCCCGAACCGGCCAGCAGGCCTGCGTCCGCGAGCCGGCGCAGCATCGCCGACACGGAAGGAGCGGAGACCCCCAGCCAGGCCGCCACCTGAGACGTCGACACGGGCGGCGCCTTGAAACTGAGCAGGTAGATGACCCGGAGATACTTCTCCATCGCCTCCGAGCGCTCCAGGTCACAGCAGGACAACCTACGCCGGGCCGGTACCGAGATCATGCCACCCAGCTAACGCTGCCCAGCGGCCGTCTCTAATCTCATTATTAGACGCATCTAAATCCGCCACGGGACGGGCATTCAGCTGTGTGGCATCCAGGCTTGATCCGCGGGGTTGACGCTGATGAGATGAATCCCGAGGTCCCGCAGTTGGTCGAGCAGGCCGTGGAGCTGGGCCTGGTCGGCGAAGTTCCCGGTGAGCAAGGTCTGGCCGGGCTGCGTGTCGACCTGGTAGCGCACGTGGTCGCTGGTCTGGTCTTCCATAATCTGCAGCATCGCGCCTGCCCGGATGAGGGGTCATCACCCTGCGAGTCGCTTCACCCAGGATGATTCGGTCTGGTCGCCCCGGCCTGCGCGGGTTTACCATCTGGCGGTGGGGCAGGTGAGCGCGGTCGCGTCGCCGGGCGGGCCGACATTGCCGGTGCTGGTGGCAGCGAAGCTGCACGTCCCGGCGGTGCGGGCGGGACTGGTGTCTCGCGGCGAGCTGGTCGGCCGGCTGGTGGATGCCGGCGACTGCAAGCTGGTGCTCGTCTGCGCGCCAGCGGGGTGGGGGAAGACCAGCGTCCTGAGCCAGTGGCACTCCGTGGCGGGGCCGGGCGTGTTTGCCTGGGTGTCGCTGGATCCCGGTGACGATGACCGGGTGCGCTTCTGGAGCTATGTGATCGGGGCGGTTCGCACTGTGGCGCCGGAGGTCGGCGAGGCTGCGCTGGCTGCGCTGCCCAATGCCGCCGGCGACCTGGTCGGCGCGGTTCTGCCGTCGCTGATCAACGAGCTGGCGGCCGCCGGGCGCCGTGTGGTGCTGGTGCTGGATGACTATCACTGCGTGCGGAACGAGTCGATCCACGCCTCGGTTGCTTTTTTGCTTCGTCATCTTCCCCCCAACGTTCAGCTGGCTATCGCGACCCGGGCGGATCCGCCGCTCCGGCTGGGTCGCCTGCGCGCGGCGGGCGAGGTTCTGGAGATCCGCGCCGCGCAGCTTCGCTTCAGCGACGCCGAAACCCTGGCGCTGCTGAACGACTCCCTCGCGCTCGGGCTTGAGCCGGCCGAGGTGGCGCTGCTGCGGGAGCGGACCGAGGGCTGGCCGGCCGGGCTGCGGCTGGCCGCGTTGACGCTCCGGGACCACGATGACCCGAAAGCGTTCGTGGCTGCGTTCGCCGGCGATGATCGGCAGATCGCCGACTACCTGCACGAGTTCGTCGCCGCTCAGCCGCGGCGATTGCGCGAGTTCTTGCTGCACACCTCGATCCTGGAGCGGCTATGCGGCCCGGCCTGCGACGCGGTGACGGGCGGGTCGGACGGGGTCGCCCGGCTGGAGGAGATTCAGCGTGCGAACCTGTTCCTGGTGTCCCTCGACAGCCGGAGCCAGTGGTTCCGCTACCACCAGCTGTTCCGCGATCTGCTGCGCCTCGAGCTTGCGCGCTCTGAGCCGGGGCTGGCTGCCGAGCTGCACCGGCGCGCCAGCGCTTGGTACCGCTCGCAAGGCGATGCCGACGAGGCGATCAGGCACGCGACGGCGGCGGGTGATTTCGCTGCGGCGTGCGATCTGATCGCCCGCCACTGGGTTCCGCTGTCCAACCTGGATCGGGACGAGACGATAACGCGCTGGATCGACGCGCTGCCGCGCGAGTCCGCTGAGGCTGACGCGCGCGTGTGCCTGGCCCGGGCCTGGGCTGCGCTCGGAGCTGGCGTTGTAGAGGAAATGGAGAGCTGGCTGCGGGCAGCGGAGCGCGCCCCGCAGCAGGGATCCGCCCCCGGCGCTGCCGCGATCGCACTGGTGGCGGCACAGGCCGCCCTGCCCCGCCAGGTCGGCGCCCTGATGGCCGGCGATGTCGCGGGGTCGGCCGCTGCCGCGAGCCGTGCCCTCGCCGTGCCAGCGGAGGCGGCCGGGTCGGGCCGGGCGGTCGCGGACATCAATCTGGGCTTGGCGCTGTCGTTCGGTGGCGATCTGACCGGTGCGGAGACGGCGTTGCGGAACGGGCTGCGACGGCTACCTGGCGACGGGTGGTCCATCCCGCATGCCATCGGCCTGGGGCATCTCGCCCTCGTCCGTCTCGATCAGGGCTATGTCGATGAGGCGGAAGCCATCGCGGCGGACGCCGAACGTCACGTCGCCGCCGACCGCATCGACGAGGCGCCGGCCACATCGGCCGCCGTACTCGCCCGCGGGAGGCTGCTTGAGCTGCGCGGTGATCTCGCCGCCGCCGGGGCGGCCTGCGCGCGGGCCGTCGTGCTTGCCCGCCGCGGCGGCCGGCGGCTGGAGTTGGCGGATGCGCTGATCGCCCTGGCGCGGCTTAACCGCCGTCGCGGCGCCTATGACCAGGCGCGCACGGCCGCGCGTGAAGCCCGGCGGGTGGTGGCGAGCTGCCCTGACCCGGGCAAGCTGGCCGGGCTTCTCGCGAGAACGGAGCGAGCGCTGCAGCTGGACACGACGCGGCGCCCGGTCCCGGCGGCCGATCCCGATCTGAGCGAACGAGAGCTCGCGATCTTGCGCCTGCTGGCAGGCGAGCTGTCGCAACGGGAGATCGGCTCGCACCTCTATGTCTCCTTCAACACGGTGAAAAGCCACACCCGCAGCATCTTCCGCAAGCTCGGAGTCACCACCCGAGCCGACGCGGTCGACCGCGGCCGCGAGCTTGACCTCTTGTAGCACTGCTGTCATCCGCCCTGGGTGAACGTGCCCGCTGGGTGATGACCGCTCACCCAGCCCGGAACGAACCTGGTGCCTGTGCACCAATCGGTCGCCACATATGGCGGCACCGGGCAAGGAGGCAGCAGCAATGAACACACCAACCGCGGATGCGGGCGGCCGCGGTAGCCGCCGGCCAGCAGTGTCCGTGCTACAGGACCAGGTGACCGACGAGGACCGGCTGCACGTCGTGTTCGGGACCGGCCAGGTCGGAAGTGCCCTCGCAGCCCACCTGGTCGATCTGGGTATCCCCGTGCGGGCGGTATCCCAGCACCGGCCCGCAGTACTCCCCGGCGGCGCCGACTGGCGGGCCGCTGATGTCACTGACCCCGAGGCCGCCGTCGGTGCGGCCAAGGGCGCTGCGGTGATCTACCAGTGCCTGAACGCGCCCTACACCCAGTGGCCAGAACGCTTCCCGCCGCTGCAGCGCGGCGTGATGGCTGCGGCCGAACGCACCGGCGCGCTACTGGTCAGCTTGGAAAACCTGTACGGCTACGGCCCCACCGAGGGCCGGCCGATGACCGAGGCTCTTCCGCTGGCCCCGACCACCGTTAAGGGCCGGACCCGGGCGACCATGACCTCAGAGCTGCTGGCCGCCGCCGACACCGGCCGGATCCGCATCGCCATCGGACGAGCTTCGGACTTCTTCGGCGCCGGCGTCACTGCGGGATCCACCCTCGGCGAGCGGGTCTTCGGCAACGCCCTGGCCGGCCGGCGCGCCGACTTTATCGGCAACCCCGACCTGCCGCACACCTACAGTTACGTTCCCGACATCGCCGCCGGCCTGGCCACTCTCGGCACCGACACCCGCGCGGCCGGCCAGGTGTGGCACCTGCCCGGTCCGGCGACTGTCAGCACCCGGGAGCTGCTCGACCTGGTGGCCGAGCAGGTCGGGCACGAGGTCGGCATCCGGGCGGTGCCCAAGCTGGCCCTGCGCGCTCTGGCACTGGCCAGCCCGCTGATGCGGGGACTAGCCGAGATGTCCTACCAGTTCGACGATCCCTTCGTCCTTGACACGAGCAAATACCAGTCCGTCTTCGGAGCTTCCGGCACCCCGCTGGCCGACGCTGTCGCCGCGACCCTCGCCTGGTACCGGACCCGGATCAGCACGCCATGACGGCTAACCGGAGGAGATAACGTCATGACAACCCAACCGATGCCCAGCCCAACCGAGCCGGCGACGGTAAGCGCCGCCGAGCTGACCCCGGCAGCCGCATGGTCGCGACGGGTGCGGCGCATCGGCGGGTATATCCAGGCCGCCTTCGCTGCCTTCTGGCTGGCGCGAGCGAGCCTGGCCGCCGGCGGCCGCGCACGGGACGTGCTGATCGCGGCCTCCGGCGCTGCGGTGATCGGAGTGGTGACCTACGCGATCAGGAACACGGCTGGCACCGCTCCGCGGCCGACCGGCCCGCAGGCCGGCCGGATCGGGCGATCCGTTACCGTCGCCACCGTCATCCAGCTGATCGCATCCTTCGTCCTGCCTGTGATCGTCACCGCCGCCGACCACCCCGGCTGGGCGCTGCCGTCAATCGTGATCAGCATCGGGCCACTGCTGCTCTGGCTCGACCACCTGGTCGATGTTCCCCGCTTGCGCCCGGTCGGCTGGGCGCTGATCGCAGGGCCCGTCATCCTGGTCGCCACCCTGTCCGGCTCGGCGCTCGCCGTGACCACGGGCCTCGCCGCCGGCGTCCTGCTCCTGGGCACAGCCGCGGCCGGTTTCCACGACCTCGCCCGCCTCCGGCCCGCCCGCCTGCCACACCCAGCCCAGCTCGACGCGAAGGCCACGATGATCATGCCTGCGGAACACGGCCCCACGACCAGCTTCCGGCCCTTCTTCAACCCCGCCACCGGCGAGTGGATCACCTACATCGCCACCGATGAGGACAGCGACCGGCAACTCGTCCGCTTCAACTGGCGCAGCATGCCCGGCGGCGTGATCCCCGAGCACATCCATCCCCGCCAGGAGGAACGCTTCACCATCGTGGCGGGCGAAGCCCGCATCACCCTCAACCGCCACGAGCATGTGGCCAGAGCGGGCCAGACCATCGTCATACCGGCCGGGGTCCCGCACTCGGTGGGAAACCCCGGACCAGCCCAGATCGACGGCATCGTCGAACGCCGCCCGGCGCTGCAAGCCAAGGAGTTCCACGAAGCCGTCGCCGCCCTGGCAGCCGACGGCAAAACCACACCCGCGGGCGTCCCGACCAACCCTCTCCAGCTCGGCGCAACCTTCTGGCACTTCCGCCGCGAAAGCCGAGTCACCTCCCCGCCCATCTGGGTCCAGAACCTGATTCTCCCGCCGCTGTGGGCGCTGGCGAAGATCCTCGGCGTACGCCGCTACTACCACCGCTGGGACAGCCGAATTGCCCTCACGAGCCCGGACCGTCAAATCAGTACGAGAACCCCCGATCGGCAAGGGTGATCGGTCTCAGGAAAAGGGGCCTGACGTCGCGCAATTTCTTCACCCTCTATTTATTTAGAAAGATTTGCGCGGGCCGCGGCCAGGCTTCCTCGAGCGAACGCCGTCAGAGCCTGGCTTGCGCGCCCCGCCGGCCAGCAAGACCGCGCGGCACTGCTAATGCGGTTTGGGTTCGCGCCCAGCCGGGGTTCCAATCCCCGAGCCTCCGCTCTATGACCTGGGCATCCGTGCACCGGCTACGGGTACCCAGCGTTCTTACTGATGATCATCTTGACTAATGTTGGGCCGAAACGTCACATGGTGGTCCCTGCTCCCTTCGCGAAACGAACGACTCCGCAGACAGCCCCTCCCGCGCAACGCTGGGCTTGCATAGCTAAGCCGGCCCCGGCAACGGGAGAATGTTGTTGCCGCGTCCGGCTATCCCAGGGAGCTGGGGAAAGGGTCAGGTTTCCTCGAGGAGCGGGAACGAGCGGTGACGCCTCGGCGGCACGAGGAAGTTCTGCCTCCTGGTGGCCTGGGTGAAGCGCTCAAGTCCGTCGTCACCTGGATCGGACGCCTCCACTCCTGGAGGCACGCTGGCCGCGCGGGATTGATCTCCTGAGTGAACGAGAAGTTGTTGGCGGCCGCCACTTTGCGCGGCATCCCGGGCTGCACGAAGTTCAGTCTGGGCGTCTTGAAGTTGAACAGGCCGTTGAACGCGGGCGAGGCGACGGCCTTGCCGTTCAGGATGTTGCTGCCGTCGAACCAGGCGGCGACTTCGGTGATGTTGACCAGCGAGTCGCTTCGCAGCGTGAACAGCACGTCGTTGCTCTCGATCTGCACGGGCACGTTGAAGAGCCGCTTGGTGATGCCCGGATTCAGCGGCGATACGTCGGTCGGTCCGGGCACTGCCTCTTCCAGCGCGAACCTGCTGTGGTTGGAAGTGAGCCTGGGCATCGCGCTCGCGACTAGGTTGGCGGGCAGGCGGCTGAAGTAGGGCAGGCCGTAGGCGACGAACGTGAAGACTCCGCTCGGGCTGAAAGCGTAGGAACTCTCGATGGTGGCAAGAGCGCTGGCGAGTACTGCCTGATCGTTCTTGGTCGGGTTACGGGTAAGCGCTGCTGGCGCGAGGAAGGTGTACAGCACGCCGAAGTCCACGAGCACGCCAGCGACTGTCTGGGCGGGGTGGACAAAGGCGCCGATGTCGAACTGGATTTCGGGCAACGACGTCGCCGCGGTGGCAGCTCTCGCCTGAGTGGCAGCGCGTGCTCGCTGCGGGCTCCACGCCGCTGCGCCGACCGTAGTCACGGTAGCGGCCATCGCGCCGATACCGCCGACTTTCAGCAGGGTCCGCCGGCTGACCGGAGCGCCCGGGAGCTGTACCAGCTCAGGAGCGTCCGACGACTGGGTCGCCGGAATCGGTTTCATCCGCATCGGGCAGCGGCCTGTTGAGGTAAGGACTTATCCACGAATTGGCCTCTCCTGAATAGGCAAATGACTAACCCGGAGTGCCGCAGCCATGAGCGGGCTGGCCTAGGATCAGGCAAAACCATCACTGGTGGGTCATTTGCTAGGCGGCCGGGCGGGTGGCGGGTTGCTGGCCCGGAACCGTCCAACATCGATGCGCGACCGGCAACCACTTGGAGTCATCCCGAATTGGGAGCGGATTTGCAGTAGATAGAGATGTTTTGTAGTGGTGTGCTGGGGTGGTGCCGGTTCTGGCGGGCGGGTGGCGGGTTGCCGTGGCGGGCTGCGTGCTCGGTGAGCTCGCGGGGTTCTCGCGGGCAGATGAGGGTCGCCACGAGCCGGTCACGGAGGAGCATCCCGGGGTGGGTGCCGCCGCCGGACGGCGGGGGAGCGGCTGCGGGCGGTGAAGAGGTCGTGATCGCGGCGGACGGCCATGGCGGGCCCGATTCCCATGCTGGCATCTGCCTGCGCCAGCTGCTTTCTAGCCCGATTTTCGCAGTGCATAACAAGGACTGACACTGCCAGATAGCCAGATCTACGTTCGATGCTGGTCTGCCCAGTATTCGCAATTCGGTCGAAGGAAGGCTGGCATGCTGTACATGGATCGTGACAGGTATCGCCTTAGCGGGTGCCCTGGCATTCGGCATGATCTCCATAGCGGAAAAGCACGAGAGAGAATTACCCATACCCGGCACGGCACCTGCCCGGCGATGGCGGGCAGCGCGCGCATCGCCGCCGAGCGGTTCGGATCCGGTGGCTGGCGGGACCTGATGACCTCTATGGCAGTCCGATGATGCCGGCGCTATGTGGATCACAGAGGGCCCTGCAGGGGAGGCGGCCGTTCAGCTGGTCAAGCCTGCAGGACGGCAGCCTGATCGGCGGTGCGCCATGCTGTTCGGCGCTCCCGACGACCCGTACCTGCGAGTGGACTCGGTCTCCACCGAGCCGCTGCCCGGCTGACGTCCGCGTCGTGACGCTGGCCCGGCATCTCGTCATGGGCACCGCAGGCAACTGGAAGGGATCGGTTTATTGACTAATTCCAGTATTGTGTTAGGTTGAGCGAGTGCCCAGAGGTCCCGACAACCAGCAGCGGCTTCGCGACGCGGGCCTGCGGGTCACCTCACCCAGGATTGCCGTGCTCGATGCGCTCGACGATGCCGGCGGGCACATCACGGCCGAGCAGATCAGGCAGGCGGTGCTGGCGCGGCTGGGCAGCGTGTCCGTTCAGGCCATCTACGACATCCTCGCCGCGCTGACGACCGCCGGGCTCATCCGCTGCCTGGAGACGCCAGGGCATCCGGCCCGCTTCGAGACCAGGGTCGGCGACAACCATCACCATTTCATGTGCCGCGCATGCGGCCGGACCATCGACATCGACTGCGCGACGGGCGAGGCGCCCTGCCTCACGCCCAGCGCGCTGCCCAGCGGATTCACGGCCACCGAAGCCGAAGTGACGTACTGGGGAACCTGCTCGAACTGCGCTGACTCCGCGGCGACGGTCGCCGGCGGGAGTGGCTGAAAGAAGGAAAGGAGATCTGGACTCACGATGAACTGCATGAGCTGCGCGCGATCCGGCTCGGAGCGCACCGCCGTGGCATTGTGCCCGCGCTGTCAGGCAGGCCTTTGCCTGCGCCACGTAGGGGAGACCGCCTCCCACGCCGGGCCTGGCGGAACGAATCTCTCCTGCGGGCACCATACCTGGGACTCCGCCTGGCAGCACGCCCAGGGAAGCGTCCCGCAGGAGAGCTTTTCCGCACCGGATCGCATCGCCACCAGATGACACGGCGACCCGGCAGCTGATCCTGCTGCACGACACGCACTTCATCGAGCAGATGGCCCACTTCAGCCGTGAGCGGGTGCCCAAACGCAACGTTCGAGCCAAAGCTACCGGCGCATCAGTTTTAGGGCGGCTGGCCCTCCTGTCAGTAAGGGCACCTGCATAGCAGTGTTGCGATTGGACACTAACCGCCGGAGGTTGTGTGCCAGCACGTGAGGCTTATCTGGTCGGCAGTCTGCCCGGGCCCAAGCCGACTGTGGCGATGGCGGCTGCGCTGGGTTTACTTGGCCCGTATCTGCGCTCGCTGCCGGACGGAGAGACCGGTGTACCTCGGCCACGTGGCAGCAGCTCGCGACAGTTTCCCGCAATTCGAGCAGGTCCGGGCGTCAGCCGGGCGCCCGGACCTAGCCTTCCAGCAGGGCGTGCCGAGCGATTTCGACCTGGCCATGTTCGCCCTCGGTCCCGCAGGGGCGCTGCGGCATCGCCGTCCCTTCACTGAGGCCACCCTGACCGAAATCCGCGATCTCAATGCCATCACCGGAAGTCACAGACGCTGAATGACCAGCGACAGATCCGCGCGATCATCGAGGACCGCCTCCAGCGCCGCGTGGCCATCGCCTCGGCTTGCGGGCTAGGCCGTCGTACGGAACCAGTCGGGCTGGCCGTGCTCGAACGCATCGCTGAATTGTGCGAAGAGTAGCTGCGCTTGCGACCGGCCGGGACCCGTGCCCGGCACTGCCCTGTCCGGCCTCACGCAACAAGGGAAGCCCACGTGGGGCAGGCGGCGGGTGAGCATGCCGGAGGCGAAGGACTCGGCTCCGGCGGTGCTGTCTACGACGGCGTGTTCGCCGGCCAGGTTTAGCAGGTGGTTGAGATACAGCTCGGCGGCGCCGGTCCTGGAGTGGTAGCAGGCGACCCCGATGTCGTCGCCGGTAATGGGCCGGTGGCCATAAGCGTCGCGCCGCAGCCTTAGCTGCCGGGACGCCGGCAGCTATGGGTGACCGCGAACCAGGCATCGGTCCCGGTTGGACCGGTGAGGAATAGATCGAACCAGCTGCACAAGGACGGGGACTCAGTCGCCCATGGCGTCTAGGTCGGCCGGGCGGCTGGCCTGGACCCCATTGGTCAGAGGAGGTCGAACCGGTCCAGGTTCATTACCTTGCCCCATGCCGCGACGAAGTCATTCACGAACTTCTCCTTTGCGTCATAGCTCGCGTAGACCTCGGCGAGTGCGCGCAACTCCGAGTTCGATCCGAAGACCAGGTCGGCGCGGCTGCCGGTCCACTTGACCTCGCCGGTAACGGTGTCACGGCCTTCGAACGTGCGTGCGTCCTCCGATGTTGCCTTCCACGTCGTGCCCATATCGAGCAGGTTGACGAAGAAGTCGTTGGTCAAAGACCCTGGGGTCGTGGTGAAGACTCCGAGGCGCGACTGCTGGTAGTTCGCGCCCAGGACGCGGAGGCCGCCGATGAGGACCGTCATCTCGGGGGCGCTCAGGGTCAGCAGGTTCGCCCGGTCGATCAGCAGGTACTCAGCCGGCAGCTGGCTGCCCTTCCCGAGGTAGTTGCGGAAACCGTCCGCGACCGGCTCGAGCGCTGCGAACGACTCCACGTCGGTCTGCTCCTGGGACGCGTCCGCGCGGCCCGGAGTGAAGGGGACCTCCACGTCGAAGCCGGCGTCTTTGGCGGCCTCCTCGACGGCTGCGCCGCCAGCGAGCACGATCAGGTCAGCAAGCGAGACCTGCTTGCCGCCGGTCTGGGCTGCGTTGAAGGCCACCCGGACCCTGTCCAGGGTGCGTAGCACCGTCGCCAACTGGCTGGGGTCGTTGACCTCCCATCCGCTCTGCGGCTCGAGCCGGATGCGCGCGCCGTTGGCGCCGCCACGCTTGTCGCTGCCGCGGAAGGACGAGGCCGCGGCCCACGCGGCGGACACGAAGAGGGACAGCGGCAGGCCCGAGGCGAGGATCTGGCCCTTGAGGGAGATGATGTCCGCAGTGTCGATGAGCTCGTGCCTTACCACGGGCACAGGGTCCTGCCACAGCAGAATCTCGGCCGGAACCTCCGGGCCGAGGTAGCGCACGACCGGGCCCATGTCGCGGTGGGTCAGCTTGAACCACGCCCTGGCGAAGGCGTCCGCGAACTGGCTAGGGTTGTCGAGGAAGCGCCGCGAGATCTGCTCGTAGACGGGGTCCGCGCGGAGCGAGAGGTCGGTCGTCAGCATTGTCGGGGCGTGGCTCTTGGACGGGTCGTGAGCGTCGGGAACGGTGCCCGCGCCTGCGCCGTCCTTCGGCTTCCACTGGTGCGCGCCCGCGGGGCTCCTGGCGGGCTCCCACTCGTAGCCGTACAAGGTCTTGAGGAAGTTGTTGTCCCACGTCACCGGGGTACTCGTCCACGTCACCTCAAGACCGCTGGTGATGGTGTCGCCGCCCTTGCCGGTGCGGTAGGTGCTCTTCCAGCCCAGGCCCTGCTGCTCGAGCGGGGCAGCCTCAGGGTCGGGGCCGACGTTGTCCGCCGGGCCCGCGCCGTGGGTCTTGCCGAACGTGTGACCGCCGGCGATCAGGGCGACCGTCTCCTCGTCATCCATCGCCATGCGCCGGAACGTCTCGCGGATGTCGCGGGCCGCGGCAAGCGGATCCGGGTTCCCGTTCGGGCCCTCCGGATTAACGTAGATGAGACCCATCTGGACCGCGCCGAAAGGCTCATCGAGCTCCCGGTCGCCCTTGTAGCGCTCGTCGCCGAGCCAGGTGGTCTCGGGACCCCAGTAGACGTCCTCGTCCGGCTCCCAGACGTCCGCGCGGCCACCGCCGAAGCCGAAGGTCTTGAAGCCCATCGACTCCAGGGCGACGTTGCCGGTGAGGACGATGAGGTCGGCCCACGAGATCTTCTGGCCGTACTTCCTCTTGACCGGCCACAGCAGCCGGCGAGCCTTGTCGAGGCTGACGTTATCCGGCCAGCTATTGAGCGGCGCGAAGCGCTGCTGGCCGGATCCCGCGCCGCCGCGGCCGTCGCTGATCCGGTAGGTGCCCGCGCTGTGCCACGCCATCCGAATCATGAGCGGGCCGTAATGGCAGAAGTCAGCTGGCCACCAGTCCTGCGAAGTCGTCAGCACGTCCGCGATGTCGCGCTTCACGGCCGCCAGGTCGAGGGTCTTGAACGCCTCGGCATAGCTGAACTTCTCGCCGAGGGGATTGGCCTCGGCGGGGTTCTTGGCGAGGATCTTCAGGTTAAGCCTGCCCGGCCACCAGCCACGGTTGGCGTCACCCATGGTGGGGTGCGTCAGGCCTCCTTGCGCGACGGGGCATCCCCCGCTCTCCGGGGTCGCGTCTTCGCTGACTACTGGATCATGGCTCTCGGTCATGGGAATCCTTCCGGACTAGGGGCGGATTACGGTGTCCAGGAACTGGGGAGGTCGGAACAGGCGGGGCACGGGCCTTCCGGCTGCGGTCAGCGCATGAACGGCGTCATATACGGTGGCCATTGGAACGAACTACCTTCTATATTGAGATCTTCAAAAAAACGAACGATTCAAGTATAGTGGTTCGAGGGGCTAAGGGCTAGGGCCGGTGGGCAGGCCGCTTTGCGGGCGGGGCGCGCATCCAGGGTGATGGCCCGGGGCGGGCCGGTTCAGCTCAGAGCTGGGTCGGTCCAATGCACGGACAGAAGTCCGGGTCGGAGCCGCGAACAGCCGCGCCTCGCCCTCAGGCATGACCCCACCTTGCACTGGGTGACCGGCGCATCACCTCGTCGGTGCATGGGCTTGCTCCAGGAGCCAGCCGGAACGACCACATGCTGCCGCTGGCGAGATGGCCGCGCTGCAGCACGCGTGCGCATCTCGATCAACACCACTGGGGCACGGTCTTCACCAAGCTCACACCAAGCCCGGGCTGATGCTGGGGTGCAGCTAGCAGCAAGGGGCGGGGGCGGGGTGCGATGCGGCGCCAGCCCGGGCCACCCGCGCTTGCGGCGCCCGGGGTCATGACCGGTTGCGCGCTGGACGGTATTCTGAGGTTTCGGGGTCGATGTGGGGACGATGGTTTCGAGTTCGGACTCGGGTCCGGACGCTTCGCTCGGCGGGCTCGCGCTCATGCGCGAACCCCTTGTGAGACTGCCTTGGGCCGTCGAGCCTGACCGGATCCCCGCTCAGGCTCGACTTCGCCAATGAGGAGTTCCAGCGGATCGCAGGCGATCGCGATCTCGTCGGCCGTCCGTTGCGCGATGTTCTGCCGGAGCTGGAGCTTGACGGCCTCGACGCGGCAGAGTCTGCGTGGCGAGACGGTGAGGCCGTCTGTGGTCGTGAGTCCTCGGTGCTGATCCGCCGCGAGCGCGAGGAGCCCGGGTAGCTGTTCGCGGACTTCGCCTGCCAGCCGATGCGCGATGATGCTGGCGAGATCACCGGAATGCTGTTGTTCGGCAACGATGTCACCGAGCAAGTCAGGGACCGGCTCTGGGTGGAGATGCTCGCCGAGCGGCTCGAGATATCCCAGGAGCGATACCGGACCCTGTGCGAGACCCTGTCGCTCGGTCTCGTCCACTACAACGCGGACGGGTCGATCCTCGGAGCCAATCCTGCGGCGGGGAGGATTATGGGTCTTGAGCTCGAGTCGATGACCTCCTGGCCGATTGACAGGGACGGGCGCGCGGTGCGTGAGGACGGCTCGCCGTATCTGCGGGATCAATATCCGGTCACAATCGCTCTGCGTACCGGACGTGTCGTGGCGGATCAGGTGGTCGGGCTGCCGCACGGGCGCACCGGGGAGCTGCGGTGGCTGCGGGTCACTGCCGTGCCTGACGAGCGGGACGAACGGGGCCGGCCACAGCGCGCGTACGCGATGCTGACCGACATCACCGACCAGCGACGGGCCGAGGCAGCCTTGCGGGAGAGCAGCTGGTTGCTCGGCCGGCTGCGGGAAGCAAACGTCCTCGGCGTTGTCGTGTCCACCGAGGACGGCGTGCAGGAAGCCAACGACGCGTACCTCGACATGATCGGCTACTCCCGTGATGACCTAGCGGCCGGGCGAATCCGCTGGCGCGCCATCACGCCCGCGAGATGGGCCGCCAGCGACGACAATGCGCTGGAAGAGCTGCGCCGGGCAGGAGCGTGCCGGCCCTTCGAGAAGGAGTACACGCACCGCGACGGCCATCATGTGCCGGTCCTGGTCGGGCCGGCGGTGATCGGCTGGGACCCGCTGCGCTGGGTCACTTTCGCGGTGGACCTCACTGCTCGCCAGCGCAGAGAGCAGGAACGGGCCGCGCTGCTTGAGCGGGAACAGGCTGCCCGCAGGGACGCCGACGCCGCCCGGGAACGGCTCGCGTTCCTGCAGCGCACAGGGGATCTGGCGGATTCCTCCAGGAATCGGGATGACCTGCTGGAGCAGGTGACGCATCTGCTGGAGCTAGCGGAATCCCCGGACAGCGAAGGCCCTGTCATCAGCGCCCATGACGCCTCCAGGGCACGGCAGAGCCGGGAGGCGCTGGGAGCACTCAAGGCAGAACTCGACAAGCGAGTGAGCAGGCGGATGTCCGAGCTAGTACGGGCTCAGGCGCACCGCCGTGCGCTGGAGAGCGAATTGCGGCAGGCCGAACGCTTGCAGACGGCCGGGCAGCTGAGCAGCGGCATCGCCCATGACTTCGGCAACTTGCTAGGCGTCGTCGTGGCGTATACGGAGCTGGCGGAGACCGTCAGCGACCAGGCAGATCCTGAACTGCCCCGGATTCTCGGAGAGATCCGCGCCGCCGCGGACCGGGCCGTCAGCCTGACCGGAGACCTGCTGAGCTTCAGCCACCGTGCCAGGACCGAGCCCGTGCCGATAGATCTCAACGCCCTCTTCGAGGGCATCACTGACCTGCTCTCCGTCAGCATGAACGGCAGTGCCGAGGTAGTGGTCAAGCCGTGGCCGGCAGCCCTGCCGCCCGTGCTGGCGGACCGAGGCGAACTTGAGAACGTGCTGCTCAACCTGGCCGTCAACGCCAGAGACGCCATGCCTGAAGGCGGCACTCTGACCGTCAGCACGAGTCCCGCAGGCTTCGATGGCGGGCACGAACGCGCGCGCTCGCGCTATGGCACCGAACGATACATCGTGCTCACTGTCAGCGACACCGGGACCGGCATGAGCGCGGACGTCGCAGACCAGATCTTCGAGCGCTTCTTCACTACCAAGCCGCCCGGCGAGGGTACCGGGCTCGGACTGTCGACCGTGCACGGCATCGTCACCAGACTCGGGGGCACCATCGAAGTCGACTCCCAGGAAGGCCTGGGTACCACCTTCCGCATATATCTCCCCGCCGAACCTGACCCGGAGATCTTAAGACATCCGCCGTGTCGACCCGCGACTGCCCACAGGGCAGGACGCGCTCGGTGGTCTGGAGGGCGCGTCGCGGGCGATTGCCGAACGGGACTGGCTGCTCCGAGAAACTCGCATGCCGGTCCTTGTGAGCTGCAGCAGAAGCGGGATGTCGACGCCGAAGGCTGGATAAGCAGTAGCCGAGGTCGCGGGCCAGCGCAGAAGACCGGCACGGAAGCAGATTCTCACTGCGCACACCGGGAGGCTGCTGCGGCCAGTGCGCCCGAACGACCGCCGATCAGTTGCCGGAGTAATGAATTCTGCGAGCGGGGTGGGCCGGCCGGGGCGGCCGCGTAGACCTGCACGACCCCGCCGGTCTCGCGTACCTCAAGCAGGGGCAGCGCAGCCAAGGCCATGGGGAGCTTATGGGAGAGTACTGCGCCGTTGAGCCCGAACGTCGCCCTGTGGCAGGGGCAGACCAGCCGGGCGGGATCGGCGGCCAGGGCCAGTCGGCAGCCCTGGTGGGTGCAGATTCCCGACACCGCGCGCAGCCGACCGTCGGTGCGCTCGATGAAGCCGGTGACCGCGCCGACCGTGAAGCCGCGTGCCGCGCCGTCGGGCAGGTCGGTGCTGGCTGCCACGCTGAGCCAGGTGCCGCGGCGCGGCGTCAAGGTGCCCCCGGCGGCGGAAGAGCCGGGTGCCGTGGCGCGGGCCGTCAGCGCGTGGTCGATCCCGGCGCCAGTCGCCGTCGCGCCGACCACAGCGGCCGCGCGCAGCACGGCCCGCCGCGTACCCACCGCCCGGCGAGCGGCGGGCGGGTCGAACTCGGCCGCGAGTCTCTTATGCAGCGCGGTAACGAATTCTTCGGCTGGCGCACCACTGCCCGGCCGCGCGGCCCGCAGAGCGATCGCAGTCCGCGCCAGGCCGGTCTCTTCTTCACTGGCCCGGAATCGCCGCGGACGGCGGGAGCGCACCAGATCTTCGATGTATCGCGTGATGCCGCGCATGATCATCACTCCAGTCCGGCCGCTATCTCGGCGGCCCGGCGCAGCGCCCGGTGCTGGAGCACCTTGGCGTTGCCAACGTTGATTCCCAGCACCTGCGCTGCCTCGGCTACCGTGCACGCGTCGAGGAACCTCAGCTGCAAGATTCGCCGGTAGCGTTCCGGCAGTTCGGCGAGGATTCGCTCGGCTCGCTGCGGCGCCGCCGACTCCAGCCGGGCCGCGGTGAAGACCTCCTCGGGGTCTTCGGTCAGGGTGGTCACCTGCACGCTCAGGGTCCGGGTCCAGTAGCGGGCCAGCACCGTTCGGGCGGTGGCGAACAGGTACGCGCGCACCTGACCCACAGAGGCAGGCAGCTTCAGGGGGCGCAGGACCGCCAGGAATACCTCGGTCGTCAGGTCCTCGGCGTCAGGCCGGTTGCCGACCTTGGCGAACATCAGCCGGTGCACTGGGCCAATGCTATCCCGGTAGACCGCATCCCAGTCCGAATACATCTCCCCGGCCACCGCCCGCAAACGCGCTGCTCGCGAACTAACTGCCGGAGGCTCCTGGCCGGTCGACGGCGCGCCCGGCCCGCGGGAGGCTGCCGCCGCACGCCGCACCGACCCCGTCATGGCGAGTCCCGTCCGGGTCTCCTCATCGCACCGCCCTTGTCGCAGGTCCATACTCCGTCATTCAGGAATAGCAAGGCGAGTTACACGATCGCCGCGGGCATAGGACGCAAGCGACCCGCGCTGCAGCCGCAGGAGCGTTTCCGAGGGGCGCCGTTCAGCAGCGCACGAAGCCGATCGCGCCGTACGTTGCGTTCGATGTCTCCCGAGGTGCGGGGGTGTTCCCGTGCAGCGCGGCGATGTGGGCATGCCCTGCAGCGCACGCTCGGCGTGCGGCGGGAACGGGCCAGGCCCCGCATAACCCAGACACGAGGATCGGACCTGGCCCAAAAGTACGTCAAGGGCACGCTGGTGCTCACCGCGCCGAACGCCGCGGCTGCCCTGACGGTGGTGGCCAACCCGCAACGCTGAATGGCGGAGGCTAGGCGTATCCGCGATTCTGAACACCCCGGTCGGCGCACCCTGAGACTCCACCGGCCATTCTCAAGCCCGATTCCGCGTCCGGACCGGTGACCGGTCCGGACGCGGGTGTGTTCGGGTCGGACTACGGGGTCGTGTTGGGCAGCAGTTCGTAGCCCTCGGATATCTCCGATCCGTCCGACAAGGTAACCACGGCGATGCCGACGATGTCTCCGGCGTCGTTGATGCCGGCGGCGCCCGCCAGTCGCACGTTCGGGGTCGGTGCGATCAGCGTGTTGAGCTCGGTCGCGTGGCCGTTTTGATAGATGAAGCCGTTGCCGACGTCCACGAGGTCGGGGTCAATGCCATCGTCACCGACGATCACGCCGTTGCCGTTGATCGCGGTGGCGTGCGCGGCGTTCTGCTGGCCTTCGCCCGGCACGTTGAGATCAATCACTTTGCCGTTGCTGAACATTACCGCGCGGAACAGGTTGATCGGGTCGCCCGGCGCAGTGGCCGCGCCGACCGCCTGACCTGAGCTGTTGATGGCTAGCGCCTCGCTAAAAGTACCACCGTTGAGCGTACCGAGTGTGCTGACCTTTGCGTTGACCCACTCTGTGGCCACCTCGCTTCCCGATTTCTGGGCGTCGCCGACCACCACCCCGTTGATGTTGATGGCGCGCGCCTCCGTGATGGTAGAGCCCGAGAGCGTCTGCAGGTTGGTCACCGTGGTGCCCTGCAGGAGCCATGGGGTGACCGTCTTGCCTGCCTGCGTGCCCACGATCTGCTGATTGTTGTTGATGCCGAACGCGTCCGCGTCCCCGGTGGGATTCACGCCGAGGTCGGACCCGGTGCCGTCGTCTGGCCAGGTGGCAGGGCGGGGAATCGTCGCCTCCACGCCTCCCGGGAGGACCTCGTTTTTCTGATAGTTCCCCACCACCACACCCTGGTCGTTGATCGCCCGCGGCCTGGTGTCAGTGCTCTGGTCGGTTTCGTCACCGGGCGCGCCGAGGAACACGGGCGTGGTCGTACCGGCGTTGATGATGAAACCCTCCTCCCGCCCAAAGGCCGCCGAGTCGACACCGATACCGATGATGTCGCCGCGGTTGTTGATCCCGACGTATTGGGAATTCACGGGGCCGAGCACGAGTTTGTACACCGCTGTCGACGACGGAGCGGTGGCGGCTTCGCTGGTTACGGCCGTGCCCAGCAAAGCGGCGGCCATCGCGCCTCCGGCCAGCACGACCGCTGATCTGCGCATGCGCATCGAAAATCTCCTTTGTCTGGCGTTTGTTACTACGTCATGTAGTACATGTCGGGGTTACGCATCGCGGCGCGCCAGCCCGACGTGGACCTGATTCGGCCGGACAACGTATTGCCGGGCGTGGGCGCCCGCGCAGACTGCTACGTTCCTGAACTGCATCCAGCGGCACCGGCTGTTTGCGCCTAACGGCCCGGGTCGCAGCTGGTGATGGCGATGGCGTCGAACGGGCATTCGGCTAGGACAGCCCCGCGGGCCAGCGCAGCCCGTCCCTGGTAGATGCCGAGCAGGATCGCTCCCTTGGCGGAGGCGGCTGTCTGCGGGCTGTTGAGGTATTTAGGGACGGCGGTCCCGGTGCAGGGGCGGGCCCGGCCGAGGTAGCCGGCGATGGTGCCGTGCTGGTCGCGGATGGCGAGCATGGCGCGGTCGCGGAAGTGGTCGATGAGGGTGCCGCGGGGGGAGATGCGGGTCTACCCAGCCGCCTGGATTTCCTCGTCGCTGTGGCCTAGCATGCGCAGGTGGTCGGTCGAGGCTGTCCAGCCCGCCGCAGCGTAGCGAAGCCGCCAGTCACGGATGGTGGCGTCGTCCAGGCCCCGTGACCGGGCGAATTCGGGCACCCAGCTTCGGGGTGCCCGGGTCAGGTAGAACCGCTCGGCATGAATCTGCGGCCTGCATCCAGCGCCCGGGTTCCCGGCATCGAGGGCCATCTGCTGACCCGGCGGCCGCGGCACCGTGACGCCGGCCGGCTGCTTTGCCCGAAGTCGGCCTGGCGCTGAGAACCTGAATGCCTGCCCCGATGGGTGCAGCCCGTCGCGTTCCAGCCCGCGGCCGAGCGCCGGATCGGCGCGCGATGCAAGCACGAGTACACGGCCATCGGCGATCTGCCCAGTCCCGCCGCGGTCCGCCGGGTGACGACCAGCGCGCGGCGGCGAGGCGGCACATTGGCGGCACCAACCGTCCCGAACAGCGCAATCCATTACCGATCCAGGCCGACCTCTGACGATGCGGCTGCCACGCTGACCTGCCGGA
>WNEY01004280.1_pt1 | contig 20656 bp, 20 predicted proteins | sample 5400531 | NCBI WGS metagenome assembly WNEY01 (sample SAMN13153338, study PRJNA577476) | soil metagenome | isolation source: 200 cm saprolite under Douglas fir tree site 1 | place: USA:California | collected 2015-04-18
CTCGAGCCGACGACGATGTCAGCCCGGTGCTGACAGCGCTGCGTGACGGGAATTTTTTCGTGACCACAGGTGAGATTCTGATCACGAACTACTCGGTCGCCGGCACCGGCGCCAAGCGATCGATCGGCGCGGACGTGGAATGGACGTTCCCGTTGTCGTTTGTCGAAGTGGTGTGGGGCGATGGCAAGAAGGTCGACCGCCAGATGATCTCAGCCACCGACCTGGGCGCGTTCGGCACCAGGCGCTTCGCGATTCCATTCGACGCGACGGGCAAATCGTGGGTGCGGTTCGCCGTGTGGGATACGGCGGGCAACGGCGCGTTCGTGCAGCCGGTGTGGCTGAATGCGCCGAGGTCGACCAGCGAGTGAAGACGCTCGACGCCGAGCAATACACATTTCACCGAAGGCCCGCCATTGCGGGCCTTCGCACTGTACAGGCCCCGCGTTCAGTCTGGACGTGCGTTTTGAAGGAGCGAACGGCGCCGGACGCAGGGCTTGACGCGGTCTCGCAGAGTGCGCAGGGTTCCGTAGTTTTCCACAGGAGTCGGCGGATTGAGGTCATCAGACGGGAGCGCCTCTATGCAACAGCGGTGGGTGAGAGCGCGGTCTGGATGACGATCTGAGGGAGTGGCTCTGCAAGCTGGTCCACGCGGCCGGCGGCGGAAGCTCTCAGACGCAAATGGTTGAGGTTTCAGACGGCCCACACCACCTCGACGGTGTCTCCGTGTTCAATACGAGACAACGAAACGGCGTCACAAACGGTAAAGTCGTGTGCATGTGTCGAGTTCTCATCGCCGACGATGGGGATGCCATCCGACGATGGCTGGCCCGCAGTCTGGTGAAAGCGGGTCACGAAGTCGAAGAGGCGCCGAATGGCAACGCCGCGATCGCGGCCCTCCACGCGGGCTCCTTCGACATCGTCCTCACGGATCTCAAAATGGCCGGCAGCAGCGGCCTGGACGTCCTGCGCACCGCGCGGGCGTTGGACCCGTCGACGGCCGTGATCGTGATGACGTCGTTCGGATCGGTCAAGACGGCCATTGAGGCGATCAAGGGCGGCGCGTTCGATTTCATGGAGAAGCCGTTCAGGTTCGACGAGGTCGAGACGAGGATCGCGAAAGCCCTCGAAGGGAGATGCCGCGCCGGCGAGCCCGACGGCGCCCGCGGCACCGATGAGGGCGCCTTCGACTTCGATCGCATCATCGGCTCGAGCGCGTCACTGCGGCGCGTGCTCGACGTCGTGAAAAAGGTGGCGTCCAGCAACGCGACCGTATTGATTCTGGGCGAGACCGGGAGCGGCAAGGAGCTGGTCGCGGAAGCCATTCACCGCCACTCGCCGCGTAAATCGCGCCACATCGTCAAGGTGAATTGCGCGGCGCTCCACGAGAGCCTGCTCGAGTCCGAGCTCTTCGGCCACGAACGAGGGGCGTTCACCGGCGCGCAGCGGCAGCGGATGGGCCGCTTCGAGCTGGCTGACGGCGGGACGCTGTTTCTCGACGAGATCGGCGACATGACGCCCGGCACGCAGGCCAAAATCCTGCGCGTGCTCCAGGAGCACGAGTTCGAGCGGCTCGGTGGCACGCGGACGCTCCGGGTGGACGTGCGGCTGATCGCGGCCACCAACCGCAATCTGTCCGCCATGGTGCAATCGGGCGATTTCCGCGAGGATCTGTACTATCGCCTGAACGTCGTGTCGATCGAGATGCCGCCGCTCCGCGATCGCAAGGAGGACATCGCGCCGCTGGCGAACGCCTTCATCCGGCGGTTCTCGGACGTCCTGAACAAACGGATCGACGGCCTCGACGGCGACGCGCTGACGCTCCTGATGCGGCACAACTGGCCGGGCAACGTCCGGCAGCTCGCGAACGCGATCGAGCGCGCGGTGCTGTTGACCGATTCGGCCCTGATTCGTCGAGACCACCTCCGGCTCGAGGACACCTCGCCGGCGGCCGCGGCGGCATCCGAGCCGGAACGGGCGTCGGCGGTGAAGATCCCGCTCAGCGGGATCGCGCTCGGCGACATCGAGCGCGACGCGCTCGTCGAAGCGCTGAAGATGACGAACTGGGTCCAGAAGGACGCGGCGGAGCTCTTGTCGATCAGCCCGCGCGTGATCAGCTACAAGATCAAGATGCTCAAGATCGAGTGTCCAAAGGCCGTCGAAGTGCAGCTGGGGCAAGGCGCGGCGTAGCGCGCTTCTTCTTCATTCCGGCCTTCTGCGCCGCCCGGCGCTTTTTTTGCGCATCGGAAATCGCCTTGCGGGCCTTGGCTGACATCGTCCGCTTCTTCTTGCCCGATCCCGGCGGCCGTCCGGCTCCGCGTCCGGCGGACTCCGTGCCCCGGCGTCCTGCAGCACGCCCGTGACGGATGGCGCGCTCCGCTTCGTGTCCCAAGGCGACCAGCAGCTTTGATGCGGTATCGCGAAGATCGGTCAGATGCCTGACGATTTCCTGCCGCTGACTGATCCAGCCTTCCGCCCTGGCGCGGGCCGTCCCGAGCACCTTGCCGAGGTCCTCCGCGAATCCTTCAATCCTGGTCCCAGTCGATCGGCCGGATCCGCCTTCGGTGGCCCCGCCAGTCTTCCGAGTCGCCATAGGTCCCTCCGATCGGTGTGGTCGAGATTCGGGCGATTCTACGAGAAGTTCATCGAGATGGCGAGCGGCGCGTGGATTACACTTGAGGGGTTGAACAAAGGTTGCATTCATGTCCATCGAAGTCGAAGTCAATCTACGAATCCCAAAAGTGAAAGTCCCCACATTGGATGAGAACGGCAGGCCAATCGACCACACTTATGTCAGGTTTACAAAGATCATCAAGGTGCCTGCGATTCCGAAGGCGGGTGTTTCACTCCAGCTCTCGACGAGCTCGGGCACGACGTTCGAGTGCGAGGTGACGAGAGCCGACTGGAACGAGGAAAAGGAGCTCTTCATCCTCGCGTGCAGGTACTCCAAACGATCCATCCCGGCAGACGAATGCGCCGCTCTATTCAACGACGCTGACTGGAAAATGAGGCCGCTTTAGCGGGTGTTCACGCGGTTCGGCTCTTCCACGCGGCGTCTCCGCATGCGCCGATAGTCCAGTTCCCCCATCCAGCCTCAGTCGAGCTCACGCAGAATAACGGCCTTGCTCGGCTAAAGAGCTTGTGAAGGAATACGACGTTGAACGCAGAACTCGCAGAACACGCAGAAAAACTTAAGTATTTTTCTCTGCGGGTTCAGCGGTTTCTGCGTTGTACGTGATTTCTTCACACGCTCTAAGGCTCGGACCAGACTGCTCGCGTCCTGAGCGCAGCAGTCGCCTGCTGAATCTCCCGGTTTCCCTCGCCGGTGAATTCTTTGCGGGCGTAGATTTTGTTGTGCCCCTGGCAAGAAGACAAAGGTTCCGGCCCGGCTGACAAAGGGCCCGACAAATGTCGGAACGTCGTCTTTTCCTCTGAGTTCCGCGACGCTCCCGCGCTGCCCCCCCGGCATCCCCATTGCACTGTTGGCATGCACAGGAGGTTGCCGAACCTCCTGGCGCAGGAGACAGGTAAAGACTGCGTACCACGGACACGGCGGCAGGCGCTCCGACGACCGATCGGGGCCGCGAGGTGTGTATGTCCGACAGGAGAAGTCATCCCAGGTATGCGGTGCTCAACCCCTGGGATGGAGCATTTCAGGTGCTGCGGGAAGTCGTTGTTCAGGGCAATGGCGACCGGGAACTGACGATCATCAGTCAGGTGCCGGTCACCAGAGAAGAGTCGATGACGTTGAGCCTGCAAGCCGGCGGTCCTGCGGTGAGCCTGCGGGTTCGCGTTCTCGACAGCCGGCCGCTGATGGTCGCCGGCCAGGTTCGGCATCAGATTCGCCTCGCACTGCTCGATGAATCGATCGCCGGGCGCGAGGAACCGCGCGCTGTCCACGAGGAATCAGTTGCGACGCGCGAGGAATCTATCGCGGCGCTCGGCGTGCGGGCCAACGCGGCGGCTCAGGCTTAGCCCGCATGAAGGACCTGGACGCCATTCTGAATGCATCCGACGTGCTCGGTGTGCTGATCCGGGAAGTTCCGGTGAAGCTGCTGGTCATCAGCATGGCGGGGTGCCTGTTCGAGAGCTCGTGCCGCGTAGACGAGGGGGCGGTAGGCACGATTCACGTCACCTTCGACGGTCAGGACTATTCGGACGACGTCCGGATCATCCGTTGCAGCTTTATCAGGGGGGCCGCGGCTCCGTTTCGGCTCGGCGGGCAGTTCTTGTGGGCCACGGTCCCAGACAAGCGGTCGTTGAGGCTCGTCATCAATCAGCTTCAGACGCGCGGCGACGCGCAGCGGCGCGTTCGATTGACCGATTGGAAGCAGATGTAGAGATTTCGCCGTGTGGCGAAACACTGGCGGACCGGGCGCAGCCGGGCGTCAGACAACAGCAAGGCCCTGCGCAGGACTCGGCGCTCCGTACTTCCAGCCCGTTCGTCAGGATTGACGAGACAACACCGCGAGGTGAACCAGGAGCACTGAGAGTGAGCGTGGTGTCCGATCGGTGCTGCAGAGAATGACCTCTGTGGCGATCAATAACGAGTGGAGAGAAGTTATGAAGAATCTGTTCAGTCAGTTCGTGCGGGAAGATCAGGGCCAGGACCTGATCGAGTACGCGTTGCTCGCGGGGTTCATCTCGCTCGCGGCGACCGTGGCGATCACCGCTGTCGGCACCAACCTGATCGCCCTTTACAATGCCGTCAGCGCGAAGGTCGTAGCCGCGACGACAGCGGTGGGCAGCTAGTCATTGGAGTCATGCGGGGCCGGGCGGCCAGTCCGCCCGGCCCCGGCGGGCATTCGAGGAGGGTTGGGCGTGCGACGACTGATCACGCGATTGTTACGGGAGGACTGCGGGCAGGACCTCATCGAGTACGCGCTCCTCGGGGGCTTCATCGGCGCCGTTGGCATCCTCGCGTGGCAGAACATCGGCCTCGGGATCGGCAACGCTTATACGAGCTGGGATACCGGTGTACAGGTTCTCTCGGCGTGCACGCCGGATCCGGGTGGCGCCGGCTGCCCGTGATCGTCGGCAGTTCGAGACCGGCAGGAACGAACATATGAACATCTATCAGAGCGTCACAATCGGCATCGTGGTCATTGCCGTGACGTGGGATCTGGCGACCCGGCGAATTCCGAACCCGTTGACGTTCGGTGCGGCGCTGGCGGCGTTCGCCGTCCACGGGTACGTGGCGGGCTGGACCGGGGCGGGCCTGTCGCTGGCGGGCTGGGCCGTCGGCGCGGCATTCTTTCTTCCGTTCTTCGCCCTCGGTGGCATGGGGGCAGGCGACGTCAAGCTGCTTGGCGCCGTCGGCGCGTGGCTCGGCCCGGCGGCGGCCGTCTGGGTTGCGCTGTATTCGGCCATCGCCGGCGGCGTCATGGGGTTGTTCGTGGCGACGTTCTCCGGATATCTGACGCAGGCGTTCACGAACATCTGGGGCCTTCTCCTGTATTGGCGGATTGCCGGAATCCGGCCGGCGCCCGAGCTGTTGCTCTCGAGCCAGCGGGGCCCACGGTTGGCCTATGCGGTCCCCGTACTTGCAGGGCTGGTGGTGACGTTATGGTGGCGATGAATTCGCTGACGCGCCGGGTGAGATCGGAACGCGGTGCGGAGCTGATCGAATTCGCGCTCGTCCTTCCAGTCCTGCTGATGATCGTCCTCGGCATCGCGGACTTCGGCTTCCTGTTCCAGCGCATGGAAGTGGTGACCAATGCGGCCCGGGAAGGTGCGCGGATTGCCGTGCTGCCCGGATACCTTGAGGCGGATGTTCGGGCACGCGTGCAGAGTTACCTGGCCGCCGGTGGCGTGGCGACCACTTCCAGTCCTGCCAACCCCCAAGTCCTGGTCAACATGGCCTTTTCGATTCCCATGACGGCCCCTACACCGGCGATGTCGGGCAAACGCGTCGAGGTCGTCTATACATATCAGTACCTGTTCATCGGGCCGTTTGCCGGGTGGTTCGGCGGCTCCTTTACGTCGGTTCCCATCAGAGGAGTGGCCATCATGCGTGACGAGGTCGCCACCGCGCCGTGAGCGTCACCCGTCGTCGACCCATTCAGTCGGATCCCTGGCAGCCCGTGGTGAAAGTCTGGCGTCGCACCGAGACGGGCGAGGCGCCCGCCGGCAAGGCGCGACGACCGAGAACCGGGGCCCCCGCCGCGCGTGTTTTGCGCGGTGGGGTGGCAATCCGGCGCCGGGGCCCCCAACGCGGCAGCCGCGTTGGGGTGGCTTGGGGATGCATCGCCCGTCGAATGCAGCCAGACTTTACCACGGGCTGCCAGCTTTGACGTGCACGGACGCGACGTGAATCCAGTGAGAACCAGTTGACAGCACGAGATACCAAGCGGAGACCGATGAGATGAATCGCAGCACACGAACCACCGTCGTCGTCGCAATAGCAGTGGCAGTGGCGGGGCTCGCCAGCTTCGGCGCTTACCAGGCCATCAAGCGGATGCCCGTTCGTGAGGTGGAGGTCCGCAGTCTTTACCAGGTCGTGGCCGAGCACGACATGGCGATGGGCAGCCTGATTACCAAGGACTACGTCAAGCTGGTGGCCTGGCCGGCCAGCAGCCCGGTGGCGAAGGGCTTCACGACGATCGAGAGCGTGCTCAACCGCGGCCTGATTGCCTCGGTCGTCGCGAACGAGCCGCTGACCGAGTCGAAGCTCGCGCCGCTCGAGGCGGGCGCCGGCCTGCCGCCGTCGATTACCGAAGGCATGCGCGCCGTATCGGTAAAAGTCAACGAGGTCATCGGGGTGGCGGGCTTCGTCGTGCCCGGGACCCACGTGGACGTGATGGTGACGCTCAAACGGGAAGCCGAGCGGGACACCATGACACGCGTGGTGGTGAGCGACGTGCAGGTGCTCACGGCCGGCACCCGGTACGACCAGGAAAAGGCGCGCGACGGCCAGCCGATTCCAAGCTCCGTCGTGACCTTGCTGGTTTCGCCACCGGATGCCGAGCGGATCGCCCTCGCGGCGAGCGAAGGCCAGATCATGCTGACGCTGCGCAACCCGATGGACCGGAAGCCGACCGAAACGGCGGGCATTCGGACCGCGGCGCTCCTCGGCCAGGCACCGGCGCCTGCACCAGTCGTGAAAGCCGTCCAGGGTCGCCGTGTCGACACGCCCCCGCCCGCTCCCGCTGCTCCGGCCACGAAGATCTATGTCGTCGAGGCCATCAGGGCCGCGAAGCGTTCCGAAGAGGTTGTTCGATGATGAGTCGCGTTTCTCGTTCGTTCGCGTCAGGGTACAGGATTGCGGGAACGGCGCTGCTGTTCGCGGTGGCGTCGTCACTGGTTACCGCGCAGGATCGGCCGCAGCCGCAACCCGCGCCCGGCACATCGCAGGACGCGCGCCAGCAGTTTCCCAAAGTGCAGCTCACGGCGGGCCGGTCGACGGTCGTCTCGACCGCGTTCGACGTCACCCGCATCGCCGTCACGAACCCGGCAGTGGCGGATGCGGTCGTCGTGCAGCCGCGCGAAATCCTCATCGACGGTAAGGCCCCAGGCACGGTGAGTCTGATCGTATGGGGATCCACCACGCGCATGCAGTACGACGTCGTCGTCGAACAGCCGATCACGACCCTCGAACAGCAGTTGCACACGCTCTTTCCCGGAGAGGACGTGACCGTCGGCACGAGCGAAGGAGCGACGATTCTCTCCGGCCGGGTCTCGAACACCAACGTGATGCTGCGGATCGGCGAGATCGCGGCCGCCTCCCTGCCGAAGGCGCAGGTCATCAACCTGATCCAGGTGCCCGGCGGAAGCGAGAGCCAGCAGGTGCTGCTGCAGGTGCGGTTCGCCGAGGTGAACCGCCGCGCCCTGACGGAGGCTGGCCTGTCGCTGTTCGTCACGCGGCAGCAGGTTCTCGCGCGCTCGACCACTCAGCAGTTCGCAGCACCGACTTTTGACCAACAAGCGGGAGGAGCGGACAAGCTGGTGTTCAGCGACTTCCTCAATCTCTTCTTCTGGGATCGGAAGAACGGCATCGGCGGCGTGCTGCGCGCGTTGGAGTCGACCGGCGCATTCCAGAGCCTGGCGGAGCCCAATCTGATTGCCTACAACGGCCAGGAAGCCAGCTTCCTCGCCGGCGGCGAATTTCCCGTCCCCGTTGTGTCGGGCGCCGCGGGCACCGTGTCGGTCATCTTCAAGGAGTTCGGTATCCGGCTCAACTTCACGCCGACGATCGCCGGCGATGTCATCCGGCTGAAAGTCAGACCGGAAGTGAGCACGCTCGACTTTGCCAACGGCATCACGCTCTCGGGATTCCGGATTCCGGCGCTCACGACACGGCGCGCGGAAACGGTCGCGGAGCTGAGGGATGGGCAGTCGTTCGCGATTGCCGGCTTGCTGGACAACATCTCACAGAACGATGCTGCCGCCGTGCCGCTCCTCGGCAAGCTCCCGATCATCGGGACGCTGTTCAAAAGCCGCTCGAAGCGTGCCGAGCAGACGGAGTTGATGGTGCTGATCACGCCCAGGCTCGTGCGCGCACTGTCTCCGGACGAGGTGCCGCCGCTCCCGACGACGCCCGAGCCGTTCCTCAGGAGACCTGGTGACGCCGCCGGGCAGTCCAGCGACGTGGGCGACCGCCTGGAAGGTGGCGCCGGCCTCGTGGATGGGCCGCCCCAGGCGGCCACGCGCAAGCCCTCGGGCAAGCAGAAAGACTAACCATGCAGATCTTCGGATTGCGTCGATCGTCGGAGCGGGGAGCCGTGGTGATTCAGGTGGCGGTCTGCCTTCTCGGGCTGCTCGCTTTCACCTCGTTCGTGGTGGATTACGGCGTCATGTGGACGAGCCGAGGCCAGGCGCAGACCGCGGCGGACGCGGGTGCGCTCGCCGGCGGCATTTCACTCGCGTACGAGCCCGGGACCGATTCCGCGAACAACGCGAAGCTCAAAGCGAGCGAGGTGGCCAAACAGAACCTCGTCTGGGGGCAGGCGCCGAACGTGCAACTGACGGACGTCACGTTTCCGCCCTGCCCACCCGGAGCACCGGGGGCCGCAAACGCGTGCGTGAAGGTGGACGTCTTCCGCAATCAGGCCCGGGGCAATCAACTGCCGATGTTTTTCGGGAATCTGGTCGGGGTCGGCAACCAAGGGGTGCGTGCGACGGCGACGGCACAAGTCGTGTCCGCCGATACGACGAACTGCCTGAAGCACTGGGCCATCGTGGACCGCTGGGACGAGTACGGTGACCCACCCGAGCCGGACTACCCGAACCCCGATCCGGACTTCTTGCCAAGCTCTACGTTCGACAAGTATTCAACCGGAAAGGGCAACACTCCGCCCCAAGAGAACGATTTGTACGTTCCACCCAGCGCAACAACGGCTGGAACCGGGTTTCGGCTGCCGGCTGATGAGGGTCTCCAGTATGCCCTCAAGGTCGATAGTAACGCGGTGTCTTCGGGCTGGTTCAGAGCGCTTAATCTGCCGCGGCTCGACGGGCAGCAGAACGGTGCGGACGTCTACAACCAGAATATTGCGAGCTGCAACGGATTGCCGTCCAGCTACGCCGCACCTGGGACCGTCTGCCCGGCCACCATCGGTAACAACGATGCGGCGTCCTGGGCGGCGCTCGGGTGCTACAGCGTTGAGACCGGCGCTATGAGGCAAAAAACAAAGACGGGGGTCGAGGCGCTCGTCGCGGGCGATCCCGGCGCCTCCTGGAATGTAGGCTCGAAGAGTGTCGTGGGCAGCGCGTTCACTCCTCAGACAAAGAGCCCGCGGGTCGTGGCCGTCGGGGTCATGAACATCGATCTGTTCATGTTCCAGAACCCGACTGGGTCGGGTTCCATCGTCCGCCTGGAGAACATCTTCGGCCTCTTCGTCGAGGGCATGGGCGACGTCGCCGCGGACGGCAGCATCACTCTGAGCGCCAATGGAAATTCCGTGATCGGACGCATCATGACGGTTCCGGGGACCGGGTCTTCCAAGGTGATAAGCGCTGCGTCATTCATGCGAAACATCATTCTCGTTCGGTGAGGAGATACGGTGTCCATAGATATCAAGCTCGTCAGTGCGGACCCACAGCTCGCGCAGCTTCTGCGCGAGACGGGCGGGCAGTGTGCGGCGGTTTCGCGCGAAGCGCTCTCGAGCCTGGCGCTGCCCGGGGCGCGGCAGCCGGAGGTGCTCGTCCTCGATCTGCGGGACGAGCCGCAGTTCCCGCCCGCACTGGCGCTGCTCAAGCGGCAGCACCCGACAACCAGTGTCCTTCTCATCGTCACGCAGCTCGACTCGGCCCTGATGCTCGAGGCGATGCGCGCGGGCGTGAACGAATGCGTTTTCCATCCGGTGACGGCGCCGGATCTTCACGCGGCTGTACAGCGGCTCGTGAAAAACCTGGCGCCGGCGGCGCGCGGTGAAGTCTTCGCGGTCATCGGCGCCAAAGGCGGTGTCGGCGCGACGACGGTCGCGGTCAACGTCGCGACCGCGCTGGCGAAAGCCACACCGGACCCGACGCTGCTGATCGATCTGAACGTCGCGTGCGGTGATGCAGCCGTGTTCCTGGGCGTGGAGCCGCCTTTCTCGGTGATGGATGCGCTCGAGAACGTCCAGCGGCTCGACGCCGCTTTCTTCGGCGGGCTCGTCGTGCGCACCAATTCAGGCCTCGATCTGCTCGGCGCGTCGGGACGACCCGTGACCGGCACGTTCGATGCTACGCGGATTCGAGCGTTGCTCGATTTCGCGAGCCAGACGCGACGGTACACCGTGCTGGACGTCCCTCGATCCGACACGGCGGCGCTCGATTCCCTCGATATGGCGACGAAGATCGTGCTCGTCGCGAATCAGGAGTTGGCGACGGTGCGCAGCGCGGGCCGCCTGGCCGCGACCCTGCGCCAGCGGTACGGCCAGGATCGGCTCAATCTGGTGCTGACGCGGACCGACAAGCATGCCCAGATCGGGCACGAAGATGTTCAGCGCACGGTCGGGGTCGACGTGCGCCACACGTTTCCAAGCCACTACCGGCTGGCGCTGCAGGCGATGAACACAGGCCAGCCAATCGTGCTCGACAAACAGAACGAGCTCGCGGGGGCCTTCTCAGCGTTTGCGCGTCGGCTGGCGGGCGTTTCTGACGCAGAGAAGGGCCAGAAAGCGCGGACCGGGAGCAGATTCGGGCGGCTCTCCCTCTCGAGAGCCTGACTTCAGCAGAAGGAACAAAGGAAATAGATGTCTACACTTTCGACGGGACTGACGGCCGGCGGCGGCAGGATGGACACACGCAGTCCCTATTACCAGGACCTGAAGAGCCGCATCCACCAGGATCTGCTGAACCGGCTCGACCTCGAGCGGCTGACGCGGACGCAACGCGCCGATGCGGAGCCGGAAATCCGGAATCTCATCGTCGGGATGGTCCAGCGCGAGAGCGCGACGATGCCGCTGAGCCTCTTCGAGCGCGAGGCGCTGATCTCGGACGTGATCAACGAGCTGTTCGGCCTCGGGCCGCTCGAAGGGCTGCTGCGCGACCCTTCCATCTCCGACATTCTCGTGAATCGCTACAACCAGGTGTACGTCGAGCGCGAGGGCAAGCTCGAGGAAACCGATGTGGTGTTCAAGGACGACGGTCACTTGATGCAGGTCATCGAGCGGATCGTCAGCTCCGTCGGCCGCCGGATCGACGAGTCGAGCCCGATGGTCGACGCGCGTCTGGCCGACGGCTCGCGCGTCAACGCGATCATTCCGCCGCTGGCGCTCGACGGTCCGGCCATGTCCATTCGCCGGTTCAGGACCGACCGTCTCGGCGCGCAGGACCTCGTCAACCGCGACTCGTGGACCGAACCGATGCTGGAGTTCCTGCGTGCCGCTATTGCCTGCCGCCTCAATCTGATCGTGTCGGGCGGAACCGGCTCGGGCAAGACCACGCTGCTGAACGTGCTCTCCAGCTTCATTGGCGCGAACGAGCGCGTGGTCACGATCGAAGACGCGGCGGAGCTGAAGCTGCGGCAGCGTCACGTCGTCCGGCTCGAAACGCGGGTGGCCAACATCGAAGGCAAAGGCGCGGTGCGCGCGCGCGAGCTGGTTGTGAACGCGCTCCGGATGCGGCCCGATCGCATCATCGTAGGCGAGGTCCGAAGCGAGGAAGCGCTCGACATGCTGCAGGCCATGAACACCGGCCACGACGGCAGCCTGACGACCGTGCACGCGAACAGCCAGCGCGACGCGCTCTACCGGCTTGACACGATGATCGCCATGGCGAACCTGAACATTCCGGAGCGGGCGGTCCGGCAGCAGATCGCCTCGGCCATCACCCTGGTCGTCCAGGTGTCCCGCATGGCGGACGGCACCCGCAAGGTCACCGGCGTCTCGGAGATCACCGGGATGGAAGGCAACGTCATCACGATGCAGGACATCTTCGTCTTCGAGCGCACCGGCATCAGCCCCGAGGGGAGGGTCACCGGCCGGTTCCGGGCGACCGGCATCCGGCCGAAGTGCAGCGAGCGGATTGCCGCCGCCGGCGTGACGCTGGGGATGGACATGTTCGAGCACGTGAAAGCCGTAGCCTGAGGAGGATTTGTGATCTTTGCTGGCATCATCTTCGTCGTGATTCTCGCCCTGGTGCTGGGTGCCTACTGGGCGTTCGTGCTCAGGCTCGACCAGTCGGACGAGGCCGCGCTGCGGAAACGCCTCCAGCCGGACCCGGTCTCGGTCATTCCGAAAAAATTTCGGATCCTCAAGCCGATCGAGCAACTGAGCAGCGTGGGCCGTCTGAACACGGTGCTCGGCCGCATGGACCGGATCACCGCGCCGCTGCAGCGCGACATCATCCAGGCCGGGCTGAAGCTGACGGTCGGGATACTGCTCCTGTCCTCGGGCTGTCTGGCGCTGGCGACCTATGTAGTCGTGAAGCTGCTCACGTTCAATGCGCTGATCGCCCTGGGCGCGGGCATGCTGACGTCGTTCGTGCCGTTCATCTACGTCAAGCAAAAGAAGAGCAAGCGGCTCCGGAAGTTCGAAGAGCAGTTCCCCGAGGCGATTGACCTGATCGGCCGCGCGCTGCGCGCCGGGCACGCGTTCACGACCGGGCTGGCGATGGCCGCCGGAGAGATTCCCAAGCCGGTCGGAGAGGAATTCCAGCTGCTCTACGACCGCCAGAATTTCGGCATGCCGCTCCCGGAGGCGATGAAGGCGTTCGCGGCGCGCGTCCCGTTGATGGACGCGCGATTTTTCGTCACGGCCGTGCTCACGCAGCGCGAAACGGGCGGCAACCTGGGCGAGGTGCTCGACAACCTTGCGTCGGTCATCCGGGATCGGTTCCGGGTGAAGCGGCAGGTTCAAGTTCTCACCGCGCACGGACGGATTACCGGCTGGATTCTCGCCGGCATGCCACCGGCCCTGGCGGCGGCGATGTTCGTGATTTCGCCTGAACCCATGAAAATGATGATCAACGATCGGCTGGGGGTGCAGATGATCGTGGGCGCCCTGGTGATGCAGGTGATCGGCACACTGATCATCCGCAAGATGGTCGACATTCCCTACTGAGAGCGAACGAAGAAATCATGACTCCTGATCTCTGGCTTGCGCTCGGCGGTTTCTTCGTCTCGATCGCCCTGCTCAGTGGTCTGGGCGCCTCGTCGGTGCTCGCCCGCAGGTCGCCCGAACGGCGACGGCTGCGCGAGATGGCGACGGCGGGCGGCCCGGGTCTCTCCATTGGGACGGCAAAGCCGATCGGCCTCACAGAACGCCTCGACCCGCGCCTGGAGCGTATAGCGAGCTCGCTCCCGAAATCTCCCAAGGAAATGAGCCGTCTGCGCCGGCGGATGGCAGTTGCCGGCATCCAGAGCTTCGGGGCGGCGGTGTTCTATTCGGTGGCCGAGCTGACGCTCCCGATTCTCTTCGGCGCCGGCCCGCTCATTTGGATGGCCGGCCCCACGGCCTGGATCGCCGCGATCGTTGCGGCGATGGTCGGCTACATGCTTCCCGGCCTGATCCTCGCCCGGCTCATCACCAGGCAGAAACTGCGCATCGAGAACGGGCTTCCGGACGCGCTCGACCTCATGATCGTCTGCGTCGAAGCCGGATGCGGTCTCGACCAGGGCATCCTGAAAACGAGCGTGGAGCTCGAGATCTCGCATCCGGCCCTCGCGTTGGAGCTGCGCCTCATTACCACGGAAGTGCGTGCGGGCAAGACCCGCGTCGAGGCGTTCAAGAACTTCGCGGCGCGGACGTCCGTGGAGGACGTGCGCGCGCTCGTGGCGATGCTGGTGCAGACGGATCGGTTCGGCACGAGCGTCGCGCAGGCGCTGCGCACGCATGCCGAGACGTCGCGCATCAAACGGCGGCAGCGGGCCGAGGAAAAGGCAGCAAAGATCGGCGCCAAGCTCGTGTTCCCGCTGGTCTTCTTCCTGTTCCCCGCGTTCTACGTCGTGACGCTGGGTCCGGCGATCGTCCAGTTCGCCAAGGTCTTCTTCGGGCAGGTCATGAATCGGTAACCGTCTCACTCACAAAAAGGAATGATGGAAGCGCTATGAACACAATGAACGTCGTCATAATGGCTATCGCTGGGGTTTTCCTGGTTATGTATCTCATGCGGCGCCGGTCGCGGCTCCGTTCGGACGACTAGGTTGGAGGATCACGTGCGAAATTCCCTCGGACCGGCCGCGCTCGCGCTCGGCGTCCTTTTGCTGAGCGGCTGCGCGGCCGGTCACGGCGGGTCGCTCACGGCCCGGTTCGTCCGGCCGGGGGAACCGGCCATGAACTTCGGCGGGCCGCCGGTCGCAACGACCGACTCGCTGCAGGATCACAACAAGGGGGCGCGGCAACCGTCGGCCAAGCCCCAGCCACGCCAGAGCACCTTCGGCGCGACGATCGAAGGCTCCGATCGGCGGCTCACCGCTGCGTTGCTCGTGGAAGCCGTCCTGCCGACGGCGGCGAGTCATCTCCGGGTCGCCGAGGAATACCGCCGCCTCGGCGTCCTCGACGCGGCATACGCGCGCTTGAACCGCGCGGTGCAGAAGGAGCCGCGCCTGGCCGAGGCCCACGAGGGTCTGGCGCGCATCTGGCGCGATTGGGGATTGCCCGATCGGGGCCTCGGCGCGGCGTATCGGGCGGCGTACTACGACCCTCGATCGGCAAGCGCCCAGAACACGCTCGGGACGATCCTGGATGCGTTGGGGCGATTTGGTGAAGCGCGCCAGGCATACGAGCGTGCGCTCTCGCTCGCTCCGACGGCCGCCTGGCCATTGAACAACCTGTGCTACGTCGAGTTCCGGCTCGGCCGCCTGGACGAGGCCCGTTCGCGTTGTGAGGCCGCCTTGCGGCTTGCGCCGAATCTGGGAGCAGCGCACAACAACCTGGCGTTGATCCATGCGGCAGAGGGCGACCTCGGACGCGCCCGCGTGGAGTTCCTTGCGGCCGGCGATCCGGCGGCGGCGGAATACAACCTCGGAATCGTGCACCTCGCGGCACGCGAGTACACCTCCGCCGCCGACGCGTTCGAGGAGGCAATCAAAGCGCGGCCGGCGTTCACGGCCGCCAAAGCGCGCGCGCACGCCGCCCGTCTGCGTCTGCTGACGGGTAGCGACTGACCGAAGCGTGGTCATGATGACAACAGAAACACCGTTACCCCTCGAGAGCCTGTCGGACCTGCCGCCGGCGCCGGCGACCCATGAAGCAGCCGGGCTCAGCCTCGACATTCTCATACAGCTCGCGCTCAAGACGCTGCACTTTTCTGGAGAGCTGACCGGGAGCGACCTGGCGCGGCACCTGGGCCTGAACTTCTCGGTCATCGAGCCGGCCGTCGACTTCCTCAAGGCCCATCGGCAGGTGGAGATCGCTGGCGGCACCATGGTAGGCCGGGCGTCGTACCGCTACCGCATCACGGACGCCGGGCGTGTGCGGGCCGCGGTTTTCCTGGAATCAAACCAGTACGTCGGCGTCGCGCCGGTGCCGTTCGAGCAGTACCGGCGCTACATGCTCAATTTCCTGAAGGCCGCGCCCCGTACCGCGACGCGCGACCGCGTCCGGGACGCCTTCAAGCATCTGGTCATCAGCCAGAACGTGCTCGATCAGCTCGGCCCGGCCATCAACGCGGGGCACTCCATGTTCGTGTACGGCCCTCCGGGAAACGGCAAGACGGTCATTTCCCAGGCCATCAGAAAACTGCTCGACGGTGCGATTGCGATTCCACACGCGATCGAGGTCGAGGGATCCATCATCCGGTTTTTCGATCCGGTCAATCACGAGCCAATCGAGGCGGGCGCCGATGAACAGGATCGGGGACTCGACCTGGGGTTGCGGCAGGACCGTCGCTGGGTCCTCTGTCGACGGCCGATGATCATGGTCGGAGGCGAGCTGACGCTGGATGCGCTCGATCTCCGCTACAACCCGAGCACCGGCTTCTATCGCGCGCCGGTCCAGGCGATCGCCAACGGAGGCGTGCTGGTCATCGATGACTTCGGGCGGCAGCGGTGCGCCCCCCGCGACCTGTTGAACCGCTGGATCGTGCCGCTCGAGCGCCGTGTCGACTTCCTCACGCTGCAATCGGGGCAGAAGGTAGAGCTGCCGTTCATGGTGCTCGTCATCTTCGCGACCAATCTCAACCCGGCCGAGCTCGTCGATGAGGCGTTTCTACGACGCATTCACTACAAGGTGCTCGCGGAGAGCCCGACCGTTGCGGAATTCATTCTGATCTTCGAGAACTGCTGCCGGGAACGGGAACTGCCGTTCGACCGCACGCTCGTCGAGCACCTGCTCCAGAGCTACTACCAGCCCCGCAAGATTGCCCTCCGCGGCTGCCAGCCTCGCGATCTGATCGATCAGGCGCTCTCGCTGGCCGATTACCGGGGCGAGCCGCGGCGGCTGACGCAGGAGTTGCTCGACGCCGCGTGTGCAGGCTATTTCGTCGACGAACGCGAGAGCTCGGTCGTCTACTCCTAGTGTCCCGTAACAGTGATTCGTCACATAATTCCCGGGCGGGGCATCCCGGCTGGCTGCGTTGCTCGTCGCTTACATACTCCCGGTATGCGCGCTCCTCGCGCCTTGCCATCCGGGCGCCGCGCTCCGGGAGACACTAGCCCCGTCATGACGAACGGTACACCGCAAGCTCGCCTGTTTCTCCTGGCGGCACTCGTCGCGGTGGCGATGCTGCCCGACGGCGTAGCTGCGAACGATGAGCCTGTGCCGCTGTCGGTCCGGATCACGTCGCCTCTTGGTCGCACCGGCGCGCCCGGCACTGTGCGGATCGTGGCGCAGGTTCGAGCGCTCCCGGGGGTGGTGTTGCAGCCGGTGCAGTTCCTGGTGGACGGGATGTTGCTGACGACGGTTTCCGACGGCCCGCCCTATGCGGCTGAATGGGTCGACGCCAATCCGTTCGATCCGAATGAGATTACGGTCGCGGTGACGGACAACCTGGGCCACACGGCGCGCGACGCCGTCCTGCTGAAACCCTTCGAGGTGACCGACACGGCGGAGGTGACCCGGGTCCTGCTGGATGCGTCGGTTCAGGATAAAGCGGGACGCTTTGTCCGCGATCTGGCCCGCCAGGACTTCGAGGTACGCGAAGACGGAATTCCGCAACCGCTCGATCTTGCCGGCCACGAGGACATGCCGTCCACGTTCGCGCTGCTCGTGGACAGCAGTCAGAGCATGGCGCGCCGAATCGACTTCGTCCGGGAGGCAGCCAACCGGCTGGTCGGTCTCATGAGCGCACGCGATCGGATGCTCGTCGTGCCCTTCTCCAAAACGCTCGAGCCGATCACCGGCCCGACCGCTGACCGAGCCACGGTGTCGGACGCGATCGCGCGAATTACACCGCGCGGCGGCACGGCGATTCTGGACTGCCTGATTCAGCTCGCGCCGCATCTGGGCGGGCTCGAGGGGCGCAGGGCGATCGTGCTGATCACAGACGGGTACGACGAGAACAGCCAGAGCCGGTTCGAGGACGCCCTCAAGGCGATCAAAGCCGTGCAGGCGACCGTCTACGTCGTCGGCATCGGCGGCGTGGCCGGCATCTCTCTGAAAGGGGAGCGGTTCCTCCGCAAGCTTGCAGAAGAAACCGGGGGACGCGCGTTCCTGCCCAGCCGGGAGGAGGAGCTCGTTTCGGTGCACAACGTCCTCGCCTCTGACGTGCGGAATCGTTATCTGCTGTCGTATACACCGTCGAATCAGGAAGTGGATGGGAAGTGGCGCGCGATCACGGTCACGACGGCCGATTCCAACTACACGGTTCATGCGAGATCCGGATACTTCGCGCCCCGGCCGCCGCCCGTCCGTCCATCGCTCGAGTTCACCCTCACCGACAGCGAGCGCCGGTTCCTCGAGGTCGACGTGGACAACCTGGTCGTCGTCGAGAATGGGGTGGAGCAGACAGTCGATACGTTCCTGGAAGCCGTCACGCCTGTTTCCATCATCCTGGCGCTCGATGCGAGCGGCAGCATGAAGAAGGTGGCCGAAACAGCGAAAGCGGCGGCAGGGCGCTTCGTGGATGCCCTGCGTGGTGAAGACCAGCTCGGTCTCGTCCTGTTCGCGGACCGTTCGGCGTTCGCGCACGATCTGGGGACGGCGCGCGAGCCGACCCATGCCGCCATCGCGAAGTACGAGGCCAGTGGCGGCACGGCCCTCTACGATGCCCTCGCCGATTCGCTGGAACGGTTGAAGACAGCGGAAGGCCGCCGCGCGATCGTCGTGGTCACCGACGGACGTGACGAGGACAACCCGGGCACCGGCCCCGGCAGCAGGCGGACCTTTGAGCAGGTGCTGGAGTATGCCCGCGAAGTGGACGCGGCGATCTTCAGCATCGGCGTCGGGAAAAACGTCGATCGGCCGGTGCTCGAGGCGCTTGCCGCCGCTTCGGGCGGTGAGGCGTACTTTCCCGAGGACGTATCGCAGCTCGAAGCCGAATACCACCGGGTGGTGGAGACGTTGAGACGCCGCTGGATCATCACCTATTCGTCAACCGATTCCAGCCGCAACGGCGCCTGGCGCCGGGTCGAGATCCGGACGAAGGATCCGAACGCCGTGGTTCATAGTCGGGGCGGGTATTTCGCGCCGACCAACGCGGCCGGGCGGCCCTGACTTGCCGTCGTTTCTGAGTCCGCTGCTCGCGAGCCCGGAAACCCGATTCGTCCTGCGCAACGCGCGCACTGGATCGCCGCTTGCAACATCGCTCGAAGCGGCGCTCGAATCACGAGCACGCAACCGTGGTCTGCTGGGGCGGGACAGCTTCGATCCCGACGACGCGCTCGTGCTCGCGCCTTGCAATTCCGTGCATACATTCTTCATGCGCTTCCCGATTGATGTGATGTTCGTCGATCGCGATGGTACCGTCCGGAAGATCACCGCGAATCTTCGGCCCTGGCGCATGGCCGCGTCGCTCGGCGCGTTTGCCGTCGTTGAAACGGCGGCCGGTGTCGTTTCGGATTCCGGCACGAGAGCCGGCGATACGCTGGTGGTCGAAGAGTTCGTGCCCGGAAGAGCCGATTGCGTTCGCTTTCAGGCGCCGCCGGTAGTGGCCAGCTTCCCGAGCGTCCCGCGTCAGCCGGACGGCTACATCGAATGATCAACACCAGCACAAGCGATCTCGTGGAGTTTTTGCTTCGCGGCCGCAACGCCGACGGCGGGTGGGGATATTACCCGCACAAGGCAAGCCGGCTGGAGCCTACCGCCTGGGCAATCCTGGCGCTGCGTGAGACCGCAGCTGCGGCAGATGCGGCCGCGGTCCTGCGGCACTGGCCGTCCAATGATGGGTTGCTCCTGGAGCGTGCGGGGGGCGAGCCCAATTTCGCGTTCCATGGGCAGGCCCTGTTGGTCATGCGGGCCTGTGGAGTCGAACACTCAGAAGGCAGCGCCTCGCTGCTTGGCGGGCTGCAGCGCGTCAAGGGTGTGGCGGTGGTGCCTTCCCCAAGCATCCGGCAGGACAACTCTCTCCAGGCGTGGCCATGGGTCGCCGACACGTTCAGCTGGGTTGAACCGACCGCCTGGTGCTTGTTGTCTCTGAAAAAATGGGCGAGCAAGCCGGGTGCGCCTGTCGATTCGGGACGGCTGGACGAGGCAGAGCGGCTGTTGATTGACCGGAGCTGCCTGAGCGGTGGGTGGAACTTCGGCAATTCCAACGTGCGGGGGCAGGAGCTCAGACCTTACATTCCGACCACCGCAATCGCGCTGCTTGCGATGCAGGACCGGCTCGCCCATCCCGTCGTCGAGCGCAGCCTGAACTACCTCGAGACGCACGCGACCTCCGAGCTGTCTGGCACCACACTTGCTCTCACGCTTCTGGCGCTTCGCGCCTGCGGGCGGCGGGACAATGGGGTTCGGGCCGCCCTCATTCAGCAATTGTCAATCACGATGGAGTTCCGCAATCACGCCGCGATCGCTCTGGCCCTTTACGCACTTGGCCCGGAGCAGGCGCATGCCGCATTCACGCTCTGACGACAGGCCGCACGGCCTGTCGCGCCGACAATTCCTCGGTGCCCTGTCGATTCCGCTGCTTGCGGCAGCCTGCGGCCGTCTTCCGTACGACCTCGCCCAGTTCCCGCTCCCAACCGTCTCGCCGGTGGGGTTGTTTCCGGCCGAGGACTATGCGGCCGACTTCAAGGAGATAATCGGGCGTGGCCTGCGGGAGCTCGGCGTCGACGTTCGTGGCCGTCGCGTGTTTCTGAAACCCAACATGGTGGAGTACGAGAGCAACGCGGCCATCAATACGCATCCGCTTGTCGTCG